>Ga0326762_1000006_pt1 | contig 163912 bp, 195 predicted proteins | sample NORPS_S_FD_207669 | JGI IMG/M metagenome (GOLD analysis project Ga0326762, IMG submission 207669) | Hot spring sediment microbial communities from Norris Geyser Basin, Yellowstone National Park, WY, United States - NOR.PS_S | ecosystem: Environmental > Aquatic > Thermal springs > Near-boiling...
AGAAAGGCGAAGTTAGATCTATAGAGACCCATCATACACCAATACAAGAAGCCATTCCTGGAGATAATATAGGTTTCAACGTTAAAGGTCTAGAAAAAACAGATGTAAAAAGAGGAGATGTTTTCGGCCCTGTCGATAATCCTCCTACAGTTGCTAGTGCAGTTATCGCTAGAATATTCGTAATCTATCATCCTACATCAATAGCAGTAGGCTATACTCCTGTTATGCATATTCACACAGCTACAGGGCCTGTTAAATTTGAAGAAATTCAAAAGAAATTAGATCCAAGAACAGGCTCAACTATAGAGGAGAATCCTAAGTTCATTAAACAAGGAGATGCTGCAATAGTTAAATTAAGACCAATAAAGCCTATGATAATCGAAAAATATTCAGATTTTCCAGGTCTTGGTAGATTTGCTATTAGAGATATGGGTAGGACTATTGCTGCAGGAGTTGTTCTAGACGTAATTAAAGCATAATGCCAAGAGTAGCGCGGATATATCTCTCTGCAACAAACATTAGCGATCTAGAAAGTGTCGTCAATGAAATAAAAACAATTGCTGATTCACAAAATGCAAGATTAGCAGGTCCTGTTCCATTGCCTACAAAAAGATTAAGAGTTGTAACCAGGAAAACTCCTTGCGGCGATGGAACGCATACTTTTGATAGATGGGAACTAAGAATACATAAAAGAATAATAGATGTCATTGCTTCAGAAAACGTGATGAGACAGTTAGCAAGAATAAAAGTACCACCATCCGTTAGGATTTCTATCAACATTAGATAAAACTTAATTATACCTTCTTTTCTTATAGTAATTAGCCGGGAAAAGCCGGGATACGAAAGCCCGAAAGCCTAGCGGACAAGGCGCAGGCCTTGAGAGCCTGTGGGCGTAAGCCCGCGTGGGTTCGAATCCCACTCCCGGCGTTTTTAAATCTGTTTATTTTCTTTGTTTTATGATAAAAGAATTTTTACATATGTTTTTAAACCTTGAATGAATTTTTTTATTTTTCTTTGAATTTTATTACAAAAATTTTTTAAGTAAGTGTTTAAATCATAAACATAAGTAAATGGGGGCTAGGGAACGATTAGAACAGATTTACTCTTTGGAACTTGGAAGACATATAATTGCAGATGTAATAGTAAGCAATAGTAGCAAACTTAAGGATGTTGAATACTTGAGGAAAATTTTATATGAAGCAGCAGAAAAGGCTAATTTAAAAGTCATAAGCGATAATTTTACAACCTTTGAGAATACTGGAGGTATCTCACTTCTCTTATTCATAGCTGAATCACATTTATCAATACATACATGGCCTGAATATTCTTTCGCGGCTATAGACATATTTACATGCGGAAAAGATGCCAATCCTATAGCAGCTTATGAACATATTATAAAGGAACTAGGCGTTGTAAAAGCTTCAAAGAAGGAAATAAAGAGAAAATTACCCTAAAAATAATAAGAGAATTTTTTGAAAATTATTATAGTATGGGAGGAAGACAAAGGACTTCTTTATTTTTAGAGAAAGGTAAGCAAGAACAAAAACCTCAAGAAACAAAGCAAGAAAAGAAGCAAGAAGCTAAGAAATCTAAATGAATTTTTTTATAATTGCTCCAACAAACATTTTTTCTGATATCCCAAGCTTAAGAGAAAAAACTGTTAGAGTAGCAAATTTAGTTAGAACATTATTGATCTTTAGAGCAAGAGGTTTAATCCTTTTTAAATATGGAAAAGATGATGAAGAACTATATAGGTTAATCGAATTCTTCAAAGTCCCATCTTATTTAAGGAAATTCGTTTTCAAAAAAGAAAAAGCCTTAAAATATGTCGGTGTTGCTCCGCCAATTAGAGCATTTTATGAAGATAGCGATTTCGCTAGATATGGTTTTGTAGTTAAGAGCGAAAATGGAGTAAGTTATGTAAACATTGGTCTAAAAGATCTTGTAAAGATAAACTCAATCGAATTGAAAGAAAAATCTCTAGTAAAAGTGGTTCGCGAAAAAGAAAAATGGAGGATTGCAAAAAAAGAAGAAGACTCCCTGTTTGGATTTGAACTCATTTTCATCGAGGATCTAATTAATTATTTAAATAAAATTAAAAACAAAGAAAATATAATTTTTGCAACATCAAGATATGGAAAAGAATTCTCTTTAGAAGATCTAAAAAGTTTAAATAATTTAGTAAGGACTAAGAAGAATATTTATTTATTATTTGGTTCTCCGAAGGAAGGATTATATGAGATTTTTAAGAAATTAAATAAAAATTTAGAAGAATATGCTGATTTTGTTTATAACATGTTTCCTAATCAAGGAGTTAAAACTATAAGAACTGATGAAGCCATATTTGGTTCTCTAGCTATATTAAATCTACTCATTCCTAAAAGTATTTAAGCGATTTCTTCAATAATATTTCTAATCAATCTCATGAGCTCACCTAGAAGAGGTTCGATGGGATTTTATCCTAGAGTAAGAGCAAGGAGCATTAGGATTAGAGTTAAATCTTGGCCTTCAGCAAAAGAAGCTGTATTATTAGGCTTTCCTGCATATAAAGTAGGAATGGTAAGTTCAATACTTTTGGATGCTTATGAAAAATCCCATTTATTTGGTAAAGAAGTAGTTAAAGCTTGCACTGTTCTCGAAGCTCCTCCTGTATATGTTTTAGGTCTTAAGCTTTATAAAAAAGAAATGGGAGCATTAAAATCACTAGCTACGATTTTCTCCAAAGAAATACCTAAAAAAATATCAGAACGTATAGATGGTCCTGTAAAAAGTAATTATGATTTAAGTCTTATTGATGAAGTTAAAGATCAGATTGCTGAAATAAGAGCTATAGTTGCAACACAGCCTTTTCTTACAGGTATTGGCAAAAAAAAGCCTGATGTTTTTGAGATAAAAATAGGCGGAGAGTTGAATTCTGCAATAGAATATGCCAAGAAGATATTTGGGAAAGAAGTCAGCGTAAAAGAAGTATTCAAAGAATTGAGTCTAGTTGATGTTATAGGAGTTACTAAAGGAAAAGGCTTCCAAGGTGTAGTTAAAAGATTCGGTGTTAAAGTTTTACCAAGATGGCATAAACATAGGAAAGGTAGCAGAAAGGTCGGTTCAATTGGTCCAATAGATCCTTCTCTAATGCGATTTGTTCCAAGACCTGGACAAATGGGCTTTCATCGTAGAACAGAATATAATAAATTAATCTTGCACATTGGCGAAGATCCGAATAGCATAAATCCCAAAGGAGGCTTTAAACATTATGGTTTGATTAAAAATAACTATATTCTTCTTTTAGGTAGCGTAATGGGTCCTCCAAAGCGAATTATTTTCTTAAGATATCCAATACGTCCTCAAAAAAGAATTTGGAAATATCAATTGCTTAAGGTTGTTGCATGATGCTAGAAAAGATTTCATTGGTAGTAATAGATAAAGATGGTAAGTTAGAAAAAACTCTAACATTTTTACCATTACCTTTCCTTGCTCCATATCGCTATGATCTAATAAAAAGAGCTGTTTTGACAGAATTGCAAAATCAAAAACAGTCTAAAGGCGTTGATCCCTTAGCAGGTAAAAGGACTAGTGCAGAAAGCTGGGGCGTTGGTTATGGAATTGCACGTATACCTAGAGTTAAGGGTGCTGGAACTCCTAGAGCTAATCAAGGCGCATTCGCTCCAAGCACAAGAGGAGGCTATCATCCTACAGCACCTAAATCAAATAAAATAATCAAGGTCAAAATGAACAAAAAAGAGAAGAAATTGGCTTTATTTAGTGCAATAGCTTCAACTGCTAATTTAGATTTGGTATTGAAAAGAGGACATGTGATAACGAATCCTGATCTCAAATTACCTATAATATTAAGCGAAGAAGTTGCGAAAATAGAAAAAACAAAAGAGCTTGTAGATTTCTTGAAGAAAATAGGTATCTATGCAGATATTGAAAGAGTAAAAAATAGCATTAAAATAAGAGCAGGAAAAGGTAAAAGAAGAGGTAGAAGATATAAAGAAAGAAAGGGTCCATTATTAGTCAAATTAGGGAATGAACCAATAGCTAAAGCTTTTAAAAATTTACCTGGTGCAGACGTTGCTGATGTGAGAAATTTACCTGTATATATGTTAGCTCCTGGCTGTTTACCAGGAAGACTTACACTTTGGACAATAAATTCATTCAATTATCTTGCTGAAAGATTCGGTTTTGTAGGTGAAAAGAAATGAGTATAATAAGATTTGTGATGAATGAAAAAGCCCTAAGGATGGCTGAAAAAGAAAACAAAATAGTAGCTATCGTAGATATGAAGCTGAATAAAAATGAAATCAAAAGATTGATTGAAAAAACATATGGTTTAAAGATTGAAAAAATAAATACTCTGATAACTAGCAAAGGTGAAAAGAAAGCAATGATAAAGTTAACAAAAGAGTTTTCTGCAATAGATTTCTATGCTAAAATAGGATTGATATGAAATGGGCAAGAGATTAAGGCAACAAAGAGCTGGAAGAGCTACACCCACTTTCATTTCTCCATCTTGGAGGAAGATAGCTCCAGCGAAATATCCTGCTTGGTTGCATGAAATGATAAAAACAAACAAGGTCGTAGGTAAAGTAGTTGATATAATTCCTGAAAGCGGTAGAGATGCTCCTTTATGCTTAATAGAAGTTTCTCAAGGGAAGCAATTTTATTCGGTCGCTCCTGAAGGAATAGCTATAGGTGATATAATTGAAATTGGGGATGCAGTTCCTATAAAAGTAGGCAATATTTGTAAAGTAGGTAATTTACCTGAAGGAACGATTGTATGCAACGTTGAAAGAAGGCCGGGTGATGGAGGGAAATTCGTTAGAGCAGCAGGTTCATATTCAACTGTTTCTTCCCAAACTCAAAATGGAACAGTAATAATGTTACCTTCAGGAAAGTTTATAGAAATAAATAAAGAATGTCTTGCTACGATTGGTGTTGTTGCAGGAGGCGGTAAAACTGAAAAACCACTCTTAAAGGCAGGTAAGAGTTATCATAAATATAAAGCTAAGGCGAGAAAATGGCCAACAGTTCGAGGTAAAGCTATGTATGCAGCAGCTCATCCACACGGAGGAGGTGCTCATCCAAAAGGAGGTAGGGTTGTCAAAAAGACTTCTCCTCCTGGTAAGAAAGTCGGATTATATGGTTCGAAGAGAACAGGTAGAAGAAAAGGTTAAAATACTAAATCTAAGTAAGTAAGAATTATGCCTAGAGAATTTACATTTCGCGGTTATACTATTGATCAATTAAGAAAATTACCTATGGATGAATTCATAAATCTACTCAACTCAAGGGAGAGAAGATCTTTGAAGAGAGGATTATTGAAAAAATATAAGCGATTATTAGAGAAAATCAGAGCTGCTAAGGCAGGAATATATACAAAGCCCATTAGGACCCATGCTAGAGACATGATAATATTGCCTGAAATGGTAGGCCTAACAATTCATGTTTATAATGGTAAGGAATTTGTTCCAGTAGAAATAAAGCCTGAAATGATAGGCTTTAGATTGGGAGATTTCTCTATAACTACGAAGAAAGTAATACATGGAGAGCCAGGTTTGAGAGCGACAAGAGGATCGATGTATGTTCCTTTGAAGTGAAATGCCAGAATTTGGTTATTCTTATAAAGTAGTAGAGCCTGAAAGGACAGTAATAGCAAGTGGTAGAGATCTGAATATTTCTTTCAAAGAAGCTGTTGAACTTTGTAGATACTTGAAAGGAAGAAAGCTCGATGAAGCAAAGAAGATACTTGAAGAAGTAATTGAATTGAAAAGAGCTATACCCTTTAGAACTTTCAAGAAAAAAGTCCCTCATCATAGGTATGATAATACAAGCGGGCCTTCTAGATATCCTAAAAAAGTAGCAAAGGCGTTGCTAAAGATTTTAGAAAGCTTAGAAGCCAATGCTGAGTTTAAAGGTTTGGATCTTAGCAAGATAAAATTAGTTCATTTAGCAGCTCAAAAAGGATATAAAATAAAAAAATACATTCCAAGAGCTTTCGGCAGATCAAGCCCTTACTTTAGAGAGTTAGTTCATATTGAAGTGGTTGGTGTTGAGAGTTAATGCCGACAACAGCTAAACAATTTATTAAATTTGCAACGCTTCAAGCTGATATTAAAGAATTTATAGAGAATAAACTAAAGGATGCAGGAATAGCGAATATAGATGTTCAACAAATAGCTACAGGCTTGAGAATAATAATAGATGTCGAAAAGCCTAAAATAGCCTTAGGTCCGCATGGTATAAAAATAAAAGAAGTTGAAGAAGGTATAAAGGCATTATTCAACGTAAAAAACGTAGAAATATTTGTAAACGAAGTAACAAATCCTTCTTTATATCCTAGCATTATAGCTAACAGAATTGCTTCTGCAATGGAAAGAGGAATACATTTCCGTAGAGCCGCTAATTTAGCGTTGAAACAAATAATGGAAGCTGGGGCATTAGGAGCTGAAATAACTATTAGTGGTAAGTTAGTAAGTGAAAGAGCGAGATTTGAAAAATTCAGATTTGGCATAATTCCTAAATCAGGACAACCTGCACATGAATATGTAAGGAAAGCTACTACGCACGTCTTACTTAAACCTGGTATATTTGGAATAAAAGTAAAAATATTGCCGCCTGTTCAATTGCCAGATGATAAACTGAGAAAGGTAATGGAATTGAGTAAAGAGAAAATCAAGCAACAGGTTGAAACATGAAGTTAAAAGAGTTGAGGAAATTATCTAGAGAAGAAAGAGAAAAAAGATTGAAGGAGCTACAACTAGAATTGATAAAAGTCAGATCCCAATTTGTTGCAGGAAAACCTCCTAAGAATGTAAAGCTTTTAAGAAACTTAAGAAAGGAAATTGCAAGAATATTGACTATAAATAGAGAAGAGGATTTGAAGAATGAAGCTAAGAAAAGATAATCTGCATGCTCATGAATTGTTAGGAATGGAAGTTATAGTATTGGATAATAAAGGAGAGGAAATCATGAAAGGAATTATTTTCGATGAAAGTAAGGAAACGATAAAAATAAAAAATGTTTCAAAAAAGAGAATTTTTCTCAAAAGATCTCACGATTTCGTTTTCGAAATAAATAATGAGAGGATAAAAATTAAAGGAATTAATTTAATTGGAAGACCTGAAGAGAGGATAAGGAAAATATGAAGAAAAGAGTCATCTTCGGAATAGAACCTCCTCAAGAAGTTTGTGATGATAAGCTATGTCCATTCCATGGAGAGCTTTCAGTAAGAGGTAGGATTGATACTGGAACTGTTATAAAGCTTAAAGCAATGAAGACTGCCGTCGTTGAAAAAGAATATTTAGTTTTCATAAAGAAATATCAACGCTATGAGAGAAGAAGAAGTAAATATCATGTACATGTTCCAGCATGTATAAAAGTAAAAGAGGGAGATAAAGTCATCTTTGGAGAATGTAGGCCTTTAGCTAAAACAGTCTCTTCAGTTATACTAAAGGTTATATGAAAAGCTTATATCTAGCCAGCTTTTATAGAGAGATGTATCATGGCTAAAAGAGGAGGAAAAGTTGCAGTTGCAACATTTAGGGCTCGTATATCAAGAGCTATTCCTGTTAATGCTATTGTTAATTGTGCAGATAACTCTGGAGTATTGCAGGCAAAAGTTATTGGTGTCTTTGCATTAAACACAAGAAAAAGAAGAATACCTACAGCTGCTGTAGGAGATATGGTTAAAGTATCTGTATATAAAGGTAAAACTGAACTTAAAGATCAGCTTCTAAATGCTGTAGTTATAAGGCAGAGGAAGCCTTATAGAAGACCAGACGGTTCTTGGATTGCTTTTGAAGACAATGCAGTTGTAATACTAACTCCTGAAGGAGATGTAAAAGGTACTGAAATTTATGGTCCTGTAGCAAAGGAAGCAGCAGAAAGATGGCCTAAAATAGCTGCTATTGCATCATTAGTGGTATAATGGCTTCAAAAAAACCTTCTACACAAAGGAGACAAATATATAAACTCTTCACTAATAAAGATTACTCCAAGCTTTTACATGTTCATTTGAGTAAAGAATTAAGAGAAAAATATAAGAGAAGAGCTATAAGAGTGAGGAAAGGAGATATAGTTCGCGTAATGCGAGGTTCTTATAGGGGTTATGAAGGAAAAGTAGCTAAAGTTGAGCCAAAAAGGGGCTTCGTATATATTGAAGGATTGACGAGAAAGACGATGCGAGGAAAACCTGTAATGATACCTATTCATGCTTCAAAATTAATGATCGTAAAACTCGATTTAAGTGATAAACTTAGAGTAGAAAAACTAGAAGAGAAGATTAAAGCATGAGCCCCCATATTAAGCGCTTAGCAGCACCAGATTTTTGGCCAATATTGAAAAAAACTACAAAATGGACAATACATCCATCGCCAGGTCCTCATCCTCTGGAATATTGCATTCCTTTAGCTATAGTTTTAAGAGAAATTCTAGGATATGCATCGAATATGAAAGAAGTAAAATACATATTAGCCAAAGGTTTTGTTAAAAGAGATGGTAAAATAATAAGGGATCATAAATTTCCTTTAGGTTTCATGGATGTTTTAGAGTTAGCTAAGGATCCTCAACCTTATAGATTTCTTCCATATAAAGGAATACCTCTAGTGTGTGCGAAGATACCTAAAGAAGAGGCTTCGATGAAAATATGTAAAGTTGTAGGTAAAAGAACTGTTAGAAAAGGAAAGCTACAATTAAATCTTCATGATGGAAGGAATGTCTTAATAGATGCTCAAGATAAAGACAAAATTAAGATAAATGATTCATTATTAATAGAAATTCCTTCGCAAAACGTTAAAGAAATCATAAAATTTGAAGAAGGAAATGTTTGTTTGATATATCGTGGCATCAATGCTGGTTCTTATGGTATTTTGAAGAAAATTAATACTGTAATACCTAAGAGAAATAGTATAGTGGAAATTGAAGATATGAATGGAAATATTATAAGGACAAATATAAATTATGCGATCCCAGTAGGTTACGAAAAGCCTTTACTGAAAATGATTGAAAGTGATGTAGACTATGTTACGCCCATGATTTATAGAAAAATATCTTTGAAAGGGTACCATGTCGATTGAAAATCAGCTCACTAATCCGATGAGAACTATAAAAGTTCATTCAGTAGTTCTGAATATTTCAGTAGGTTCTTCTGAAGAAAAATTGGAAGGTGCTGCAAAGATTTTAGAGAAATTAACAGGTCAGAAGCCTAGCTACAGGAGAGCTAAAAAAACTATTAAAGAATTCAAAATAAAGAAGGGTGAGCCTATAGCATGTATAGTAACCTTAAGAGGAAAAAAGGCTGAAGAAATTCTAGATAAAGCTTTAGAAGCTGTGAATAGAAGAATAAAGGCAGAATCCTTTACTGATCGCGGAAACTTTAGCTTTGGAATTAAAGAATACATTGATATACCTGGAATGATCTATGATCCTTCAATAGGAATATTAGGTATGGATGTATGTGTCAACCTTGCAAGAGCTGGATGGAGAGTTAAACAAAGAAGAGTAAAGGCTTCTAAGATAGGTAAAAATCATTTAGTAACTAAGGAAGAAGCTATAGAATTCATGAAAGAAAAATTTAAGGTTGAAATAATATGAAGCAACCAAAGCCTAAAGAAAGAAAGTTTGGAAAGACAACTCATAGATGTAAAAGATGTGGAACTACAGATGGGGTTATTCGTAAGTATGGCTTATTATATTGTAGAAGATGCTTCAGAGAAATAGCTCCACTTATGGGCTTCAAGAAATATGAATAAAAGCTTATATTTGATTTGAAGCATTAAATACATTCAGACTTATCATGAACTTGCTCGCAAATACTTTAAGTGCGATAAAAAATGCTGAGATGAGGAATAAAAAGGAGTGTATAGTATATCCTGCATCAAAATTTGTTGGCTCAGTTCTTAAGGTAATACAAAAGCATGCCTATATTGGAGAATTCGAGCTCATTGATGATGGTAGAGGAGGGAAGTTTAGAATTCAGTTATTAGGTAGGATAAATGATTGTGGAATTATAAAACCAAGACTTGGTGTTAGTTACCGTGAACTTGTAAAATATGAAAGTAAATATTTACCTAGCAGGGATATAGGATTGCTAATCCTTTCAACTTCTAAAGGTATAATGACAAGTAGAGAGTGCATGGAAAATAGAATAGGAGGCGTCTTGCTTTGTTATGTCTATTAGCAAAGCTTTAGTTATAAATAGGGAAGAAATTGAAATCCCCAATGATGTAGATGTTAAAGTTAGTGAGAATTATGTCCTAGAAATTAGTGGAAAACTTGGGAAAATAATAAGAGATCTTAGCCCATATAAATTAAAAATATCAAAAAATAAATATAGAATATATAAAGAAAATAATAAGATAATTATTGAAACTATGATAAAAGGAAAAAGAGGTGTATCTCTTTTATATACTCTTGTTTCAAAAATAAAATCTGCAATTAAAGGAGTAAGAGAAGGATATACCTATAAATTAAAAATTGTCTATTCACACTTTCCTATTTCTATTAAAGTTAAAGGGAAAGAGGTATATATAGAAAATTTCATAGGTGAAAGAGCTCCTAGAATAGCTAAAATAATAGGAGATGCAACGAAGGTTGTAGTTAAAGGAGATGATATTGAAGTTACTGGTATAGATAAAGATGAAGTGAGCCAAACTGCAGCAAACATTCAACAAGCTACGAAAATAAAAAAGAGGGATCCTAGAAAATTCCTTGACGGAATATACATATATTACAGAGGTAAGTGAAATGAGCGAAAAAGAACTTAAGAAAGCATTGGAAATAAGAGAAATTCAAAAAAAGAAAATGCCAGATTTCGTGAGATCAGATTCATGGAAGGTTAAAAGATTAGAAGATTCAGGCTGGAGGAAACCAAAAGGCTTGGATAATAAAATGAGGATACAAAGGAAAGGATGGCCTCCTATAGTTAAGATCGGTTATAGAAAGATTAAACTTGCAAGATATTTGCATCCGTCAGGGCTTAAGGAAGTACTAGTGCATAATAAAAATGAACTGGAAGGTTTAGATCCTGAAAAGCATATTATAAGAATAGCTTCAAGTGTAGGTAGAAAGAAAAGAATCGAAATAATAGAAGAAGCACAAAAATTAGGATTAAAAATAGCGAATCCTAGGATATGAGCTTAGAATACGTAAAGGAGCTTGCTTCTAAAGTAGCAGGCGTAGGTAAATCTAGAATATACATCGACCCCCAATACTATGATAGGGTTTCTACTGTAATATCTAGAGAAGAAGTTAGAAAGTTAATAGAAGACGGTATAATAAAAATAAAACAAAAGAAAGGTCAAGTTTGGAGGAAAGAGAAAATAAAGAAGAGAAGGAAAAGAAGAGGTGCCGGTAGCAAGAAGGGAAAAAGAGTCAAGGTTAAAAAGAAAGAGTATGTTTTGCGTGTAAGAGGGTTAAGGAGATTTTTAAGAGAGTTATATGATAAAGGTGCAATGGATTCAGAAACATATAGAAAACTTAGATTGATGATCAAAGCTGGCGTAATAAGAAGTAAGAGCAGGATAAAAAGCTACTTAGAACAATTAAAAGGCAAGGTATCTTGAGATGCCATATAGGATAAAATTTAGAAGGAGGAGAGAAAATAAAACTAATTATTCAAAGAGGAAAATCTTCGTAATATCTGGGAAGATACGTTTTTGTGTCAGGAGATCTAACAAGTATATTCTAGTTCAATTCATAAAGCCTGCAATACAAGGAGACATAACTCTTTTAGCAGTCAATTCGATAAAACTGAAAAAATACGGCTGGCCTTTCTCATGCAAAAACTTGCCTGCAGCATACTTAACGGGATATTTGGCTGGTTTGAAAGCTCTTAAGCAAGGAATAAAAGAAGCTGTGCTCGATATAGGTCTTAGGACTCCTACTAAAGGCAATAGAATCTTTGCTGTAGTTAAAGGTGCAATAGATGCAGGCCTTAAAATACCTGTTGGAGAAGAAGTTTTACCTAGCGAAGAAAGAATTAGAGGTTCGCATATAGTCGAGTATTTCAAAATTTTAAAAGAGAAAGGAGAACATGAGAAAAGATTTAGTGCGTATATTAAAAACAATTTAAGCGTTGAAGAAATTCAAAATTATTTCGAAAAGGTTAAATCTGAGATATTTGAAAAGATAGGTGCTAAAAATGTCTCTAGTTGAAAGCTGGCAACCAAAGACAAAACTAGGAAGACTTGTAAGGGAAGGTAAAATAACTAGCATAGATGAGATATTTCAAAACAATTACAAAATACAAGAACCTGAAATTGTAGATATTTTATTGCCAAATCTAAAGGTTCAAGTATTATATTCAACAATTGTTCAAAAACAAACAGCTGCTGGCGAAATTACTAGATTTAGAAGTTTAGTTGTAGTAGGCGATGGAAACGGCCATATTGGCTTAGGATTAGGAAAAGCGAAACAAACAAGGATCGCTATAGAGAAAGCTACTGCTCAAGCAAAACTCAATTTAATACCTGTTTTGAGAGGATGCGGTAGTTGGGAATGTTCATGCGGAAGACCTCATAGCGTTCCTTTTAGAGCTTTTGGAAAATGTGGTTCAGTAAGGATTGAACTTAAGCCAGGTCCATATGGTCTAGGCTTAGTAGTAGGCGAGTTCGTCAAACCAATTTTTATGCTAGCTGGTATATCTGATGTCTGGTCATTTACAAAGGGTAATACAAGTAATAGGATAAACTTTGCTTTCGCTGTTTATGATGCTTTAAAGAATCTCTATAAGTTAAACGTTTTCTGAAATGCCTGATTTGATAGCGATTGTTAGAATAAGAAGCCTCATAGATAGACATCCAGATGTAAGGAAGACTGTAGATTTGTTGAAATTAAGAAGGATTAACACATGCGTTATTTATCCTGATTCTGAATCTTTAAGGGGAATGCTAAAATTGGCTTCACAAGTCGTGACTTATGGAGAAATAGATAAAGCCACACTTGTTGAACTTCTAAAGAAAAGAGGTAGAACAATAGGAGATAAACCTTTAAATGAAGAATTGTTGAAGAAAAATGGCTATAATAGTTTTGAAGAATTAGCTGATGAGATATTTAAAACAGGTAAAATTCCGAGCTTCATTAAACCCTTCTTTAGACTTAATCCTCCTAAAGGAGGCTTCAAAAGATCTACAAAGAAAATGATTGTAGATAAAGGAGAACTTGGATATAGAGGAAAAGATATCAATAATTTAATTCAGCGAATGTTATAGCGATAAGATTTTATTTGAAAAGAAACATAAAGGATATAGCTTCAATGGTTGTAAGAAGAGAAAAAGCTTCAAGAAAAAGAAGAGGCTATCGAGTTCATGGTTATGGTAGAACAGGTCAGCATAGAGGTAGTGGACAGAAAGGAGGTTTTGGAAAAGCAGGTAGGAAACCTGGAAAGCATGAGTATTCATGGATTTTGAGATATGATCCTGATTATTTCGGTAAACATGGATTCAGGAGACCTAATAAAAAAGAATTCAATGAAATAAGCTTACTTGAAATTTCTCAATATGCAGATAAATGGTTAAAAGAAGGTTTTGCTAATCTAAAATATGGTTATCTTGAAGTAGATTTATCAAAGCTTGGTTATAACAAAGTAGTTGCAGGTGGTGAATTAAAAGGCAAGTTCATTATAAAGGCATTAGCCTTTAGCGATGCTGCATTGAAGAAAATAAAGGAATCAGGTAGCATTGCGATAGTTGAAAATGTCAGCTCTTAATTCTTTAAGGCCTATCTTAAGATATCTTCCTGAAATACCAAAAGCTAGAAGACCAGTAAGCTTTAGAGAAAAAGCTGCATGGACTTTAATGGTGCTTACAATTTATATTATTTTCACTCAAATACCTCTATATCCTTTATCTTCTTCACAACAAGCAATTCCAGTACCTGCATTGTTTTCTATAATATTTGCTACAAGGATGGGGACGCTTGCACAACTTGGAGTTGGACCTATAGTTACTGCAGGTTTAATTATGCAATTGCTCGTAGGTTCAAAAATAATAAATCTAGATCTTACTGATCGTTCGCAAAGAGCACTATTTACAGGCGTTCAGAAATTCTTAGCAATCATCTTCACCGCTTTAGAAGCTTCAGTATTCGTTTCAAGCGGTATTTTGCCAGCTGGAAGTTTAAGCAATGCAGTCCTAATAATTTTGCAATTATTAGGAGTTGGTATATTGATAATTTTATTTGATGAGATATTGCAAAAAGGATATGGATTTGGAAGCGCTGTAAGTCTTTTCATATTAGCAGGTGTCGCATTACAAATTTCTGTAGAACTATTTAGCCCTGCTTTTGCTAATGGTAGCTATGCTGGTCTTTTACCTGAGGCTATATACGTATTGAATGGAGGTGGTAGCTTAAGCGATTTCTTATTCGGAAATCCAAATCTTGCCCGTTCATCTAGTCTAATTGGATTGATCGCAATGATTTTTACTTTAATCATAATCGTTTATTTACAGCAAGTAAAAATAGAAATACCTGTAGCATATCCTAAATATGGTGGAATTAAAGCAAAAATACCACTTCAGTTGATCTATGTATCAAACGTTCCAGTAATACTTGCAGGAGCATTGACGGCAAATCTATTATTTTTTGGACAAATAGCTTGGAATAATTACAATAGAGCTAATAATGATCCTGTTTGGAATGCAATCGCTCAATTTAATATCATTAATAATCAGGCAGTGCCTAGTGGAGGCATATTGTATTATTTATCCCCTCCAAGAGGTCTAAATGCTGCCTTTAGGGATCCTTTGCATGCTTTGATTTATGTTCTTTTATTCTCGCTATTATGTGTTTTATTCGCTTTGGCATGGGTAGAAACCTCTGGTATGAGTGCAGAGGAACAAGCTAGAAGATTAGTTAAATCTGGTATTCAAGTACCTGGCTTTAGACATAGCGAATTAGTATTGGGTAATTTGTTAAAAAGATATACTAGAACATTGACATGGTTTAGCGGTTTAATAATAGGGCTCATTGCTTCGATTTCAGATGTTGTAGGTATCATAGGTACAGGAATAGGCATTCTTTTAGCAGTAGGTATAGTTTATCAATATTATATGATATTGGCAAGAGAGAGAATAGAAGAAGAATTCCCATCTATAGCAAGATTGCTTGAGGTGACATAATGGGCGATATATATTTTATACTTCATGAATTTTCTCTGATAATATTATTTGCATTAATTCCAGCTTTACTTTCAGCTTTCTTAAACAGACTTCTCATCTCTAGGTCTTTCGGTATCGAAAGATATAGAAGAATAATGAGGGAAATTAGGGATTTTGATAAGCAATTACTTCAGGCTGCAAGAAGCAAAGACAATTCAAAGTTAGAAAAATTGCAAGCAAAAAAACCTTATATCGATAAAATGCGTTCTCAAACATTCAAGATTACTATGATATCTACGATGGTCATGTTATTATTTTACTATGTATTTTTTGTTTACCTATTTGTCATGATATTTAAAGAACCATTCGATGTATTGTTCCCTATCATTTCTTCTAATTTCTCTATACCACTTTATTATTGGTATATCATTTGTCTTATGCTATTAAGTTTATTAATAAATAGGAAGATAGGAATCTATTATTGAAATGCCTAGGCCTGCACATAGAAATGATAAGATACATTTGGTTAGGACGCCAGGAGGAATTGTTAAAATACATTATGAAAAACCTAAAAGAAATAAGGATAAGTGTGCAATATGCAAATCTGAGCTCCATGGGACTTATCATGGAAGGGGAGGCTTATCTAAATCTTCAAGAAGAGTTAAAAGACCATACGGCGGGCATTTATGTCCCAATTGTCTTAAGAATCTAATAGAAAGTAAAGTAATAGCTCAAATTAAGATTTGATAGTTATAGCATTAAGCGGTTTAGCAGGTTCTGGTAAAACGACCGTTGGTAAAAGAGTTTCTCAGCATTTCAAGCTTAGATTTATATCCATAGGAAGTCTGTTCAGAGAAATGGCACAAGAGTTGAATGTAAGCTTAGAAGAATTCCATCGTATGGCTGAAAAAGATCCAAAATACGATTTGCTGGTCGATAATAAAGCAATAGAGGAAGCTAAAAAGGGTAATGTTTTAATTGAAGGTCATCTTGCATGCTGGATATTAAAGGATATTGCTGATATCAAAATTTATCTAATTGCTCCTTTGGAAGAAAGAGCGAAAAGGATTGCAGAAAGAGACAATTTGAGCTTTGAAAAAGCTATCGAAGAAATTAAAAAAAGAGAAGAGAGCAATAGAAAAAGATACAAAGAAATATATGGCATAGATATAAATGACCTTTCTATCATGGATTTCATAATAAATACTTCAAAATTTTCTCCTGAAGGTATTGAGAAAATACTTATATCTATAATTGAAGCATATCTCTCTAATAAGAATGCCTCCATTAGTTACGATAGGTAGATTAGCAGTAAAGTTAAGAGGTAGAGATGCAGGTCGTAAATGCGTATTAGTTAATATAATCGACAAAAATTTCGTAACAGTAACGGGTCCTAAGCAATTAACAGGTGTTAGAAGAAGGAAGGTGAATATAGATCATTTATTGCTATTACCTCAGCAGATTAAAATATCCAAGAATGCATCTGATGAAGAAGTGTTGAAAGCTTTGCAAGAAGCAAATTTAATAGATTTCATGAAAGAAGGAGTGATATGAATCAAAGACAAATTTTATACAAAAAGGATAGTAAAGTTAGGATAAAGCTTAGCCCAATCCCTTTTGTTAAAAGGACCATTGAAGAGCATTTGAATTATTCTTTTTGTCTTCTAGATAAGCCTAGAGGACCAACAAGTCATGAAATTGCTGCTTGGATTAAAAAAGAATTCGGAATACCTGTTACTCACAGCGGGACCCTAGAAGATTTTGGGGAAATCCCGCTGTATCAGGTTTATTATTAATATTATTTGGAAAAGCTAGGAAGCTGAGCAATTTGCTGGCTAGATTTGATAAGACTTATATCTGCGAAATGCAATTGCATGAAGAAGTAGAGGAAGAAAAATTAAGAAATGTCATTAATCTTTTTGTAGGAAAAATATACCAAAAGCCTCCTTTGAGATCCGCTGTTAAAAAAGTTCCAAGAATTAGAAAAATTTATTCAATCGATATTTTAGACATTGTTGGAAGGAATGTCTTGATGCAAGTTAGATGTGAAGCAGGCACTTATGTTAGGAAACTTTGTTTCGATATAGGAGAAGTCCTAGGTTCTGGTGCACATATGACTGAGCTTAGGAGAATTGCAATTGGTTTTTTAGACGAAAATTATGAATACATTGCTACAATGCACGAATTATTCGGAGCTTATAGATTGTGGAAGAATAAAAACGAAGATTTCTATTTGAGATATTATTTAAGACCTATTGAAGAATTGCTTTTCTTTTTACCTAAGGTATTTGTTAAAGATACTGCTCTTTTCTCAATAACTCATGGTTCTTTTATTGCAGCACCTGCTATTGTAGCTGTTACATCAGATTTGAAAAAGAATCAAAATGTTGGCATATATAATTTAAACAATGAGCTGATTGCAATAGGTAAATCTGAAATGGATGCTAAAGAAGCAATAGAAAAAGAAAAAGGAGTGGTTGTAAAAATAGATAAGGTTTTGAAAGTATATGAGAAGAAAGAAGTCGAATGACGCCGGGAGTGGGATTTGAACCCACGAGGGCAAACGCCCACAGGCTCTCCAGGCCTGCGCCTTACCTGGCTAGGCTATCCCGGCTATAGCTAAAAGATTTTAAAGGTGTCTAACTAATAAATTTACTATAATGTCTCAAAATTTCAAATATGTAGTAAGGATATCGAATACTGATTTGAATGGTAAGGATCAGCTATTTTATGCATTACAAAAAATAAAGGGAATTGGTATTAATACTGCCATCGCTATTTGTAGGCTTGCTGGTTTTCATCCCTATACAAAATTAGGCTCTTTGAATGATGAAGACATTAAAAAGATTGAATATCTAGTCAAGAACTTACATGAAAAAGTTCCATGGTGGTTCAATAATTATAAAAAGGAACGCTTTACTGGGCAAAATATTCATTTGATAGAGTCTGATTTGATATTAAAAGCAAGGGAAGATATAGAATTCCAGAAAGCTTTGAAGAGCTGGAAAGGAATGAGGCATGCTGCAGGTTTAAAGGTTAGAGGGCAATCTACGAGAACAACAGGTAGAACTGGTTTAACAGTGGGAGTTACAAAGAAAGCTCAATGAAATGAGGAGATTTAAGAAGACTTGGGAAGGGCCAAGGCATCCATGGAGAAAGGATGTTTTACTTGCAGAAATCGATCTTCTTGGCCGTTATGGATTAAAAAACAAGAGAGAGCTTTGGAAGATGAAAACAATATTGAGAAAGATAAGGAAAAGAGCAAGAGCACTTTTAGCTTTGTCTCCTACAGAAAGAGCTATAGAAGAAGAAAAGCTGAAGAACCTTTTAATAAAGTATGGCTTGATCGATGAAAATGCCGATATCAGTGCTATCTTATCTCTAACCATAGAAGACATATTGAAAAGAAGACTTCAAACAGTTGTTTATAATTTAAAGCTTGCTAATAGCATTTATCATGCAAGGCAATTAATAGTTCATAAAAAGGTAATGGTTGGAGATAGAATTATATCAAGTCCTTCTTATTTGGTAAAGAAAGACGAGGAAGATAAAATAAAGATAATATGAGCGAAAAGAATAAGCTTTGGGGTATAGCTCATATTTATTCGTCAAGAAATAATACTTTAATCTACATTACTGATCTTTCTGGGGCTCATCTAATAACTTGGAAATCTTGTGGAACAGTTGTTAAGGCAGATAGAGAAAAGAAAACGCCATATGCTGCGATGATGGCAGCATTCAAAGCAGCTGAAGAAGCGATAAGTAAAGGTATCGCAGGTGTGCACATAAAAGTTAGAGCTCCTGGAGGACATGGGCAAAAAACACCAGGGCCTGGAGCAAATGCTGCTATTAGAGCGCTTGCAAGAGCAGGATTGATGATAGGCAGAATCGAAGACGTTACACCTCTTCCGCATGACACAACAAGGAAACCAGGAGGTAGGAGAGGTAGGAGAGTCTAGAATTGTTGTTTTAGGAGGTTCTTTTAGCCAAATTCATAAAGGTCATATTGAATTGTTAAAGAGTGCCTTAAAAATATCTAAGAGATTAAAAATTGGTTTAGTTTTCGATCCTGGAAATAAACCTTTTAAGGAATTAATTGAAGATTATCAAACAAGATACAATAAATTGAAAAAAGCTATATTAGAATTAGATAAAGAAGCGGATTTCGAAATTGTTCCGATTTATGATCCTTATGGTCCTTCCATTAGCGAACCCAATTTGACTGATATTGTTTGCACCGAAGAAACTTTACCTAGAGCAATAGAAATAAATGAGATAAGGAAGAAAAAAGGTTTAAAGCCCTTGAATGTTCATTACATAATTCTAGCATTAGCAGAAGATCTCTTACCGATAAGAAGCTCAAGGATTAGAGCTGGGCAAATTGATGAAAATGGAAAATTATTAGTAAAAGAAGTTAAGATAATTTATGATGAATGAAATTAAATTTTACGAAAGAGAATATCAAATTCTTAATAAAATTCTTAATGATTTCAAAAGCCTTCAAGAATTATCCAGCGAGTTGAACATCCCTTTCGCTACTCTTTATAGCTGGGTAGAAGATCTGAAGATTAAAGGATATGTTGATGCAAGAGATGAAATTCTTAAAAAGATATCTTTGACAGAAGAAGGAAAAAGATACGCTGAACAAGGTCTACCTGAGAAGAGATTGGCTTTAATTCTAAAAGAAAAAGAAGCAATGAGTTTAGAAGAATTGAAATCATTCTTCACAAAAAATGAGTTGGATATTGCAATAATGCATGCTTTAAAAAAAGGCTTTATAAAATATTTTGAAGGAAAAATAAAATTTGTAAGTTTGTATGAGACAAATGATGAAAAGTTATTAAATGAGATAAAAAATAAAGGTGAAATAATCGTAAATGAATTAAATGAAGAATTAAAAATTTTAAAAAGGAGAGGATTAATTGAAGTAAATGAATTTAAAAAGACTTATATAAAAGCAAGCAAATTTGTAAGAGATTCAATAATATCTAAAAATTATGTAATAATACCTGAAATTTCTAAAATAACAAGCGATGATATTATCTCAGGCAAATGGAAACAATATCCTTTGAAGGCTTATAACTTAGAAGCTTTACCACCAATCGTTTATTTTGGTAGATCGCAAGTATACATGAGATTTCTTGAAGAAGTTAAAAAAGTCCTATTAGAAATGGGTTTTGAAGAATATGATTGGGATTATATCCTTCCAGAATTATGGAATTTCGATGTGTTATTTGTTCCGCAAGATCATCCAGCAAGAGATGTTCAAGACACTTTCAGAGTAAATCTTCCTCCAGCTATTTTGGATGAAATTTTTGCTGAAAAAGTTAAAGATATGCATGAAAAGGTATTCAATGAAGCTTTAGGATGGAACTATAAATGGGATGCAGAAATTGCTCGAAGGCTTGTTTTAAGAACACATACAACACCCGTTTCTATAAGATACATATACGAGAATAAAGATAAAGAAGCAAAAGTTTTTTGTATTTCTAGAAACTTTAGAAGAGATTTGCCTGATAGAACACATTTCATAGAATTTTATCAATGTGAAGGAATAATGGTAGGAAATAAGCTAAATTTCTCTAATTTATTATATTTCCTTAAAGAATTTGCCTCAAGATTGGGCCTAGAGAAAATTAGATTCAAGCCTAGCTACTTTCCTTTCACTGAACCAAGTGTAGAAGGTTCTGTCTATCATGATAAATTAGGTTGGATCGAAGCCTTACCTGGAGGAATGTTCAGACCTGAAATGTTAAATATGCTCGGAGTTAAATCTCGAGTTCTAGCATGGGGAATAGGTATTGATAGACTTGCAATGGCTTATTTAGGAATAGATGATATAAGAGAATTGTTCTCAAAGGATTTGAATTTCCTAAGAAGTGCAAGAATGTTGTAATGCCAACGATAATCCTAGATAAGAAAAGGATTTTCAGAAGCTTAAATAAGGAATTATCTTTAGAAGAATTAGAAAGGTTACTAGAATATCTTAAATGTGAAATTAAAGAAGAAAAAGAAGACGAGCTAATATGTGAAATAACAACAGACAGAGCAGATTGTTTCACTACTGAAGGAATTATAAGAGCATTAAAAGGTATTCTTGGAATGGAAAAAGGATTAATAAAATTCGATTTCTTCGATGATGAATTCGAGGTCTATATAGATGAAAATGTTTCAAATGTAAGGCCTTATGTAGTTATGGCAACTGTGAGAGGAGTAAAACTCGATGTTAGAGCATTAGAAAGCATAATAAGATTTCAAGAAGTACTACATGAAACTTTAGGTAGAAATAGAAGAAAGGCTTCGATTGGAATTTATGACATTTCAAAGCTCGATAAAAAAATATATTACAAATGCCTCCCTTTGGATGAGATAAAATTCAGACCCCTTGATAAAGATGAGTTGATGAATGGATATAGAATATTGAATGAAACAGAAAAAGGAATACAATATAAACATTTAATACCTGAAAAAAAGGCACCCGTATTGATTGATTCAAAAGGGACTTTTTTGAGCCTAGCGCCGATAATAAATTCCCAAGATGCTAAAGTAACAGTAAGAACAACTGATATATTAATAGATTCTACAGGCTTTGATATCAATTTCATAACTTCAATAGTATCTTTAATGGCTTATGCAATTAGCTTTTATGGAGGAAAGATAGGTTTACTTAATCATCATTATCCTAACAAGTCTTTCAAAATAAGCTTCAAAAATAGAAATTTGGTTTTGGAGAAAAATTATGTAGAAGATATATTAGGTTTTTCAATAAACGATTATGAGCTTGAAGATATTTTGTTAAGAGCAAGATATGGAATTGAAAAGAAGGATAATAAATATAATGTCGAAGTACCTTTTTACAGATTAGATGTTCTAAATAGCATAGATATAATAGAAGATATAGCAATAATAAAAGGATATAGCAACATAGAATTGAAAAGTCCTATCCTTGAAACTAGAAGTAAAATAAGCAATAAAAGTATAATAGCTAGAACTTTCAGAGAAATATTCAATGGTTTCGGTTTCCAAGAAGTTACCAATTATATGATTTGTAATAGTGAAACTCAAACAGAAAAAGTAATGTTGAATAAAGAAGAAATTGGTCTCATTCTTCTTGTAAATCCAATTAGTAAAGAATATGATTGCATTAGAGCAAATATATTCCCTTGTCTTTTAGATTTCTTATATTATAACAGGAGTTATTCTTATCCTCAGAAAATATATGAAATAGGAGATGTAATCTATTATAAAAGTAATTCAATTCATACAGATTTCAGATTTTCTTCTTTAATAATACATAATGATGCAAGCTTTGAAGAAATGCATAGTTTCTTATATAGTTCATTTAAAGTCTTGAATTTAGATTTCAGATTAAGAGGAAATGATTTACCTTTCTTACTAAATGGAAGGAGGGCAGACATAATAGTTGGTGATGAAAATATAGGATGGATTGGAGAAATTAATCCAGAAATTTCTATAGGTTTTTCTTTATACCAACCAATTGTAGCTTGTGAATTAAGCTTAAGTAAAATCTTAAAATTTATTTTTAATAAATAATCTTGGGGGTGCATCCTTATTGAGAGAGCTATAACGAATGGGTGAATACCCTTGATGAGTTATAGTGTTGTTAATAAGGATCAGGGTGCACCCCCACCACAGGATAATTTAATATTCTTCTTAGAAGATTTTAACAAGGTGAATTTAAATGGGTGGTCCTCCTGTTAATGCTAAATATATATTAATAGCTAGATTTGAAGTTGATGGCGTAGTAGAAAAATCAGACATTATAGGTGCTCTATTCGGACAAACTGAAGGATTGCTAGGAGATGAGCTAGAACTTAGAGAGTTGCAGAAAATAGGAAAAGTTGGAAGAATTGATGTAGAATACGAAATAAAAGGAGGAAGAACAGTAGGAACAATAATAGTACCAACGAACTTGGATAAGCCAGAAGTAGCTTTGATTGCAGCTGCTATAGAAACGGTGGATAAAGTAGGTCCTAATTCAGCAAAAATTGAATTGAAAGAAATAAAGGATGCTAGAGAAGAAAAAAGGAGCAGAATTTTAGAAAGAGCAAAAGAAATATTGTTGAAATGGAAAGAAAGCAAAAGTGTTGAATCTTCTGATTTGATAAAAGCTCTTACAGAGGCAATTAAAGTATCGCAGATAATAAGCTACGGTCCTGAAAAACTTCCTGCAGGTCCTGATATAGACAACTCTCAGGAAATTATAATTGTTGAAGGAAGAGCAGATGTGGTAAATTTACTAAAACATGGATATAGGAATGTTATAGCATTGGATGGTTCTAAAATACCTCAGACTATAATAAATCTTTCGAAGAATAAAAGGACAATAGCTTTCTTAGACGGTGATAGAGCTGGAGATTTAATATTGAAGGAATTGCTGAGTGTAGCAAAAATAGATTATGTAGCAAGGGCTCCATTTGGTAAGGAAGTAGAAGAATTGAGCGGTAAAGAGATAGCTGCTGCATTAAATGATAAAAGACCTGCTTCAGATTATATTACTAGTTTAAAACAAGAACAGAAAATTCCTAAGCTTCAGCAAGTAAGCGAGCTTATTAAATCAGTTATAGGGACGATGGAGGCCTTAATTCTTGATAACGATTATAAAATTATAGAGCGCATACCGCTTAAGGACGTAATAGATAAAATATCCCAAATGGAATCTTTTGGGGCATTAATATTAGATGGCATAATAACGCAAAGATTGATAGATTTGTGCAAGGAGAGAAAAGTCAGCGCTATATACGGTTATAAAATAGGAAACATTACTAATATACCTCAAGATCTATCAATATTCTTATTTGATGATCAAGGGAATATAAAGAGATATGAAATTCGAACTCAATGAAAAAGAAAAAGAAGCTAAAATCACTATTCAAAGCTATGATGATTTGTTTTATTTGTATTTATTAATAGAGGAAGGTGACGAGTTATATGGTTGGAGCTATAGGAATAAAAAGATATATTCAAAGGAAGGAAAAGCTGAGAGAGCAGAAAAAGAACGCGTTTATCTAGGAATAAGCGTTGAAAAAGCATATTTCCATCCAAGTTTGACAGGATTAAAAGTAATAGGTAGCATAATATATAGACCTGAAAATTTTGAAGCGAGTGGTCATCATTCATTTTTGATTAATATAGGAGATACGATAAAACTGAAAAAAGAAGACTGGTCTTCAGCACTGATACAATCTATAATAAAAGAAATTAGAGAAACGTATCCTAAATCAATCATAATATCTGTTGATTATGGAAACATTGCTATTGCTTTGTTGCACAATCAGCGCTTTCAAATAATTTATTCTGAAGAAAAAAGTCTAGGAGGAAAAAGAGAAATTTCTAAAAGAGATGAACAACTAGAAACTTTTTTAAAAGTTTGCATTGATAATGCTTTAGAAATAATATCGAAGACAAATCCTGAGCTAATAATATTATATGGTCCTTCAAATCTCAAAGATATCATTTATGAAAGGATTAAAAAGATTGAAAGAAATATTTTCAGAGTTAGTGGTTCGATTGGAGGAATTGAAGGGATATATGAAGCATTGAGAAATGAAGAAGTATTGAAGATTTTAACTGTTTTCGGTCATGAAGAAAGCATGCTAACTTTAGAACCATTGCTTAGCAAGGCAGAAAAAATAGCGATGGGAATCAAAGAAGTTAAAGAAGCTGCTTCATTAAAAGCTATAGATAAACTTTTCATATCTACAAAATTATTGAAAAATGTTAGCAAAGAAGAATTGAATGAAATAAAGAAAATTTCTGAGCAAGTCAAAATATATGGAGGTTCAATAAGCATAGTAGATGAAGAAAGCGAGGCTGGTAAAACTTTAGAAAAACTTGGAAACATTATAGCTTTATTAAGATTTAACTTATATTAGTTATGTCTCTAATTGATATTTTACTTCTTTTATTTTTAGCTTGGATTTTTTTATTTTTAATTTTTTCATTAATAAAAAATACAAATTTTGGAAAGAAAATTTCAGAAAATATAGAAATACAACCTTTAGTTTTTCTTTTAAAGACTGCTAGATTTAATAAATTTATTCTGAATTCAGGAAAGAAGAGATCAAAATTTTATCGAATAGTCGGAGAGTTATCGATAATTTATGGTATTGCTTTGATGATTTATGCTTTATTTTTCTTAATGAAGAATTTGATCAATCTTTTATTTCCTTCCCAAAGCATTGCATTAGGAGAAGCTTCACCAATAATTCCAATAATATTTGGAATCACTTTTACTCCTCCTTTAGATCAACTCATAATAATTTTAATCGTCATCGCAATAGCTGCAGTTTTCCATGAACTTTTCCATGGTTTCTTAGCTTCTAGCCATGAAATGAAAATAAAATCAACAGGTGCAGGATTGTTTTTCATGATTCCTATAGCGTTTGTAGAATTAGATGATGAGTCTTTGAAAAACACTGCTCCAAGAAAGAAGCTTAGAATGTTAGGTGCAGGTTCGTTCATCAATTTAATACAGGCTATGATCTTTTTAGTTCTCTTTCTATCTTATCCTTTAGCTATTTCTTGGGGTTACAATTATGAGTCAAGTGGTGTTTTGATTTATTCAATAACTCCTAATTCTCCAGCATCTATAGCTGGTCTTGCTATAGGAGATGCAATAATAGCTTTAAATCATACACAAATAAAGAATTATCAAGATTTCTCATCATATCTCGAGAAGACCAAACCTAACCAAACGTTGATTATAACTGTCGAAAGGAATTTGAAATCATTCAATATAACAATAAAGCTTGCACAGCATCCTTATTATAAAGATAGAGGTTTCATAGGAGTTTCTACATTAGATTATCATAGACCTTATTTTGCTCTATTTCCTCAAATTTTGCAATATTGGGCTTATTTGTTTTTTGCATGGGGATTTGTAATATGTTTTAGCTTAGCAGTCTTCAACATGTTACCCATTCCTCTTTTCGACGGTGATAAATTCCTTGCTGAGATTTTAAGCATCATTAAGAATAAAGATGTTCGAATCATAACTCATAATACTTTAAGAGCTTTATCTATAATGCTTCTTCTTTTAAATATATATTTTAGTTTGATCAGATTTGGTTTTGTCTAATGAAGTGCAATTATTGCGATAACGAGGTATTTTATGTTAGAAGGTATTCAGGAGAGAAGCTATGCCAGAAGCATTTCATAGAAACTTTCATCGATAAAGTAGCTAAAACAATATCTGAAAATAGATTACTTACTTGGAATGATTCTATAATGGTTGCAGTTTCAGGAGGTAAAGATAGCTTGACAGCTCTTCATGTTTTAAGTATAATTGAAAAAGATTTTCCTTCAACGAAGCTTTTCGCTGTAACAATAGATGAAGGAATTAGCGGTTATACAGAATTTAGGGTAAAGCATACAAGAGAATTATGCGAAAAGCTTGGAATTCCTTATTATGTTTTCAGATATGAAGATTTCTATGGCTATAGGCTTGAAGAAATCGTGAAAATAGCTAAAGAAAAAGGAAGTAAGCTTGAACCTTGTTCTTATTGTGGTGTTCTTAGAAGGAAATTATTAAACATTGCAGCAAAGAAATTAAATGCTACAAAAGTTGTGACTGGGCATAATTTAGATGATGAAGTTCAAACATTCATGATTAACATGCTAAGAGGAGATCTGGATAGAATAATAAGAGGGTTTGCTCCAGTAATTCCAAAGGAAGGCTTTGTTCCTCGAATTAAGCCATTGAAATATATTTATGAAGAAGAAATCATGATTTATGCTACTTTGCATGATTTTCCTTTATTCGAAACAGAATGTAGATTTGTAAAATTATCCATGAGGGATTCAATTAGGAAAATATTGAATGAGTTGGAAGCTGAAAATCCAGGCGCTAAATATATGATGTTGATCACTGCAGAAAAGATTGCCAAGAGTTTCATCGAAACGAAAAAAGATTTCAAGTTGAACTATTGTAAAAGTTGCGGCGAACCTACTTCGCAAGAATTATGCAGAGCTTGTTCACTTTTAGAAGAAATAGGAATAGTTATGCAATAAGCGGCGGTGCCCGCATGTAAACCCATACTAGGAATATAGAGCTATATGCACTTCCATTCAAGCCTGTTACCTACGAACGTCGCCACTCTTTATTAGAGCCGCTCCCTTCCGGGCCTAACTCGGTTCTAAAGATTAGCCTCTTAACCCTTCCCTCCGGAAGGGCTACGAGGCTATGGCGACCCCGTAGGGCAGGCTTTCATTACTTCCGTGCATATAGCTCTATATTCCTAGTATGAGCTTACATGCGTTACTGGCCGTGCCATATCGACCGTTTGCATTTGAGGGAGGCCGAGCCCCTCCGGCCCTACCACCGCCGCAAATATATTATTGTTAATTGTGAGATTTATTTTTTGTGCTATGGATTCAAAATCTTCTATTGTTGCCAAATAAAAATTCAAAATACTACAAAGATCTTAAACAAATCATCTCTTCTTCATCTTATATGTAATAAATTAATAGTGGAATCATGAATAAGACTTTTGTCGCTTTTGTTTTATATTAGAGTGAAAATTCTTTCCTATATGCTATTTTATATCGAATAGAAGCGCAATGTTTATATAGAATTAAATTTAAATAATAGAACTTTGTTTTTTCTGTGAAACGTGAAATTTCGCTAATGATCGTTACTTCATTAATATTAATTGCATATAGCAGCATTGTTACCTTAAGAACGCTTAGCATATGGCCTGACGTATCATTACCTACTTGCGATTCTGGCTCAAGGTGTTATTAAGATGAGAACATTAATAGTTTTGTTCTTGTTTTTTATAATTTTTACATCTTCGATAGTTCCAATTAGTGTTAAGGCTTCTAATAATATAACCGTTGAAATAAAAGTCGATATCATAAAAAGACATCCAGATCTAATAATTACAGGTTGCAATGAGACGTATGTTTACTGGGAATACAATTTTAGAAAACTTGATCCCCCAGTGCCTGTTAGAGGACCTGCAAATGAGACGAGATATCAAAGCGAATTACGAGGTGATTATCTTTCAGAAACGTTTTTTATAATTAACGCATTGGAAGCAAAATATGACGTAAAAGATGTTCGTTGGTTTACTATTTCAGAGTTTCTTGATGGCGCCGCAGTGGAAATAGAGAAATATGAAAAGAGATTAATCGAGGAAAAGGGAAATTTAGGGATATTTAGATTTTCTGTGCTGGGCGATTTTGAGAAAATGATCATAATGATTTTTATGTATAAAATAACACCTGAAAAAGTGAATATTGTAGCAAATTACCTTAGACCGTTTACTAACTTTTTAAAATCTTATATCGAAGATTTCAAATATTATATAAAAGAATTAAATAATGATCTTGAAAAACATAATATAAATTTTAGATATAATGTAGAATTCAAAGATAAATATGATGTGATAGTTGCATTTGTTGAGGATTATGCATCTCAATATACCGAAGACTATACTCATTTTCCTTTATTCCTTAAGCAATCTAAAGCTGTAGAGCGCTTCTATTTGAAACAATTGCCGAATGGATCTTTTATTGATGGAGATGGATATAAGAAATATTTGGAATTACTTAAAGAATATTACGGTCTTGAGTTATCAACTTATATTAATCGGTTCGGTTATGGCGAAGTTATTTTACCAATTCCTACTAATGCCACCTATAATGAAGAGTTCGTAAGGAAAGCAGTTTCTATAATAAGAGAATATGCAGGATGTGAAGTTCCTTTAGTAGCGAATTTTGTAGATTACCGTGACGTAACAAGTCTTATCACTCTAGCGCCTGCACCTAATCCTAGAGGAGATTCTCAACGTTTTCTATCCTTATCTATTAACGAGCTAATACTGTTATTTGCAATAATACCAACTGCAATTTTATTGCCTTTGATTTTAATTGCAAGAAAAGGTAAGAGTAATAAATAAAACGATAAATTCTTTTGTATTGATGGTCTGAAAACAAGTAATTTTCATAGATAGATTAAGAAGTATTATCAAAACAAATTAAGAAAGCTTTAATAAATTTGCCAAAAAATGATGATTCTTTTTCTTGCACATTGATCAAGCTCGATCAAATAATAGAAGTTTTTAAATTCATTTGAAGCGAGTATTCAATTTATCAAATTACGCCGGGAGTGGGATTTGAACCCACGAGGGCAAACGCCCACAGGCTTAGCAAGCCTGCGCCTTACCTGGCTAGGCTATCCCGGCTTTTATTTAATCAATAAAATTATAGGATATGGTGATATATAATTACGTTAGTGCAGGGTTAATTTCTTATGATGAGATCATTTTGAATTCTCAGAATTACAAAATTTTTGGAGGTTCTGTAATTTATTCTTCAATTCAAGCATCTTTACTAGGATGCCGAGTTGGTTTGATATCTGCAATAGGAGAAAAAGATGAGGATGAATTATTGAGGTTGCTTAAGAATTACAATGTAGAAATAATTAAGCTAGGTGTATATCAAGGAGAAACACTATCTTTTGTTAATGAATACATAGGTAACGATAGAATGCAAAAAGTCAAGAATCATCCAAAATTGACTATAAAATTCAACATTGGAGACTTTGAAGCAGAATGTTTCCATCTCGGTCCTATAATAAATGAATTCAGCTTTGAAGAAATAGAAAAAGCCAGGAAAATATCTAAGTATCTTGCATTAGATATTCAAGGATTTTGCAGAACTATTGAATCTTCACTAATAAAGAAGAGGAAAATTGAAGATATTTCTTTTTTGAAATTCATCGATATTTTAAAATGCGATTTAGATGAGCTTTATTGTTTATCTAATAATAACGATCCGAAACAAATAATAGAGGAAATTCTCGATGAAGACTGTAAAATTTTACTGCTAACACTTGGAGATAAAGGTAGCGTTATCATATCTAAACATAAAACTTATTATATTCCTGCTCATATACCAGAGAAACAAGTTGATCCTACAGGTGCAGGAGATGTTTATTTAACTTCATTTTTAATAAGTTATTCGAGAAGCCACGATCTTGAATATGCAGGATTGTTCGCTTCAAGCGCTTCTTCTTTTGTTTTGGAAGATATTGGCTATAAAGGTATTTCGAATAAACAAAAAATAGAAGAAAGAATGAGAAAGCAGAAACTAAAAGCAAGAGAAATAGAATTCGATGAAATTCCCTTTTATAAATGGGCCGGCCCGGATTTGAACCGGGGACCTTCGCCTCGTAAGGGCGACATCCTACCAGGCTAGACTACCGGCCCATTATTTTTTAGCCTCTGCTTCTTTAATTATCTTTTCTAATTCTTCTATTTTCTTTTGTAATTTTTCAATTCTTTTAGTTTTATCCTTAATTACCAAAATGCTACCACATCCTTCAACATCACAAACATAATTGTTCATTAATGCTTCGCTTTCTATGAAAGTTTTCTTATGAACAGGACATTCGTAAAAAGTATTCTCTTCTTCATATTTTAATCTCAGCTTTAATTTTTCCAGAATAGTCTTTAACTTATCTAAAATCACTTTATCGAATTGTTCCGTCCTGAAAACTGCATTATAAATGAACCATCCTGATTTTTCATCTCTTTCTTTTTTGAAATCAACCAATCCCATGTTGAATAAATCATATAGAATCTTTCTTACAACAGTAATTTTCAAATTGCTTTGTTTTGCCAACCATTCTTCATTAACTTCTCCTTTATCTAACATTAATGAAACAACATGTGCAGCTTCAGGTCTTAGCAATAATGAAATTGTCTTTGCGATATATTCTTTTTCTTCTTTGGTTACCATGATCTATTTCTCTTTAAACAATCTAATCAATCTTCTTTCATCTCTACAATATCTCCTAACGTTATATCTTGTTCGCTTTTTTTACTAACTGTTTTTTCTTCAAAGCTTTCCATTTCTAAGAGAGTTATTTTCAAAACTTTCTCAAGCTTTTTTGCCAATTCTATAGTAGGCTTTAATTTTCCTGCTTCTATCTTTTTCAAAGTAGAAAGCTTTTCTCCAACTAATGAAGCAAGCATATCTTGAGTCATGCCCATTTTTTCTCTAGCTTTTCTTATTTCTGTTGCAAAATCTTCTCTTATGGAAACTTCAACTTGAGGTATTTTAAGTGTTTTATATTGGGGCGTAGGCATTTTCTTAATAACTTTTCTCATTTCAATAGGCTTGTTTTCAACTACTTCTCCAATTATTTTGCAAGAATCACAGACTTTCAAATAAGTTTTGTTAACTCTAATAGTTATTGGTTTTTGTATTTCCTTACCGCATATTTCGCAATACACAGCTAAAATCATTAAAATATGCTATAAATGTTTATTATTGTGAGCTTCAATCCAATTCTAGCTTTGAAGACTTTAGCATGTTATCAATTCGGTAAGGAAGTTGGTGACGTATTGTTTAAAGAAGAATTGATTAAAGAAATGAAGGTTAAATTCTCAGGTAGAACTAAAAGAATAAGATATGTGCTCTTAGGAAATTCTCCATATTTATCTGTTCGAACTTCTGATGGTTTCTTAACACTTTCTTTGAGAGCAGCTAGAGAATTGCTAAAATCTTTGGAAAACTTCGAGAACTTAGTAATCGTTAATAGAGAAGCGGTAAAAACTATGATTGAAAGAAAAGAAATTTTGGCTAAGCAAATAAAAAGCGTAAGTCCAAACTTAAAGGCGAATTCAGAAGTAGTTGTTGTAGACGAAGATAAAAAATTCATCGCAGTAGGAAGGGCAATTCTAAACGGTAAGGAAATGCTAGAAATTAAAAGAGGTGTGGTTATTAAATTACGTAAGGTGGGAAAATATGTTTAGAAGAGGAATAAATAGAGAGACTTTGCGAATGCTGCAAAGAATGGGTGTTAGCTTTGAAAATTTAGAAGGCATAGAAGAAGTTGTTTTAAAATTTAAAGACAAAATAATCATATTGAAAAATCCTGAAGTTATGGTCACTAAAATAAGCGGACAGAAGCTATATCAAATAGCTGCATCAGAAGAAATAGAAGAAAAGAAAGAAGTATCTGAATACATTCCTAATGAAGAAGATATTCAACTTGTAATGCAACAAGCTAATGCATCAAGAGAAGAAGCAATAAGTGCTCTCAAAGAAACTGAAGGAGATATTGCATCGGCAATAATTTTGATAAAAGCTAGGAAACAGTGAAAACCTTTTATTTTGAAGATTTCAATATTTGGGCTTGCTATGCTTCTTTTAAATTGAAAAATAGAAATCTTAATGAAATTTTCGAATATATTTCTAGAATTAAGTCAAAAGTTGATATTTTGCAATTGGTAGATGCTGACAAGATTTGTGGTGAGCTACACTTACTCAGCGGTATATATAGAACCTATAGAGCTAAAAAAGAATCAAAAAATATAGCTAAGGAGAATTCTGTTGAATTGTTGCTCCGTCTTAGCGGTAAAAGACAAATAAATGAAGCAATAAGCATATTAGGATTAAATGAAAAGACAAGGAATGTATTGGTTTGTTGTTGTGATCAAGATTTGGATAAAGCAAAATTAGTTACTGAAGAATTAGTTAGTCATCTTTCAGAATTTGAGAACGATGATTTCATAAACGTATATGATAAAGTGAAGGAAGAAGAAATTAAGAAAACATTCAATATAAGGACGAACAATATAGAGAAAGAAGTTTTAATGAAAATTTCTTACATTGAACTATTATCATAATCACCTAGCAATTCTTCTATTGCTTTCTTTTTCATTTTATTAAGCACAAATATTTGATCTCTTTTAAGTACAGAAATTCCTGCAATATCCCTAATTATTTCTATCAAGATCACGTAATCGTAATTAACTAAATCTACTTTTCTTTTAACTTTTGGAGCTATTTGTTCAATTAAAAAGTCGCTTTTTATGTTTGATTCTCTCTTATCAATGCTTATTCTAAAGCTTTTATTTTCTTCGATCTTATTCAACAAGAGCTCAGCCGATTTAACAATTGTTTCTTCTTTAGCTTCAGTTATGATTTCAATGGGTATTGCTCTAAGTATGTATTTTATGCTCCATACATTTTCTTTTGAATAATTTATAATTGTTTCAACAGCTTTGATAGGATCGAAATTAACTTTCAATAATATCAAACCAGGCATTTTAACATCTAAAGGTTCAAAATCTTTAAATCCAAATTTCGATAGCAAAAGCCATGCTTCATGAACACAGTCATCTTCCCTAAATCTGTAAGTAGTTAATATTATTCCTTTATTCATGATATAAGAAGAGGATTGTGTGCGTATCCTTAAATCTTTTTATTAAATTCTCCTTTTTCTTCATTCTTAATTTGGTATAAACAAGTCCTCCTTTAACTCTTTTAGATATGAGTTTTATAACCAAATTATCCTTAAGCTTCTTATTTTTATGAATTTTCTTGAAATTTCTTTCTTCTCCATCCTTTTCCTTAGTCTTGAATAAATAAAATTCTTTTTCATGCTCTAATACAAAAATTAATTCATCCCATCTTCTTATTAGCGAAAAGAATTCATCCAAAGATTTTTCATCTATCTCATTTAGCCAAATTATTATCATTGCTTGCACCTTTCATGGGCTATAAAACAGCTATCTTTTTAAATAAGTAAGTAGTTATCTCATTCATGGCTGAGGAAGAAGAACTTGAGGAATTTGAGGAGTTCGAAGAATTTGAAGAATTAGAAGAATTTGAGGAATTTTAATTTTTTCGTTGAATTTTTAAGTAAGTTCCTATATTAAATCTTTACATGCAATTTTGCCCTAAATGCAATAATTTGATGGTTCCAAAGAGAGTGAAGAATGGATTTAAACTTGTATGTACTAACTGTGGTTACTCAAAAAGAGTTAAAAAAATTGATATCAAGCTCGTTTCAAAGTCAGCTGATAAAAAGAGTAAAGAAATAGCTCTAACTACTCCTGATGAAGTAAAGGCTAGAGAAGAAGAAAAAATGTTGCTTGAAGAATTGTATAAAGATTCGTTAGAATACTTTGAAACTGATTAGTGACAGTAAGAATAGCAATAGTAAATCGCGACTATTGCAAATCTGACAAGTGTAATTTCGAGTGCAATAGATTTTGTCCTATAGTAAGAGCTGGAAATGAAATAGTTTGGCTTGATGAATCAGGTAAAGCTGTAATAGATGAAGAAGGATGTATAGGTTGTGGTATTTGTGTAGAAAAATGTCCATTTCATGCAATAGAAATCGTTAATCTTGCAAGTGAGCCAAAAGTTCCTTGTATTCATCAATATGGAGTAAATAGTTTCAGACTTTATGGCTTACCTTTCATCAGATATGGAAAAGCTTCAGGCGTTATAGGCATGAATGGTGCGGGCAAATCTACAGCTATAAACATACTTGCAGGTAAATTATATCCAAATTTAGGAAATTTTGATAAAAAGCCTGAACCAGAGGATATAATAAGCAATTTCAGAGGTAGCGAATTGCAACGTTACTTGAAAGACCTTTATGATAAGAAAATAAGGGTTGCAATTAAGCCACAAGATATACATGAAATACCTCTGGTGCTTAAAGGAAGCGTTAGAGATGTATTGAAATTCATTGAAAATAAAGATATATTTGAGCATGTAAGCGAGGTTTTTAAATTGAACGAATTTGTCGATAAGAAAATTTCTAATCTAAGTGGGGGAGAACTTCAAAGATTCGCTATTACACTAGCTATTTCGAGAGATGCTGACGTTTATTTCTTGGACGAGCCTTGCAGCTATTTAGATGTACAGCAAAGACTCAGACTAGCTCGCATATTGGATTTCTTGTTAGAAAGAAACAAAACTTTGCTTATTGTGGAGCATGATCTATCCCTAATTGATTATTTATGCGATACAATAACCATAATCTACGGTAAACCTAAGGTATATGGTATAGCTTCTTTGCCTTATTCTACAAATGCAGGAATAAATGCTTATTTTGAAGGATTTTTACCTCATGAAAATGTTAGAATAAGGAAAAATCCCATCAAGTTTTATCTAAAAAGTTTAGAAAGGGTTGAATTTTCTCCTTATAAATTCTTGTTCTGGACTAATTTGAAAGTAAATTTATATGATTTTTATCTCGAAGTAGAAGAAGGCTTTGCAAATAAAGGAGAAGTTTTAGGAATTGTTGGACCTAACGGTATTGGTAAAACTACCTTCGTTAAGACAATTGTGGGAGAGATAAAGGAATATGAAGGAAGTGTTTATTCTATAGAAGAAAATCCTAAAATGAGCTATAAGCCCCAAGTTTTCAAGTTCGAAAACGAAGATCTTTTGGTTAAGGATTATTTGTATGATATAAACAAGGAATTCTATAAGAATGAATGGATAACCGATGAAATAATTCAACCTTTAAGGATCGATCAAATTTTAGAAAGGAAGATTTCTGAACTTAGCGGAGGTGAGAGACAAGCTTTAATGATAGCGGCAACACTTTTGAGAGATGCAGATATATACGTTTTTGATGAACCTAGCGCATTTTTAGATGTTGAACAAAGATTATCTTTAGCTAAACTTTTGAAAAAATATGCTCAAACATTTAAAAAACTCGTGATCGTCGTAGAGCATGATTTATTAATTCATGATTTCACAGCAGATTCATTAATAATCTTTAAAGGTGAACCTGCGAAGAAAGGTTATGCACTTAAGCCTATGTCTTTAAAAGAAGGTTTCAATAACTTTTTGAAAGATTTAGGAATTACCTTTAGAAGAGATAAAAGGACTAATAGACCTAGGATAAATAAGCCTGGCTCTAGTTTAGATAGATATCAAAAAGAAATTGGTGAATATTACTATTTAGAATAAACTTAAATCTGTTCAATGATTTAATCATTATGGCTGAAGTAACGATTTCTATAATAAAGGCAGATGTCGGCTCAATAGCTGGACATCATAAGGTAATACCTGAACAAATTGATTTAGCAAAGCAAATGTTAGCCAATGCAAAAGAGAAAGGATTGATCATTGATTATTTTGTTTTCAATGCAGGAGATGATCTAGAGCTTTTAATGACGCATAATAAAGGCGTAGACAATCCTGAAATCCATGAATTAGCTTGGAATACATTCAAAGAAGTTACAGAAAAAGTTTCGAAAAAATATAAGCTTTATGCAGCTGGTCAAGATTTGCTATCAGAAGCTTTCTCTGGAAATGTAAAGGGTCTTGGTCCTATGGCTGCCGAAATGGAAATCGAAGAAAGACCTAGTGAACCGATAATCGTTTTTGCTGCAGACAAAACAGAACCAGGCGCTTGGAATTTACCGCTTTACCGTGTATTCGCAGATCCATTCTGTACTCCAGGCTTGGTGATCGATCCTTTAATGCATGAAGGATTTATCTTCGAAGTAATGGATTTAATGCAAAACAAAATAATAAGACTTAATACTCCAGAAGAATCCTATGACTTACTAGCTTTAATAGGTACTCCTGGAAGATTTGTCATATCAAAGGTTATAAGAAAAGATGGACTTTTGGCTGCTGTAGCAAGTACAAGTAGATTATCTTTAATTGCAGGAAGATATGTTGGAAAAGATGATCCTGTATGCATTGTAAGAGCTCAAAGAGGATTGCCTGCAGTAGGAGAATATCTCGAAGCTTTTTCATATCCATATTTAGTAGCTGGATGGATGAGAGGTAGTCATGTAGGACCTTTGATGCCTGTTTCGCTTAAGGATTCAAGAGTTAGTAGATTTGATGGTCCTCCTAGAGTTGTGGCTTTAGGTTTCCAAGTATACAATGGAAGGTTGCTAGGGCCTGCTGATCTATTTGAAGATGTTGCATTTGATGCTGTAAGAGCAAAAGCTTCTGAAATAGCAGAATATATTAGAAGACATGGTCCTTTCATGCCTCATAGATTAGGTCCTGAAGAAATGGAATACACAACTTTACCTCAAGTATTGAAGAAGCTGGAGAAACGCTTCATAGAAGTAAAGGCTTAATGTTTTTTTTGAATTTTCCACTTTTTCTAATAAATTTCAAATGTTATGAAGAAGCAATAGGAGATAATGCAAAAAGATTGGCTCTTGCTTCCAAGAAAATTTCAGAAGAATTGAATATTGATATTTTTCTTGCACCTATTTATACTGATATTAGGGAAATTTCTAAGTTAAACGTAAAAGTATTTGCTCAAGGAGCCGATCCTGTAGAACCTGGAAGTTATACAGCGCATGTACCTCTTGAAGCAATAAAAGCTGCAGGAGCAATAGGTGTTATAATAAATCATTCTGAGAAGAGATTAAATTATGAAGCGATTGAATTTTTGGTTAAAAAATGCAAAAAGCTTTCCTTAATCTCGCTTGTTTGTGGAGCAAGCGTAGAGGAATGCTTGAATTTAGCGAAGATCAAGCCTGATATAATCGCAATAGAACCTCCTGAATTAATAGGAACTGGCAAATCTGTATCTAAATACAAGCCTGAAAGCATTTTAATGACTGTAAAGCTTGTAAAGGAATTCGATAAAAACATTCATGTTATTTGTGGTGCTGGAATATCTAATGCTGAAGATGTTTCAGAAGCTTTAAAATTAGGTGCTGAAGGAATTTTGGTTTCTTCAAGCATAGTAAAAGCTGAGAATCAAGAAGAAAAAATTCGAGAATTAGCCCTTGTTTTCAAATCTCATAAATGACTGAATTCAGAGTTGGAACAAGCGGTTATAATTATTTTTGGAATGAAGGGAAACCTTCACAATTTAAATGGTATTTAAGTCAGAAATTCAATTCAGTAGAAATAAATGCTACGTTCTATTCTTTCCCTTATAAAAGTTGGATAAAAAGCTGGTCTTCTGCACCGGATAATTTTGATTTCTCAATAAAAGTTAATAGAATAATAACTCACTATTCAAAGTTAAGTGAAAAAGCTATTGCGATTTTTGAAAAATTCAAGAATTCTTTCAAGGAGATTGAAGAGAAAATAGCTTTTTGGCTTTTCCAAATGCCTCCATCTTTTGAATTCAACGAAACTAATCTTAAAAGAATAAGGCAATTTTTTTCAGCAGTAAATATTCCAGCAGTAATCGAATTTAGAGATCCTTCTTGGTGGAATGAAACAACTCTAAAAATTCTTAAGGAATTAAACGTTGTATTTTGTTCTGTCGATGCTCCTGAATTACCTAATGATATAGTTGAAACGAATGGAATAATATATCTAAGATTGCATGGAAGAGAAGAGTGGTATAGTTATGAATACAAAAGAGAAGAGCTTGATGAAATCATAGAGAAAATAAACCAAATATCTCCTTTAAAATGCTACATATATCTAAACAACGATCACGGAATGCTTCCAAATGGATTATATCTTTTAAAAAAATTGGATTTAATTAAAACTTAACCGTAAAACAGCATGCTAGGTTGTGTCTCTATTGGCTTTATTCTTTCTTTCAATTCTTTTATTTGATTTTCTAGCATTTCTGCTTCCTTTAATAAAGGTTGAGGATCCAATGCTATATTAGGAAATAGCTTGTTGATTGCTTCAAGAACTTTTGTAACGATCTTAAAGCTAGGTTCTCTTTGACTAATTTCAGCAACCAAACAATAAGCATCTATATTTGCCCATCTACATTCATCTAAGATTACAGCTGATAATCCTACTAACATTCCGTATTCAAAATAGTTTATACCTTTTTCTTTTAGTGCATTTCTTGCTTCATCAGTACTACCTATTCCATAAACTCCTAACTCGCTTGAGGTATCGCTTACTAATAATTCTTCAACGCTTACAACGTTATGTATATCATTCTTCTCAGCCCATTCACAAATAGTCTTACCTATCATTCTTGTAAGTCTAGGATTTGGAGTGAATTCTGCAGTTATCACTGCAAATTTTAACTTTTCATCTGCATGTATCCTTGCAGGAAACTTAGGCTTACCTTTAAATATAAACGTTACAGGCGGAAAGTAATCTGAATTTATTGAAGCAATAGAATCTAAGTTAAAAGAACGAATGTAATAGTTTGCGAGCATCAAATTCAAAATTCCACTTACTGGTATTCCTATGAATAAAGTTCCTTCCCGTAAATTTACTTTTTTGTATTCTCTTATTTCCACTTCTCTAACCATAATTACGATATAATTTAAATTCTTAACTAATTATTCTTAATCAAATTTTTATTATCGTTATATCCAAAAAACATGGATATTGGGCCAGTGGTCTAGCGGACTATGACGTAGGCCTGCGGAGCCTAAGTTCGTGGGTTCGAATCCCACCTGGCCCGTAGCTAAAGATTTAAGTTAGAATTTTCGTATTTTAACAAATGAAAGCAATAAAAGTTGAAAAAGAAGCATGGGATTTGTTTTTCGAGCTTCTTGATGATTTAGCAAACAATAACTTATCATACATGAACAGGTATCCTGAACCTGTAGGCGAAATGAGATATCGAGACGTATTGAAGAAAGCATTCCTTGATACAGGTAAATGTCTTGCTATAATATGGCTCATCTTCGAGAACGGTCTAAAAAAGACTTATTCTTTTTTGATTGAAGCAGACATAGAGGAAGGAGAATTCAGCAATATTGCTGCTCTACCTGGTAAAGTTAGAGCAAATGTAATTGAAGAATTAGGCGATGAGAAAACGATAAAAATATATCGCGAGTCAAAATTTTCGAACGGTAATGAAATCGTAAGATATCTAGAACTTGTAGGTAACAAATACAGAGAAAGAGAATTATATATTACGATGAAGAATGCTTTAAAAGAAGAGTTATTTTAATGGATGTCAAGGCTATAGCTATCGATGTTGATGGTGTAATAACAAAGTTAGAAAGTGCTTGGAAGTACATTCATGAAAGATTAAATCTTTTAGACAAGGCTAAAATCAATGCAGAGCTCTTCCATAAAAAGAAAATTTCCTATAAAAAATGGGCTGAATTAGATGTTGCATTATGGAAAGGGATCAGCAAAGAAGAATTCTACAATCTTTTGAAAGAAGTGGAAATAAGAAAAGGATGCGTTGAATTCTTTTCATTCCTAAAAGAGAATAATATAAAAATATTCGCAATAAGTGGAGGCTTAACTCCTTTATTGGAGATCTTATCTGAGAAATTGCATTTTGACCGGTATATCGCTAATGATATAATTTTTGAAAATGGCATAATAAATGGAAAGTTTAGAATTAACGTTTCCCCTAAAAATAAAGGTTTGATACTCTCTCGTTTTTTAAAAGAATTCAACATAAAATCTTCTCAATGCATAGGAATAGGAGATAGCGAGTTCGATATACCTATGTTAAAATATTGCGGGTATAAAATAGCCTTTAATCCTAAGAAGATTGAATTGATAAGAATTTCAGACGAAGTAATATTTTCAGATACCTTCTATGACTTATTTGAAAGATTTAAGAAGTTGCTTGGGTTTTCTTAATTATCCTTATTCTTGTTTTAACAGATAATTTAGATGCAGCTCTTTTAAGTGCAAGCTTAGCTATATCTATTGATTCCTCTCCACATTCAAGAAACATTATTCTATCGCCTTTTTTAACTATAGCAGCTGTACCTATTGGTTTTCCAAATGCAAGTCTCATCCCTTCTTGTAATCTATCAGCGCCTGCCATTGCAAGCATTTTATTTTCCCTTAATACATGGAAAGGATATTTTACTACTTTGAGATGGTAATTGTCAATACCTACTTTTTCTTCAATCGTCTTTGTAGCTATAATACGTGAGGCATCTAAAGCATTATGCCTTATCAATCCATCCTCTAATGCATATAACTCTAGCCTAACTGGAAATTCTTTCTTCAAATTACCATAATCAAATTTCGTTATCTTAGGTGGAGGGAAACCTGCAATATACTCTTTTCTAGTATAAGGCATTGTATCTAATTTACTGTAACATCTACCAGGTCTTAGAGGCATACTTCTTTTATATACAACTTCTAATATAAATTCATTGATCGTCTTGTGAGGATAGTTTTAGTTGAACCATCATATGAGATAAATATTGGTTTCGTTGCTAGGTGTATGAAGAATTTTGGCTTCAAAGAACTTTATATCGTGAATCCTGAAAGCTTCGGTGACTTGGCTATTAAGTTTTCAGCTCATGCTTCAGATATATTAAAAAATGCTGTCATATGTAAAGACTTGAAAGAAGCAATAAAAGATGTGGATCTCGTAATAGGTACTACATCAAATATAGGTAATGATAGAAATCTTCGCAGGATTGCAATACCTATAACTGAAATAAGACCAGTTGCAGAAAAAAATAAGGTAGCTGTTCTTTTCGGAAATGAGAGAACAGGATTAAAGAATGAGCAAATCGACTTATGTGATATCTTAGTTTACATACCTACTTCTGATGAATATCCTTCATTAAATCTCTCGCATGCTGTAGCTATTTTCTTGTATGAAATGAGGAGGGATGAGAAAATAAGAACAATTAAATATGAGATTGCTAGCAAGGAAGATAAAGAATTCATAATGAAGTTCGTTGAAGAATTACTAATTAAAAGTGGTTTGAGAGGAATAAAATTACAACATAGTCTTCTTATATTCAAAAGACTTTTAGATCGAGCATATCTTTCTAAAAGAGAAGCTAAAGCTTTATTAGGTACTTTTTCACGAATGAAGAAGCTAGCTGAAACATGGTCAACATAAAAAAACAGATTGCAATATCTTTGAAGGATATAGAAAACAAGGAAAGACCTAATGCGTATCTCGAACAATATGAGTTGGATTCAGAGACCGCTTCAAGATTTTTGCACAATGTTTTGATGCATTCTAATTATAAAGAGCTTTTGGATGCAGGTTGCGGCTCAGGTTCTTTGACCTTTGCTTCTTTGCTTGCAGGCTTTGAAAGAATATTAGCTATAGATATAGATTTTGAAGCTATTAAAAAATTGAAGAAAAATTCAGAAAAATTGGGATTAAAATGGGGGGTTGATATGTTAGTAGCTGATTTCTTAAGGTTATCGTTAAGTAGAAAAGTTGATGCGATAATTATGAATCCTCCATTCGGTACAAAAAGAAGGCATTATGATAGAGATTTTTTGATCAAAGCTTTTATGCTAAGTGATAACGTGTTTTCTCTTCATAAGAAAGGTAATGAAAAATTTTTTGAAAGATTAGCTAAAAAATATAACTTCGAAATGAAGATATTAGAAAGCTATAGAATAGCTATAAAACATATAATGCCTTTTCATAAAAAATTGAAATATTATGTAGATGTAATACAGCTTTATTTTAAGAAAAATGGATAAGAAAATATTCCTTCCAGGGGAATATATCACCACAATAGAAGAATTCTTTGCAGGCTTAGGAGTATTTGAAGAAAAAGGGAAGATTTATGCATGTGCCCCAGGATTGCTAAAAACAGATTTGAAAGAAAGAAAAGTAGACTTAGAATTAATAAAAAAACCAAAATCTTTTGTTAAGAAAGGAGATGTTGTTATTGCACAAGTTAAAGATGTAGGCAGGAATGTTGTTGAATTAACTCTGCTTTATAATGAGACTGAAAAAATTGAAGCAAATATAGAAGCATTCATGCTCATTAAACGTTCAAAAGAAGCAGCGATGCGTTCAATAAAACCAACAGATATAATAAGAGCTCACGTGCTTGAAGCTGAAGGTAAAATAATCCTTAGCATTAGAGGTAAAGATTTCGGAATATTATATGCAGAGTGTCCTTTTTGTTTAAAGCCTCTTTATTATAATGAAAAAGAATACAGTATTTTAAAATGCCTAAATTGCGGGTTTAAAGTTAAAACAAAAGTCAGTTCGCTTTATTTAAATAAATATTAGAGCTGAGAATTCTAAGATATGGAATTCAATGTGAAAGAAAAAACGAATAATTCAATATTGCTTTCTTTTAAAGACCTAGATATTGGCTTTTTGAATCTTCTAGCATATGAACTTTTGAAAGATAAACGTGTTTTAAACGCTTATGCTAGGAAGCCACATCCTTTGCTTGAAGAAGTCGAATTCTATATATTAGTTTCAGAAGGAACAGATATAGTTTCTTTACTTGAAGAGAAAATTAACATCATAAAAAATGAGTTTTCTGAATTTAAACAAAAATTTTTAGAAAATCTTGAAAAGATTCATAAAGCTTGAAGCAAGAATTGCTTTCATCAATTTAGTTCGCGTAGATAAAAAAAGAATTATGAGCATGGTAATATACAGAGCAGGCTATATTGAGGATGTTGAGTTTCATGAAATAAAGAACGCTCAAGAGCTTCTCCAGAAAATCGTAAATTCAAGGCATTTCAAACAAATTAGATACGTAGTAATTAAAGGTAATATTAGCGAAATGTCTGATTCTCTTTTCAACAATTTCCCTTTACCTATTATATACATGAATAAAAAAATAAGATTGTACAATTTAACAGAAGAAGAATTCAAAATCATCAATTCAAGGAATTTCTTGAGAGATGGTTTAAATATAAGCAAGATTATCTCTAATCTAATTAAGCATTATGATAAGATTTTGCCCTAAATGCGGCAATTTATTAAAGCCTCAGAAAGATAGCAATAAGTTGGTTTGTTTATCATGTGGGTATTATGAATTAATTCAAAATAAGCTTAGCTTAGCTATAACTACTTCTGTTCAGAAAAAGAAAAAAGAAATCATTATTGATGAAGGTGATAGAGGACATCAAATGCCTACTGCAGAAGTTACATGCCCTAAATGCGGAAATGAAAAAGCATATTGGTGGTTAGTCCAAACTAGAAGGGCAGATGAGCCTCCTACTACTTTTTATCGTTGCACTAAGTGCAATCATACTTGGAGAGATTACAGGTAAATATTTATGATTTTTTTAATTTAATTATTTGAAGCTTATGTTGAGAATAGAATTTGAAGATGCGAAGAATTGGCTTGACCTATTAGATGCTATCAGAGATATTGTTGAAGAAGCAGTATTCACAGCTAGCCAAGAAGGTCTCTCTTTGAGAGCTATGGATAGTGCAAGAGTTGCGATGATAGATCTAAAGCTACCTGTAGTTTATTTTCCAGATTTTAAAATTGAGGAAGAAAAAGTTTCCTTTGCGATCTCAGTCGCTGATATGGTCAAATCACTTAAAGGAATAAAGAAAGGCTATAGGCTAATTTTAGAGCTTACTCAAGAAAATCTTTTGAGACTTGAATTCATAGGAAAAGGAAGGCATGCTTTCGAATTTCCTTTGCTTGATATTTCTCCTGAATCAATTCCTTCGCTGAAATTGAATTTTGAAGCACATGTTAAAATAGAGACAGATATAATAGGGAATGCCATAAAAAATCTAGAGAAATTCAGTGATTATATTAGATTCAAGGCTACCAGCGATAAGCTAATTTTACATGGGAGAAGTGAAAAAGGAAGGGCGAGCTCAGAATTTCTTAGAGATGAATTGATAAGCTTAGATGTAGTTAAAGACTGTGAAGCTTCTTATTCTACTGAATATCTACTCAATATACTGGGAAGGAGCGAATTATCTGAAGTAACTAGCATAGAATTCGGAAACAGAATGCCTCTAAAGGCTACCTATATGCTTGCAGGTGAAGGAGAGGTATCTTATTACTTAGCACCTAGAACAGAAACTGAAATTGAATGAGTATAGATGTCAAAGAATTATCAAAATATCCTTTTCTTGATTCCCTTAAGGAATATTTAGAAATTTCTGATTTTAACCTTGAGGAGATATTAAATAAGGAAAATAAAATACTTAATGCTTCTATAGCTAGAATAAAATCATTGAATGAAAAGGACTATTCATTCGATTTTGATCCCGATACCAATATAAAAAGCTTTGTTGTTAGCCTTTTCATTGTTGCTCATTTAGGGACAGCTTTTATAGAGAAATTTGCAGAAAGAGAATCTAAAAGGTTATCTAGAATAATAAAAAGTGAGATAGAAAATAAAAATTTTAGTGAAATAATAAAGATTTCAAGAGTTTTAGTATCTAAGGATATTAATTTAAAACAAATTAAAACTAAAAATTCTACAATTGATTCTTTTTATTTAAAAATAAAAGATTATTTAAAATATGCAGCTTATTTAGGAGATTACAATTGGGCTCTTGCTTTTCATGAAATAAAAGAAGGATATATTTATCTAACTTCTAAAGAATTATCAAGAATTTTAGAAGAAGCTTATAGGCAATGGATAATAATTAAATGCAATGAATTAAGAGACATATATCTGCCTATGATTGAGCCTTTGATAGAGAAAATAAGCAAGGAATTGCCTCCTATTAAAAGAGTTTCTCATTACGAAGAAAAAATTGAATATAAAGGAGTAGATCCTCCATGTATGAGAATTCTCTTGAATGATCTAAAGAGCGGTAAAAAGCTTTCGCATATGGGAAACTTTGCTCTAGCTACTTATTTAAGAGTAATAGGTTATTCCGTTGAAGAGGCATTAGAATTATTCAAAAATCTTCCAGATTTTAAGGAGAATATAGCAAGATATCAAATAGAGCATATATATGGCTTAAGAGGTGGAAGAAAAGTATATTCTGTTCCTAGCTGTATAACATTAAGAGCTGCAAATCTTTGCTTTCCAGAATCTCCTGGATGCGATAATATCAAGCATCCTTTACAATATATTAAAAAAATTAAAAATGTCAGAAAGCAAAATAATTAATCTATTCAGAAGTTATTATGCAAATTTAAAAGAAGAAGATTTGAATGTTAGGAATCTAGAAAATAGAGAATTTGCTATATGGAATTTCAATTCGAATACAATGAAAAGACACTTGGCATTTAAGGATTCTAAAGAATTGAAAAAATTTTTAATTTCTCAATCTCCTAGGCATGTATATTATTCAGCGAGCATTTATGAATATCCCTCGATACCAGATATGGAAATGAAGAGGATAGTTAAAACAGATCTCATATTCGATATCGACATAGATCATGTTCCTACAGAATGCAAAAAAATCCATGATTCCTGGACTTGTAAGAACTGCAATAATTCTGGAAAAGGTTATGTCGAAGTATGTCCTGTTTGCAACAGTTATTCTTTAGAAAAATTCAGTTTTGTTTGCAATGAATGTCTTAATGTAGCAAAAGAAAAAGCTCTAATCCTCATTGAAGACTTTTTATTCGCAGATTTAGGCGTTTCAAAAGATGAAGTAAAAATAGTTTTTTCGGGAAATAGAGGTTACCACATACACGTTTTTAATGAGGAATGGTCTAGTTTAGATTCTAAAGCTAGAAGTATGCTTATAGATTACATAAAAGGCATTAGCGCTAAGTTATATCTACATGAATATTTAAAAAAGAATAAGTATAAATTCAAAGGAATTTTGGCTTCTGGTTTTCCTTCAAGATTTGCTGAGAAATTACTTGAAACGATGCTTACTATAGATAATATGATCAACAAGCTAGATTTGAAAAAAGAAATCATTGAAGGAATAATGTCTAATAAAGAAAGAATAATATTGGCTATGCAAGGTTATGTCTGCGACTACAGCTTCATTAAAGAATTTGGAAAAAAAGCGAAAGATATTCTAAATAAAGTGATTGAAGAAATAAGTGTTGAAATCGATGAAAGAGTAACTGTAGATTTGCACAGATTGATCCGCATGCCAAATACTATTCATGGTAAAACGGGTTTGAAAGTTACTTCAATGAATTATGAAGATCTTGAAAATTTCGAGCCATATAGAGATAGCATAGTATTTAAGAAGGGTTATGCTAAGATTAAATATAAAGTGAAAGCTGATTTTCCTAAAATAATAATGGACGAAACTGAATATGATCTTCAAAACATCGAAAATAAACCGATTCCTTTATTTCTAGCTTTATATTTAGCTTTAAACGAATATGCTACGATAAATGAGTTCATTTAAAGATCCTTTTATAAAAAAACTTTATGAAAAACTAAATGAAGAAAGAGCTAATTCTCTTGCTTTAAATCCTAATAAGAGCTTGTATGAGCTTCTTTATGAACTTGCTAAAAGAGAATCTCCAAAAAATGAAAATCTTAATGGTAAAATCAAGCAACTAGAATTGAAGCTTGCTAAATTATTGGCTTACTCTATAATAAGGCATAAATCGAAGAAAATATCGAAGTATTTCAATATGGGATTATCTAATCCTTCTTTTTTGGAAATATTGTTCAGTGCAGAAAGTAAATTCTTCAAAAAGATCTCAGAAAAATTATCTTTAATAATCATAACTGGAGAAGAAGGGATACCAATTGTTACAGGAGAAGAAGGTATCAAATATGGCCCTTTCAAAAAGGGAGATATAGTTTTTATATCAGAAAGTTTTTCTTCTTTATTAATAAAAAAGAAATTAGCGAGGTTGATGAAAAGTGAAAGTACCTGATACAATAAGGACATATTGTCCTAGATGTAATGCTCATACAGAGCATAAAGTAGAGCTATATAAAACAGGAAAGAGAAGAAACCTAGCACAAGGTCAAAGAAGATATTTGAGGAAAAATTTAGGATATGGAAGCAAAAGAACTGCGGAACAAAAGCGCTTCGCAAAGACCACAAAAAAACAAGTCCTTAAATTGATTTGCGTAAAATGCAAGTATGTCTTGCATAGGAAAGGTATTAGGCTTAAGAAAATAGAAATAGTTAAGAAGTGAAATGGTGAAGAAAAGAAAGGAAATAATACCAAGACCTAAAAGCTGTTTCATAAAAGTTAAGTGCAATAACTGCGGAGCTGAAAGGATAATATTCGATCATACAACAACTTTGATAACATGTAGAATATGTAAAGAAATCCTAGCAGAACCCACTGGAGGGAAAGCAATAATAAAAGCAAAGGTAGTAGCGAAGTATGGTTGAGCTGCCTAAGGTGAATTCTATTGTCATTGCTACTGCAAAGAAAGTCTTAGAGCATGGAGCATATTTCACGCTAGATGAATATGGATCTTTAGAAGCTTATATGCCAATAGGAGAAGTTTCCAGTAGTAGAATTGTAGATATCGAAGACGCAATAAAAGTAGGTAAGAAATACGTATGTAAAGTTATAAGAGTCGATCCTTCAAGGGCTTATGTTGATATCTCTTTAAAAAGAGTAACTGAACAAGAAAGGAGAAAAAAACTTATTGAATGGAAGAGAAATCAAAGAGCTGAAAAACTAATAGAAATGCTTGCTAACAAGGTTAAAATGGATAAGCAGTCTCTTATGAATAAGCTTTCACATTATATCGGTACTTATTTTGAAGATTATCTTGCTTTCTTTGAAAAACCAATAAAAGAAGGAAGCGAAGTGCTAGATAATTTAGATATCGATACTAACATAAAAAATTCGATAATCGAAATAGCAAAAGAATATATAAGAATACCTATTCCAGAGCTTAAAGAAGAGATATCATTTTTTAGCCTAGCTAAAAATGGAGTAATTCAAATAAAAGAAATATTGAATCATGCATACAATGAAACTTCATCTATCAAAGGAATTAAAGGGATTGAAATTAGCTATCTAGGAGCTACGCGCTTTCTTGTTAGGATTCAAGCAAGTAACTATAAAATAGGCGAGCTTGCAAAAGAGAGATTCAACACGATTTTAAATGAAAAATCCAAAGCATTAGGTGTTAGCTTTTCTTTCAAGGAGCTTTAATCTTTCCTTTCCTAGCTATTATAGCCTGGAATTTTATTTCTAAATATTTGTCAAGCGGTGAGAATTTAGGAGGATGAACATTCATTAATTCTTTAGATTTACAAACAGGGCATTCGTTTTTTATGGTATATCTCTTACAGTTGCTGCACTTAAGTATTGCCAATTTTTTCTGGATATAATATTTTGAAAATTAAAACTGAACCATGAGGAGATTGATATACAAGTGTGAAATATGTAGGAGCAGGTATGTTGATTTGATTTAAAATTGAGGGGTATATTTGTCTTTTGTTGGGTATGTTAAGGAAAAGCATTTTATAAAGAACTACATCTTTTGCTTTTGGCCCTATTGGCAAAGTTAAGGCTACTTGCTGATTACCTATTGTAATAGTAGTTGTATTTAAATACCATTGTCTGACTTGTTGATCTGTATAGTTATATCCAATCCTTAGCATCCAATAACTTTTTTCAAGATCGCCTCCAATAGGTATTAAATAACCGCTAGCATTGTACATGTCTTCATAAACTAGCACGTATGAAGCACCGAATTTCTTCAAAATATTTAGTGAAGTATTTTCATCGCTTATCAATGCTCTTGCTAACAAGTATATTTGAGTATAGTTGAAGTTAGCGTTATCAGCTAAAGTTATTCTTCCAGTATTCACAGTTATCCAATAACCATAATCCCACCATGAAGCGATCACAGCATTTTGCGGTAAGCTATTTTTAATCCATTCAAAAGTAGCTATCCAGTCATATGTAACACTTCCTGTTTCTGTAGAAATTATGCTTTGAGGTATACTTGCTGCTCTTAATGGATTGGTTTGCGTTGCTGTACTTGTAAATATCGTGATAAGAATTAAGACTATTAATAATACAGCTCCATAGTTAGTAGGTATTCCTTTAAATAAGCGTGCTCTCCTTCTTTCCAAATATTCTTTAGGAGGTCTGAATATTGCGGCATATGATCCTATTATCGAAGCAAGGGCGATTGCTCCAACAATCATTGTAGGCTGAACTGATAGCATAAATAATCTATTCGTTGCTGCAGTTGCGTGTAATGAAGTTAGCGTAGTAATAATCATGAATATATCCATGTTAGAAGCTCTTTTTGTTATCAAATAGATTCCAAAAGGAAGCATTATGAACATTAAATTGAAATTCAAAAAGAATTGGGCCCAACTTGTTGCATAATGTTCAGCTACCGATTCTAACCATGGATTTTGTGATTTATAAAATGGATTTATTACAATTAAGAATTTCCCAACTATACCTTGAAAATATCCAAGTCTTTCTAATAAATAAGCAATTCCTATTGTACCGCCTATTACTGAAGCTAAATAAACTGTAAGCCTTAAAGGTGTGATCCTTTTCAAAATCTTAAATAGATAAAGTTCAGCAAAAATTGCAACGTAAGCAAGATAAACTAAAAGCATTTGTGCTGAAGGAAGATATCCTCTAGCTCTTGGTACGATCAAAGCAAAAATCAAAGCTATCGTCATTGAAATCAAATAGCTCTTTATTATATCGTTGTTGATCCTTCTAAACACGACAAGCACTATGATCGTTAATGCAAAGAGATTGAGAACGTAAATGAAAGCTCCCCATGTCATGACTATCAATCCAAGAGCTATGCCTCCTACGAATGGCCAAATTCTTGTGTTGCCTTTCATCGCTTTAAGGAATGATAAAATAAAAAGTGCAATGTATATTTGAGAAATACTATCATCATCGAAGAAACCATAACTTGTTCTAGGTAAAGTCGCAGCAGAAATTGCGAAGAAAAATGAAGCTATCAATCCGGCTGTTTTGCTATGCAGTTCTTTACCTATGAAATATAACAAAACAGTTGTTATCGCAGCAGAAAAAGCAGGAATGAAGCCTACTACATACATCATAGGTAAATTGATACCCAAACCTTTCAAAATCAAGTAAATAAAAGCGCCGACAAAAGGAACACCTGGGTAAGCATTAGAAGGTATATCTCGACCGGTAGGATACCAGAATAGTTTATTAACTGGTTGAGTAAACCATGCAATGAATCCACCCCAACCTTTATCTACTATCCATTGTGCTTGATAATATTGAAAATAAGGATCGAACTCATTCAAATAAGGTCCATATTTTAATGGTATCAACCTTATTGATAACGTAACTATGAAATTGAATGTTAATACAGCTGCAATTAATAACGTTTCTGCTGAAGGTTTTGGTAAGCCTTTAAATGGCTTGGCTAGCCAAGAAAATGCATTTTTAATTTTTCTCTTGAAACTCATTGAATTTTTAAATATCAAAATATTATTTAACCTTTATGAGTTCGCCATATCCTAAGGATAGAAAATATACTAAAGAGCATGAATGGGCTTTATTAGAAAAGAACATTGCAGTTGTCGGTATAACATGGTATGCACAATCGAAATTGAAGGATATAGTATATATCGAGCTACCAAAAGTAGGAAAGAAAGTTAAGAAGGGAGATGTATTAGCTGTGGTAGAATCTGTGAAGACTGCTTCAGATGTTTATTCTCCTCTTAGCGGTGAAGTAATAGAGGTGAATGTAAAGTTGGAAAGAAATCCTGAGCTCATAAATAAAGATCCTTACGGAGAAGGGTGGATAGCCAAAATAAAGATAGAGAATGTAGATGAAATTAAAGAATTATTATCAGCTGAGGAGTATGAGAAGTTAGTTTCGTGATTTAATCTTAGATAAAACATAAGGAAAGGAAATACCTTTATTTTTCAATACTTTTAACCATGTTTCATATGCAATGTCTAAATATTTTTTCATTTCTTCAGGAGTTTCAGCCTTTTGACTTTCGTAAAGAGTATATTCTACAATTGCTTTAGCATGTTCTATATCGAGAGGGTCTTTTAGTTCGAGCCCTTTCTCTTCAATTATCCTTCGTGAATTTTCTATATCAAAAACATAAATTGGTCTTCTTCTATAGCCAGATATAAATATCCAAATCATGCTTCCGATTATGATAGAATATGAAATCATAAGTAAGCCATTGCTATTAACATAACGTGCTATTAAATAGGCTATGCTTCCTATAAGCAATCCAAACATCCCAGTTATTGGATTAGGTTTCTTTATCATAGTGAACGGGTCTATGAATGCGATATCATAAATTAAAGATAACAAAAACAATCTCCTTAGTTGAGATAACCACTTTAATTGTTCTTCCATCAAAAATAAATTTATATGAACTGAAATATATCGTAACATGGCTAGAAAAGAAAGAATAAGCAATTTGACCATTAAAATAAAAGAAGGATTGAGATATTTCTTTAATAATTTGTCTCCTTATGTTTTAGCTTTGATAACGATCGCTTATTTGTCTGGTTTCATATTTATAGCTACTCAAAATGCATTGCCATATATTCAAACCTCTCCCAATTCGCCACCTATTATAATTTATCCAAATTCCTCTACACAACAAACTATTCTTGAAACAGTTTTGGTTTATATTGTATTGCTTCTCATATATGTTAGTCTTTTGGCTTTATACATAATAGGTACAAGAAGATATCATGCAAAGCCGCCTACAACTCTTTTATCTCTATCGATTTTCATGCTATTTGTTTTATTCTTCATTCTCTGGGTAATTTTATTGCAAAAGGTTCCTTAATCAATACGGTTTCTTCTTCAAACCCATTTTGAAAGCGCTAACGTTTGTGAATATATGAACGATAAAGGTGATCATGAAAACATATATTACGAAATCATAAGGTAAAGGACCTAAAACAAGAGATCTAAAAAATATTGCAAAGATTAAAAATCCTGTCTGATCGAATATAGGTAACATTTCACCTCTTTCTATTCCAATTCTTCTTTTTATAAATGAGCCAAGTAAATCTCCAAACATTGTACCTGTTACCAAAAGAATTCCTTCAATCCAATTTAAGTACAATTCTATTCTTAAAAAATTGCTTAAGTTATAAAGAACCATGAAATAAACAAAACCTATTAATAAACCAAAGAGCGTTCCTTCCAATGTTTTACCGTCTCCAAATATTCTTCTTCCATCGCTGAGTTTTTTCCCCATATCCAAAGGTCTTTTTTCATCGAATAAGCTATCTAAAAAAAGCGGAGCTGCATTCGCTGCATAACAAGGCGATACATAAAGCAACGGGTATATGTAGAGAATGAAATTATCCATGTTATTCAAGAATATTTAAATTCAGTCATTATTGAGCCGTTTCTTTTAATTTGGACTTTAAAATATTCATCCTCTTCGAATACTCTTATCTCATAGTCGCACCAATAATTAATTAAATTGAGCAAAGGTTCCTTTTCATATTCAGTAATAAATATATTTATTAAATTTTTATCTATACTCATAAAATATAAATAACATAATATCATATTAAATCTTGAATAGTATAAAATTTTATTTTTTATTTCTAAATTTAAAAAAGAAATTTTATCAAAGAAAATTACAGATTCATTTTCAATATTATTATTAAAAAGAAATTCTATAATATCATCAAGTCTTTCATATATAAGAAATTCTATTCCGTTATTTTTTGATTGTTTAAAATTTTTCAAGATATCAAATAAGTTTGATGATAGATAAATTATTTTTTTATTTGATAAAATTTGATTCAATAAAATATTTATGAAGAAGTTTTTAGTCTTTTCATTTTTTGCAATTAATCTAATATTACAATGGCTTCTACTAAAAATATCTTTTAACATACGCCCCGGGTGGGATTCGAACCCACGACCTACGGCTTAGGAGGCCGCCGCTCTATCCTGGCTGAGCTACCAGGGCATCTGTTGATTATTTTATCTATTGAAATACTTATTCTTTTTTGGGGTGATGTTATATTTAGTTTATAATTAAGTTGATGAGGGCTGTTTCAGCTGCTGTAGGATCTTTGTTTTTAGCTTTTTTGATAATCTCATTTACTTTTCTATTCGTAAATTTAACTGGAAGGACTTTTGATTCTCTTTCAAATTTCATCATGAATTTTCAAAAAGAGAAAGAAAAGAACGAAGAAAAACTCTTTGTGATACCATTAATTGACAGATTCTTGCCAAGTAAGATTACATTACTTAATTATACTTCTTATTCAGGTAATCTAATTAACTTACTAAAGAATAAAGGCTTAATATTAAGTTCAAACAGCGGCTCTATTGCTCTGAAGATCTACTTTGAAAATATTACTTCCTACTCCGATACATGGATATTTGAAATGAATTATTCAGTGTTAAGTTCAAACCAAACAACTGTGACTTTAAGAATATCAACAAGCGAAGGATTTGTTTTTAAACAATTTAATTTAACAGTCTCAGATATATCTGGATTTTCATTTCTCGATATTATTATACGCGATACAAAGCAGTTTTTCCAGAATAATTCACTTGAATTGATCATTAGCCTTAACTCAAGCGTGCATAATTTCTTATTACTTAATTTGAGAAGTTTGAGCTTTAAGGCTATAAGTAACGGAGATCACTATCTTAGCGTTTATGTTTTCAATGAAAGTGAGCAATACATTATGATCAAAGATTTGATAATTTTCAATTCTGAAAATTTTGAATATAGGAAAAGTTCTTATTATTTATCGCCTTTAGGATTTCAGCAAATCATAATCAAAACATCTATTACAGAAGGATATCTGAAGTTAATAACTCAAATAGGTAACGTGTATGTTTATCCGATAACTAATTAATTTGTTATTATTCTTTATTTTCAATGGAAGAAATTAAAGATGTTAAACTCAGAAATGGTATGAAAATTCCAGATTTGATAGAAGAATTAAAGCATTCTTCAGCATTCATGGCAAAGCATTTGGCCGATGCATGCAAGATATTCGAAGAAATGATATTAAATGAAGATTGCTTTGTATTCCTTTCATTCACAGCTAACATTGTTGCAACTGGAATAAGAGGTGTAATCGTTGAGATGATAAAAAGAGGTTATGTAGATGCTATCATAACTACAGGTGGAACTTTTGATCATGATATTGCTAGATCCTTAGGCGGTAAATACTATGCAGGAGATTTCGATATGAATGACGAGGAGCTTCATCATAAAGATATCCACAGATTGGGTAACGTCTTGATACCTCTTGAAAGTTATGGAATTTTAATAGAGAAATTTGTGCGCCAGAAGCTAAAAGTGTACTTAGAAAATAAAACCAAAGTTTCTCCTAGCGAACTTGCAAACGAATTAGGAAGAATTATAGATGATGAGAATTCAATTCTGAGACAAGCTTATCTTACCAATACACCAATATATTGCCCTGGAATCATTGATTCATCATTCGGTACTGCTTTGTTCTTTTTATCACAAACTATGAAATTCCAGCTCGATTTATTCAGCGATATGAAAGAATTGCTTGATATCGTATATTCGTATAAAAAAACTGGAGCCATGATAGTAGGAGGAGGAATAAGTAAACATCATTTATTATGGTGGAATCAATTCAAGGAAGGTCTTGATTATTGCATTTATATAACTACCGCAACAGAATATGATGGTAGTCTTTCAGGTGCAAGACCGAAAGAAGCAATATCATGGAAAAAATTAAAGCCGCGCTCAAAGCAAACTTATTTATATTGTGATGCAACGATAGCTTTGCCAATTATTGTTCAATATTGTATAGAAAGAATTGGGTAACTTTATATCACTATTGAAATAATTTACGTGGAGAAAGCAATAAGCGAAATCTTCAGCTCAATAATAAACTTAACTCTTGTAATTTCTCTTTCGTTAGTTGTATATTTATTTGCTTATTCGCATTTCTCTGCTTATTATTCAAATTTTAATAAACTCTTAGATGATTTCAATAAGAAAAGCAATGGAAATCTTTTGATTGAACATGCTCAATTGATCGAAGATAAATTATTCATCATCATCACCAACATTTCTTCTTCTAAATTTTATCTTCAAAGTATCAAAATTTTATCTAAAAGTATCGAAAAGGCTTTTGTTTTAAGAGAAGGATTAGAACCGAATGAGACAAAAGTTCTTTCTTTATCTATCAATGGAAGTCTAGAAAATCAAATTGAAGTTATCATAATATATTCAATCGAAAACATAAATGAGACATTCAATGCAACATATTATCTCTAAATAAATAATAGTAAAGAATTCTTATTTTCAAGATGGGAAAGTTATTTGGAACAAATGGAGTAAGAGGTGTATTTGGAGAACTTTTAACTCCTGATTTTGTATATAAGCTCTCATGTTCAATTGCACAATATTTTTCAGGTAAAGAAATACTTGTTGGATGTGATACGAGACATACAAGAGAAGTAATAAAAAGAGCTGTTTTTGCAGGTTTAAGTTCAATGGGTTTGAAATTTTATGATTCAGGAATAGCACCTACTCCTGCGCATCAATATGCTGTTAGGTATTACAATTTAGATGGAGGAATAGTGATAACGGCGAGTCATAATCCTCCTGAATATAATGGAATAAAACTTTTGGGTAAAAACGGCGATGAAATACCTCATAGTGAAGAAGATAAAGTCGAGGAAATTTTCTTTAACGAAAAGTATACTTATAGCGAAATACCTTCTCTTTGCTCAGGTAAAATCGATAGCATTACACCATATATAAATGCTATAAAAGAAAGAGTTGATGTAGAAGCAATATCTAAAAAGAACTTCAAGATAGCAATAGATCCAGCATGTGGAGCAGCTTCATTAACTGCTCCTCTTTTAGTTAAGGAATTAAAAGTTAAAGCTTATCTAATAAATTCACAACCTGATGGATATTTTCCTTCAAGGGAACCTGAACCTTTAAGAGAAAATTTAAAAGAATTGGGAGAACTAACTAAAAGGCTCAATTTAGATCTAGCAATTGCATTTGATGGTGATGCAGATAGAGCTATTTTCCTAGATGAAAAAGGTAATGTAATTTGGGGTGATAGGAGCGGTGCAATTCTTTCCAAACATGTTCTAGCTAAGCACGGAAAAGGAACACTTGTAGTAGGTGTTAGCGCATCGACGCTTGTAGAAAGTGTAGTTAAGGAATTGAATGGTGATGTTATTTGGACCAAAGTAGGAAGCGTTATCGTTACTGAGAAAATCAATGAACTAATATCAAAAGGCATATTTGCATTCGGTCTTGAAGAGAATGGAGGCTTCTTTTACACTCCTATGCATCCAACTAGAGACGGTTGCATGACATTGGCTCTTATGCTTGAATGTTTAGCAAAAACTCATAAAAAATTGAGCGAACTTGATGAGGAACTACCTAAAAGATGGATGATGAAGACTAAGGTTGAAGCAAAGAATATTGATAGAAAAGCTATAATTGAAAAGATAGCAGAAAGTTTCTCTGGTTATAGGAGTGACAGAATAGACGGAATTAGGGTATGGCTTAATGAAAGAGAATGGTTTTTAGTTAGACCTAGCGGTACAGAACCTTTAATAAGGATATTTGCTGAATCAGATTCTCCTGAATCTGCTACGAAAATATTGAATAACATAAAAAAGATGGTAGAAAATTTGATCAAGAAATGAGCATGATAATTTCAATGCCTAGAGTCGATCCTGCGATGGAAAAAGGAACAATATTGAAGATAATGAAAAAAGTTGGAGATAAGGTATCGAAGAATGAAATAATACTAAAAGTTATGACTGAAAAGGCAACATTTGAAATCAGTTCTCCGTATGAAGGATATGTAACTAAGATTTTTCATAATGAAGGAGAAGAATTGAACGTAGGAGAGCCAATATTAGAAATATCTCCTACGCTAGAAGTTAAAGAAGAAGTTCAAGAAGTCTTAGCAACCCCTGCTGCGAGAAGATTGGCAAGAGAGTATGGAATCGATCTTTCAAAAATAAAAGGAAGCGGGCCTCAAGGTAGAATTACACAGGAAGACGTATTGCAATTTTTGAGCAAGGCTGGATTGGAAAAGAAAGAAGAAATCATTCCTCTTTCTCCTATTAGAAGAGTAATAGCACAGAGAGTAGAGAAAAGTCATAAGGAAATTCCTCAATTGACTGTTCACGTGAATGTAAAGGTAGATAAATTATTAAATCATAGAGCTCAAAGAAATCTAAGCTTTGATTCTTATTTTATATTTGCATCTTCAAGAGCTCTTAAAGAATTTCCTTTGTTAAATTCAGAATACAAAGACGGCTCAATAAACTTAAAGAATGAGATAAACATCGCTTTCGCTTTAGCTATAGATAATGAATTGTACATGCCTGTTATAAAGAATGCAGATAAAAAGAGCTTAGATGAAATAGATAAAGAACATTCAATATTGATAGAGAAAGCAAAAAAAGGGAATCTAAGTTTAGAAGATTTGCAAGGATATACATTTTCAATAACAAATCTAGGAGCATATGAAGTAATTCATTTCAATCCTCTCATTTATCCTCCAAACGTTGCAATTTTAGGTGTTGGAACCATTGAATACAAAATTTATTCAGAAAGCAACTCTATTTACATAAAGCCTTCAATCATGCTAAGCTTGAGTTTCGATCATAGAGTAATTGATGGTATGTATGCAGCAAGATTTTTGAAAAAAGTCAAGGATATAATTGAAAGTGGAAGCTTTGAATAATTTTCGCATAATTTATGAAAATGAATTTGATCTGAATAGAAACTTGGCTTTAGAAGAAGCTATATTGATTTCTTTGAATGGAGGTAATTCAACGAATACTTTTAGACTTTGGATTAACGAAGATTCAGCAATAGCTCCTTTTCATGAAAGTATATTCAAATTAATAGATGTTGAATATTGTTTAAGAGGAGGTATAAAATTAGGTAGGAGAATAACAGGAGGAGGAGCAATATATAATGATGAAGGAAATTTAAATTGGAGTTTTTTTGTTCAAAGAAAACCTTATGAAAAATTTTCTCTGATTGAACTTTACCGTTACTTTTCAAGTTATATAGTAAAAGCCCTGAGCGAAATAGGAATTGAATTAGAATTCAGAGAACCTAATTGGTTATCTATAAAAGGAAAGAAGGTCTCAGGAATGGCTGGTTACATAAAAAGCAATTCAATTTTGATCCATGGCACTCTTCTTGTCGATGCAAATCTTGATAAGCTCGAGAAAGTTTGTAAGGAGCATTACAAATATCCTCCTGTCATGAACATATCTGAAATCAAATCTATTTCAATTAATGAATTAATTCATCATATATCAAATTGGATGAAGAAGAAATTAAGCGAAAAGAGCGAAGTTACTTTAGCAGATAAGCCTAGCGAATATGAGCTAAAGCTCGCAGAAAAGCTTAAAGAAGAAAAATATGAAAAGATTTCTTGGATATTCTCAAAATGAAAGCAGCTCTTCTTAAGGCTATAAGGGAAATAAAAATAGAAGAAAAAGAAATACCTAAGCCAAAAAATGGAGAGGTGCTGATAAGAGTTCTCTATTCTTTAACATGCGGCACAGATTTAAAGGCTTATGAAAGAGGGCATCCTTACATTAATTATCCTAGAATTATAGGTCATGAATATGTAGGTGAAATTATCGAAAAGAGTAGCAATGTTAAGAATTTCGAAATAGGAGATATTGTAGCAGGTGCTAATTCTGCACCTTGTATGCAGTGTTATTATTGCAAAAAAGGTAACTATAATCTTTGTGAAAACTTAAAGGACACGTTAATAGGTTTTACACTTGATGGTTCTTTTGCAGAATACATGATCATACCTAAACGAATCGTAGAATTAAATCTCTTTAAAATTAAAGAAAAGAACTATAAAAAGTATGCAGCTTTAGAACCTTTGGCTTGCGTCGTGCATGCATGGAATCTATTGAATGCTAAAGAAGATGATGAAATATTGATAATAGGAAGCGGTCCAATAGCTCTTTTGCATGCTCAATTAGCTCTTAATTTCACAAAAAAGGTTAATTTGTTAGGAAAACATGCATCGAGATTAAAGATAGCCAAAATGCTAGGCATAAAAGTTTATGATTATGAAGAATATAAACATGAGATAATCAAGTTGAAAGAAGGGGAAGGATATGATATTGTGATAGAAGCAGTTGGTACGATTGAAGCATGGAATATTGCTTTTGAACTTGTGAGAAAAGGTGGCACTTTGATTTATTTCGGAGGCTTAAAAGCTGGTACCCAAATCAATCTCGATGCATATAAAATACATTATGGTGAACTGAAAATTTTTGGTTCTTTTCATCATGATCCTAGCTCAGTTAAAAAAGCCTTTGAATTGATTGAGAAGAATAAAGTCAATACTGAGATGTTGATTACGAGCGAAAGAAAAATTGATGAAATAGAAAAAGCCTTGTTAAGCATGGCTAAAGGTGAAGATATGAAAGTAGGTATTATATTTTAAAACCAAAATTCTGTTCAACAGCCTTTATTATTTTATCTTTGCTTACCATGTATTGTTTCTCCAAGATAGGACTGAATGGAACTGGCAAATCAGGGGAAGTAACTCTAACGATTGGCCCATCTAAATAATCAAAGGCATTCTCCATTATTTGCATTGCTATTTCATTTGTAATACTACCGCTTCTCACGTCATCCGCTACTATTATAACCCTTCCAGTTTTTTTAACGGAGCTTACTATAGTTTCAATATCTAAAGGTATAAGCGTTCTAGGATCAATTACTTCTGCGCTTATTCCTCTCTCTTCAAGTTCCTTTGCAGCGTTTAAAGCTTCCAAGACACATCTTGAAAAAGCAATGATCGTTAAATCTTCTCCTTTCTTTTTAATATCTGCCTTCCCTAAAGGAATTGTATATTCGTTTTCAGGCACTTCTCCCTTTGTCTTGTATAGAACACCACTTTCTACGAAGAGTACAGGATTTTCATCCCTAATTGAACTTTTCAACAGACCTTTTGCATCATAAGGATTTGAAGGTAATACTATTTTTATTCCTGGAGATTGTAAAAACCATGAAGGATAAAACTGTGAATGTTGAGATCCATGAACCCTTCCTAAGCTATATTGTGTTCTAATAACTAAAGGAACTTTCAATTGCCCACCGCTCATAAATCTCATTTTAGCTATATGCGTAACAATTTGGTCAGCAGCAATAGCGAGGAAATCCATATACATTATTTCAGCTACAGGTTTAAGGCCAGCTAACGCTGCACCTGCAGCAACACCTATTATTGCAATTTCTGAAATAGGTGTATCTATTACGCGCTTTGGTCCAAATTCTTTAAGTAGTCCCTGAGTTACTTTATAAACTCCTTCAAAAAGACCAACTTCTTCACCTAGTATTATTACTCTTTCATCTCTACGCATCTCTTCTCTCAAGGCTTCTCTCAAAGCTTCAGCGTAAGTTATTTCTCTCATACCCAAAGTAGCTTATACAATTCTTCGAAATCTAATACTTCATCTTTCATAGCTTGCTGTACTGCATCCTCGATTTCATTTTCTATTTCTTTTTCTATCTTCTTGATTTCTTCCTCATCTATGATTCCAGCTTGAATTAAGCGGTTTTTATAGAGTTTAATTGGATCTCTTTCAAGCCATTTAGCTACTTCATTCGGATCTCTATACTTACCTTCATCATAAACTCCATGTCCTTTCATTTTATAAGTCCTCGCTTCTATGAATACTGGGCTAATTCCTTTTTTAACCATTTCTATTGCCTCCCTTGCTGCCTTATATGTGCAAGTAACATCATTTCCATCTGTTACTATTACTTCCATATTATATGAGGCAGCTCTATCAGCGATGCTTTTCGAAGATAAACTTCTCGTTATGTGAGTTGACATTGCATAGAAATTGTTCTCACAAACAAATATTATAGGCAACTTCCATAATGCAGCAATGTTCATGCCTTCATGGAAAGCACCAGTATTAACTGCTCCATCTCCAAAGAAACAAACAGTTATTATGTCTTTGTTTTGATATTTATTAGCTAACGCTATTCCAGCTGCAATAGGTATTCCACTACCTACTATTGCTGTAGCTAAAATTATTCCATTTTCTAAGCTTATCGCTGCATGCATTGATCCTCCTAATCCTTTGCACGTACCTGTTTTCTTACCGAACATCTCAGCCATTAGTTTCCTTATCGAAACACCCTTTGCTATAGCATGACCATGGCAACGATAAGTCGTAACGACTAGATCCTCATTTCTTAAATTTGAACAAATACCTGTAGCAACAGCTTCTTGTCCTAGATACAAATGTGCTGGGCCAATTAATATTCCTTTAATTAAAAATAATTCTTCGATTTTTTCCTCAAATTTCCTTATTTCTAACATTTTTCTTAAGAGCATTTTCGGTTCCTTTATAAGTTCGAATTCAGCACTTTGAATTTCATGAATAGCCATAAAATAATAGAATCAAGCAAGGATATATCATTTTGAAAAAAATAAAAGAATCACGTCTAAATATAATGAATGAGGCGGGGGTTCCCGAGCCAGGACAAAGGGGCAGGACCTAAAATAGGTGCCAGACTTAAGATCCTGTGCGAAGAGCTTCGTGGGTTCAAATCCCACCCCCCGCATTGGTTTCTGAATGTTTGAAACAGTTTTATTACAAACTCTACAATCTCAACACTTCTTTACAAAAATGAAAACCTAGCCTTTTGGACGATGAGGAAGTTAGAAAAATGAAGATCTACTGTCACTCTGGAATAAGTTTGTCTTCTTTTGAATATTTGAAATATATACAACCTAGAGGAGGTAATGAAATTTCAATAGAATAAGGTCTATTATGAATAGGTTCTTCTTTAGCTTTCACTCCTCCAAAATTTCCCCATCCACTACCGCCATATACTTCTGCATCAGTATTTAGTATTTCTTTCCAAAATCCTAGTCTCGGTACTCCTATCTTATAGTTTTCTCTAGGAACAGGTGTGAAATTACAAACAACTAAAATGATTTCTTCGCCATCTAAGCTTTTCCTTACAAAGCTTATTATACTTTTTTCCCAATCGTTGAAGTCTATCCATTCAAATCCTTCTCTTTTAAAATCAGTTTCATGTAAAGCTCTTTCCCTTTTGTATTTTTCATTCAAATCTTTAACTAATCTTTGTATACCTGCATGAAACTTATCTTTAAGTAAATGCCATTCCAATTCTGCATCATGATTCCACTCGCTTCTTTGTCCAAATTCGTTTCCCATGAAAAGCAATTTCTTTCCAGGATGAGCATACATATAAGCATAAAGTAATCTGAGATTTGCAAATTTTTGCCATTCATCACCAGGCATTTTGTATAACAACGAATGCTTGCCATGAACTACTTCATCATGAGATAAAGGAAGCACGAAATTCTCTGAAAATGCATACCAAATGCTAAAAGTAAGCATGTTATGATGATATTTTCTATAAATTGGGTCTTTGGACATATATTCAAGTATATCATGCATCCAACCCATATTCCATTTCATGCCGAATCCCAATCCACCAGCATATACAGGCCAAGAAACCATCGGCCATGCAGTTGATTCTTCTGCTATTGTTTGAACATCAGGATAATATTTGTATACAGCTTCATTCAGTTCCCTTATGAATGATATTGCTTCAAGGTTTTCTTTTCCTCCATATATATTTGGAACCCATTCACCGGGTTTTCTTGAATAGTCTAGATATAGCATTGAAGCAACAGCATCTATTCTTAGTCCATCAACATGATATTTATCAAGCCAAAACAAAGCCGAGCTAATTAAAAATGCTCTCACTTCATTTTTTCCATAATCGAATATATAGCTATTCCAATCAGGATGGTATCTTTTCCTCCAATCTTCATATTCATAAAGATAAGTCCCATCAAAGTATGCTAAACCATGTCCATCAGTTGCGAAATGTGAAGGAACCCAATCAAGTATTACCCCAATATCGTTTTTATGCAATTCTTCGATTAGATGCATGAAATCCTGTGGTTTACCATATCTTGAAGTAGGAGAAAAATATCCAGTTATTTGATAACCCCAGCTACCATAAAATGGATGCTCCATTACAGGTAAAAATTCTACATGCGTAAATCCCAGTTCTTTTACATATTTAGGAAGTTCTTCAGACAACTCTAGATAGCTTAACCATCTATTACTTTCTTCTTTTCTCCTTTTCCAAGATCCTAAATGAACTTCATATATCGCAATAGGTGCTTTTAAAGAATTCTTTTGAAATCTATTTTTCATCCAATCATCATCCTTCCACTCATAGCTTAGATCCCAAACTATCGATGCAGTCTTTGGAGGTTCTTCGCTAAAGAATGCGAAAGGGTCTGCCTTATCGATTTCGTAATTTCCAGCTTCTATTTTGTATTTATAACGATCTCCCATTTTTACACCTGGAATGAATCCTTCCCATATTCCTGCATCTTCTCGCTTAAAAAGTAAATGCTTTTCTGAATTCCATTCATTAAAATCTCCTATTACTGAAACGCTTTTAGCATTTGGAGCCCATACAGCAAAATAAACTCCTTTTTCACCATCAAGCTCTAGCACATGTGAACCTAGCTTTTCATAAAGCCTATAATGCTTACCAGATTTGAATAAATAAACATCATAATCTGTTATCAATGAATATTTGATGACTTCTCTAACCATTTAATCTATTAATGTATTAGCCCATTATTTAGTATGGTAGAATTATTTCTTTCATTATTAGGCTTAATAAAAAAACATAACGAATGGAGATTGAAAAATTCAATAAATTTGATAAGTTCAGAAAATATACTAAGCCCTGAAGCGCGAGCACTTTTGGCTATTGATTTTGCAGGTAGATATACTTCAAGGGAATCGTTTTATAGGGGAACTAGGTATATGGATGAAATTGAAAACATAGGTATAAAAGTAGCCAAAGATTTATTCAAGGCTGAATATGCAGATTTAAGAGCACTATCTGGTCATATCGCAACACTTGCTTTTCTAGCTTCAAACGTAAAAGAAAATGAAACCATTCTTTGCGTTTCACCTGAAGATGGAGGTTATCCTGGCATGGCAAAAAATGCTTTACCTAAGTTTTTAAGAATAAACGTTGAATATCTACCTTTTAACAAAGAAGAATACATCATAGACGTTGATGCTACTTTAAATTTAATAGAAAAAGTTAAACCTAGTTTTATTATTTTCGATTTTAGCTTAGTACTTAGAAAGCAACCTGTTCAAGAAATTTATTCTAAAAGTAAAGACAAAGAAATAAAAATAGCTTATGATGGTTCGCACGTTTTAGGTTTAATTGCAGGCGGTGAATTTCAAGATCCTTTGAGAGAAGGAGCAGTAGCATTATATGGTTCAACACATAAATCTTTTTTCGGTCCTCAAGGAGGTATAATTTTATCGAATAAAGAAATAGGAGATAAAATCGATGAAACCATTTTTCCTTCCATTGTAGATAATGCGCATTGGAACAGGATTGCTTCGCTAACTTTAGCTTTAATTGAAATGAAAGAATTTGGTAAGGAATATGCAAAACAAGTTATAAACAATTCTAAAAGATTGGCAAAGTCTTTGCTCGAATTCGGATTGCCTATTAAAGGACCAAGAGGTATTTTAACAGAAAGTCATCAAATCTATTTAAATTTCGCAAGCAAAGAAGAGAATCAAAGATTTGCAATTGAGCTTGAAAAAGTTAACATAATAACAGATAGTGCTATAAGATTAGGGACCAATGAGGTCACCAGATTAGGCATGAAGGAAAAGGATATGGATATAATAGCAGAATTAATTTATAGAACTTATAAAAAAGAAGATTCAGAAAAGATAAGAAGCGAAGTGATCAAGCTAAAGAGTGAATTTAATGAAATTCATTTCAGATTTAATTATTCAAATCTTGAAGAAATTTTTGAAATTATATTAAATTATGGATATTAAATATATTTTAATGATAACCTTAATTGTTCTTTTTATTCTTTTAGTTTTTGGAACATTAATTATTCTTCCTATGTGGCAAATGCACATGATGATGATGGGAGGTTATTCTTTTCCTATGTTTTGGTTTTTAATTATTATCCTAATTCCATTTGTTATAGTATTAATTATATATCTTTTATTACCTTCGCAGAAAATTGAAAAAAATTATCAGGAAGTAAAACAATACGTCTATCCTTTAACAAATGAAGAGAAAAACATAGTTGAATTTTTGAAACAAAACAATTATAGATCTACACAAAAAGAAATTCAACAACATTTTAAACTCTCAAAAACTAAAGCGCATAGAATTTTGGCTAGATTAGAATCTAGAGGTATAATAATAAGGACTAAAAGAGGTAGAGAAATGCTTGTCGTTTTAAAAAAAGAAGAAGTTTCATGAAACTTTTTGAAACTGTTTTTCCAGAAAGTTTCACTAAAGAAATAAAATTAAAGTAAAGCATTGAAAGCTTGAAATGGACAAAAATCTATTGGTTGGTGTGCTTATAGGCATACTAGTAACGCTAGTATTCACAGCCTTTTTAGGCGTAGCAACATATGCCAATATGATGGGATGGAATAACGGAAAAGCAATGCATAATGGTGGTCATATGCATGACATGAATGACCATATGCAACAAATGCATGATGAATGTGAAGAAATGATGCATGAACATGGAAATTATACTGAACATATGAGTTAAACGATTCATATTTTTTCTTTATTGTTTTTTATGAGTAAAAAATTATTCTTTGCCGTTCAACTTTGGGGCTATGATATAAAGATTTTGGATTTATTTGAAGAACTAGAAGAATTAGGATATAACGCAGCATATTATGGCGATGGTCCTTTTTCTTGGCTTTTAGATTGCTTTTCAGTATTATCTTATGTAGCTTCTAAGACTAAGAAAATCAGAATTGGTCCTGCTGTCACATATCTTGAAGGAAGTTATAGGCATCCTATTGCAATAGCTAAGGCTTTATTCACAATTGCAAGGTTAAGTAACAATAGAGTTGATGCAAGATTTGGTTTCATAAAAGAAGAAGCTAGAAAATATTGGTCTACGTTTGGAATTAACATTCCAAGAGTAAAAGAAAGGATAGATAGGCTTGAAGAAGGATTGATTATAATGAAAGAATTAATGAATAAGGGGTTCTCTAATTTCAAAGGAAGATACTACAAAGTAGATATAAGCGATTTTAAACCTGCAGCAAAAATGCCAATTTGTATTTCAGCAATGGGCAAGAGAACAATAGAAATAGCATTGAAGCATGCTAATATATGGGAATTATCTTACTTGCCTCCTGAAATGTTAAATGTTATCATAGAAAAGTATAGCGAAAAAATAAAAAACATAGAAATTTCTCTTGAATTAGATGTCGTTATTGGAAAGAATGAAGAAGATTTTAAAAGGAAATTTAATGAATACTTAAAAATTAGAAAAACAAAAGAAGAACCCTTCATTAAATCTGCAATAAAGGGAAAACCTGAAGAATGTATTAAAAAGATTGAAGAATACCTTAATTTAGGTATTAAAAGATTTACTTTAGCTTTCAACGAACTTCCTAATTTGGAAGGAATTAAGATTTTTGCTGAAGAAGTAATGAGTTCGTTTTAATAGTCTTTAATTCAAGCATTATTAAAAGATCAATCTCGTATTGAAATAACTTCTCAATGCCTAAATCTTAAAAAGAATAAGATTTCAACAAAGAATAAATAAAGGTCTTTCCTTTTCACTTCCATGGAGTATATTCGTTTAGGCTGGTCGGGCCTTAAGGTTTCTAGGATTGCACTTGGAACGATGTCTTTCGGCGATCCAAATTTGCAATTATATGGACGCGGAGGATGGGTAGTAGGTAAAGAAGAAGCATTCAAGGTATTGAAAAGAGCATGGGATCTAGGTATTAATTTCTTCGATACTGCCAATTATTACTCACTTGGAAAGTCTGAAGAAATATTGGGTGAATTTTTGCAAGGGATAAGAGAAGATGCTGTAATAGCTACTAAAGTATTCTTTCCAATGAGTGAGAAACCAAACGATAGAGGATTATCAAGGAAACATATAATGAAGCAAATAAACGATTCACTAAGAAGGCTTAAGACTGATTATGTAGATTTATACCAAATTCATCGTTGGGATTACGAAACTCCTATTGAGGAAACCTTATCAACGCTCACGGATCTAGTTAGACAAGGTAAAGTAAGATATATCGGCGCCTCAAGCATGTGGACATGGCAATTTGCAAAGGCTTTCTTCATTGCTGAATTTAAAGGCTATGAAAAGTTTGTAAGTATACAAACACTCTACAATTTGCTATACAGAGAAGAAGAAAGAGAAATGATACCTTTCTGTAAAGCTCATAATATTGGATACATGGCTTATAGCCCTAATGCTGCAGGAGTCCTTTCAGGAAAATATTATAAAGATGGCAAGCTTGTCGTCGAGCCTGATGCACCTGAAAGATTAAGACCTGAAACAGGATTTTATCCTTACAAAATTTATGTAGAACCTCCTGAAAATGCTGAGATTGTGAGAAGAGTTATAGAAGTTGCTAGGAATAAAGAAGTAACGCCAACTCAAGTAGCAATATCATGGATACTTCACAAAGGTGTTATACCGATAATAGGAACTAGCAAAGTTGAACATCTTGAAGAATATGTTAAGGCACTAGAGATAAAGCTTAAAGAAGATGAGATTAAATATCTAGAGGAACCATATAAGCCAAAGCCAGTGCTACATATAACTCCTGCTCCTGCAATATCTCATCTTTTTAAAATCTAACTTTCTTCTTTCTTTTTTGGAATGAATTTCAAGGATACTGAATTTACGCAATATCTTGTATTTTTAGGCGTGAAGCCTTCCCCATAAAAAATATGTCCAAGATGTGCTCCACAATTTGCACATTGTATCTCTATTCTTATTCCATCAGGATCAGGTAGCTTTTTTACTGCTCCAGGTATTTCATCATCAAAGCTTGGCCATCCGCATTCAGATTCAAATTTGTCTTCGGATCTAAATAGTGGAGCTTCGCATCTTTTGCAAACATAAATTCCAGGTTCGAAGTGATAAACATATTCTCCAGTGAAAGGTGGTTCTGTTCCTTTATGAACTATAACCCATTCTTCAAAAGGATTCAACTTATTCCACTTCTTATTCTTTTCCATCTTATATTGTGTAATTTATAAGTGATTTAAATATTAAATAAAAAGAAATTGAAACAAAGTTTGTATTGCTTCTAAGAAGTACTTAAAATAAAAAATTTAAAATATCTTAGTAATGGTCTTTTTTAGTTTAGCCTTTGAAGGAGATAAAAACGTTGAAGAATATATCAAGCTTTCTTCTTTAGCCGATGAGCTTGGCTTTTATAGCTTCCAAATTTATGAACATATTCCTTTCAAACCTGCTCTTCCAATATCTTTCATAATATCAAGGTATACAAATAGAATAAAAATTGGGGCAGTAACGATACCTGTATTTCTCTATAGACCCATTCAATTAGCTAGATACTTATCTTTATTGCATGAAATAACGAACGGTAGAGAAATCTTAGCTATTTCAAGAGGAGCATATTATGAACTTATAAATGAACCTGTGAAAAGAAGCATAAATGATGTTGTAAACTTTTTGAAAGAGCTCGATGATAGTATGAAAAGAATATTTAAGCTTGAGGCGAAAGCAATAGAGATTTATGTTGGCACGTCAGGTCCTTTGTTGGCTAAGAGAGCAGCAAGTTTAGAAATGATAAGCGGAATCGTTGTTGATATGCTTTGGAATCCTGTTTATGCTAGGAAGATGAAAGAAATACTCATGAGCTCTAACAAAAATCGCAAAATTCAGCTTATCGCTAGACCTTTCACTTTCATTGATGAGAACTCAGATAGAGCAAAATCTAAAATGACTGAGATAGTAAGCTCCTATATTAAAAAACTTGTAGGAAATTCGCCTATGCTTGCTTCTGCTAACGTAAAATATGAGGATTTAAGCGATATGAAAGTCATAGAAGAAAAAGTCATACCTAATTTCACTGCTACAGGAACGATTGAAGAAGTTCTTGAGCAAACTGCTAAAATGATCGAAGCAGGTGTTGATCATATTTGCTATGGTCATCCTTTAAGCCCAGAACCTCTTAAAACAATTAAACTTATCAAGGATAAAATAATAAATTATTTTAGTTCATATTAATTTTAAATATGTTTAATGAGTTTCGATAATCATAATTAAATAAATATTATTTATTGATAATCTTTTGGTTCAATTTTCCTGTAAATAAAATTCATTTAACTACTATTTCTTTAATTCTCATTCAACAATTTTTAAGATTAATGAAGGATGTGTTTGTCTTAAATTAAATATTATTTCATTTAGCATTATCTATATGTCTACAATAAGAATGTTCAGAAGAACACTCTAACATACCTAAATGTTTATATCTGGGTAGTTACATGTTACTTCATAGAGTGTCGACCTATGGGTAGGTATGTTACAGTCTCTGCTAAGATAAGAAGAGAGTTGTTAGATGAAGCTAGGAGGTTCAATATAAACATTTCTGAGCTTATTAGGAGCACAATTGAAAATGAAGTTCGTAGGCGCAGATTGATGTTGCTTGAAGAAAAGTTAAAAGGAAAAAAAGAAATCCTTGATAAGATCAACATTGAAGATATTGTTAGACTTATTCGGGAGGATAGAGAAGCTAAATGAATAAACCAATATATCTTTTTGATTCATCTAGTTTATTCAAGGCTCTTAAAGAAATTAAGTTAAAGCCTTTGGGAGGCCAAGCCATACAATGGTTAACAATATATGAAGTTTTAAACGCTATTTGGAAGGAAACTACAATACTGCATATACTAAAAGCAGAGGAGGCCATCTCGCTAATTAATGATTTCTTAGGTCTAATTAGTGAAATGATAATACTTGATATACGGGGGTTTGAACATGATATCGTTAAGCTAGCAATCACTAAGAGAATGACTATTTACGATGCGTCATATGTAGTGCTATCAACGAAGCATAAGTTGATACTTGTAACAGAGGATAAGGAGCTTTTAAACAAATCGAGAGATGTGATTCAAGTAATAAGTCTAGATGATATAATGATATAATATTCACAAAGGTAAATCTCTGCTATTACAACTCAAAGATTCTTACTTAAAAATATGATTGATTCAGAAATGATTAATTTATATTGAGCAAACTTTCATAATTTATATTAGTGAGTAGCTTTAAAAATTCCGTATCTTATTTTGAAACAAGTTCTCCAATTCATTAGCAGAAATAGTTAACTTTAAAGAACAATCTTGATTCTTTCAAGACTATAATGATATAATATTCCTTGATTCGCAATTGATTAGGGAAATGACAAAATACTTTATCAGATTTAAATATGAGTAAGAAGTAATTTCTAAATATGAATGAGAAAAAAGTAAAACTTTTATTAAAAGTAGGAACTAAAGGTCAGATTGTACTTAGAAAAAAATTAAGGGAGGCTTTAGGGATAAAGGAAGGAAGTATAATAAAAGTTAGCCTTGAGGATAAGAAAATAATTATTGAGCCAATTGAATGGGATAAGGAATTGAGTGAAATAAATGAAATTGCCAATGAGGTAGCTAAATATTGGCCTAAAGGATTGAGTGCCGTAGAAGCTATAAGAGAAGATAGAGAATGATCACCAAGGTTGTTGTTGATTCAAATGTTTTCGTTAGCTTATTTCTTGAAGGCGATATAAATAGAGATAAAGCTGTTAAGTTTTTTCATAACGTTTTTATAGATAGAAAAACTCAAATATTTATATCTGCAATAACTTTTCCAGAAGTTTGTGGCGTAATAGCTAGAAGAATTTCCAATAAAGAAATTGTAAGAAGAATAGAATCAAAGATTAATGAATGGATTGAAAGTAAACTGATTATGGTCGAAGAATTGACAAAAGATAGAATAAAAATAGCTTGTGATTGTGCTATAGAATTTGGTCTTAAAGGAGCAGATGCTATCATTGTTTCGCTCGTAAAAGAATTAAACATTCCTCTTTTAACTTTTGATGAAGAAATAAAAAGAAAGGTTAAAAATAAAATTCAATTATTTGAAGAATATTAAATTAATTCTATAATCTTTTAATTTTAAATAAAACAAAGATTTACTTCTTTTATTAAGCTTCAAAATGTTTTTCAGTCGCTTTTATATATTTCTCTGCGAATTCGTTCTTTCATTTTGTATATTATTGCAAACGTAATTTAAGAGGGTTAACTATTTAATAAGTTTAACTTTTTCCTATTATGAACAATCCAAAGAAGTTTGCTTTACGTGTTAGAAAAAAAGGATTATACCTAAAGCACTTAGAATCGCTGCTGATATTGATGAAGGGAGTTTTCTAATTGCTGAAATTAGAGAAGAAGGTTTAATCTTAAAGTCCTTAACGGTTAGGATAAATCCTGATATCGTTGAAAAGATTCTATCTGAAGAAAAGCAAATTGAAGAAGGAAAGTTCCTTGAAATTATCAGAGAGCTACATTATTGAAACTAGTGTTATTGTAGCTCATATAATGAAGATGAACCTGCTAGAGATAAAGTCGTCGAGCTTTTTGAAAAAGCAATTAAAAATAAAGTAAAGCTTCATATTATTTATCAGACATTAAGCGAAGTAATTTACATCGCTTCAAGAATATACAATTTGCTGGTGAAAAATGAGTCAAATAAAATAACAATCGAATTAGCTATATGAATAACTAATATAACGAAAATCATTGAAATAAATTCTCAAATAGTGTTTAGAGCTGGAGAACTTAGAAAAATTCTTAATATATTACTGATTGTTACATTATAGTTTCGGCTGAGCATTTAAAAATGAAAGCTCTTTTTCTCAAACCTGAAAAAGAAATGCTAAAGAATATTGAATTGATAAGAAGATTGACTATTTCGTTTATATTATCTTGATAAAGAAGATATTAAAAAATTCTATTAAGCTTTCTCAAAATTAAAGACGAAATAATGAATTATTTTAATTAATACTATTGTTAAATTAGAAATTAACTAAAATTTCTCGTATTCTTTTGGTCTATAGTAATAAACAAAGTATAGTGCTATACCTGTAATAAGCCAAACAATTAAGTAATAAAGTATGAAGGGAATCGATCCTATAAGGGCATTCAAGCTATTTGATACTGTTGCTTGGATTTTATCAATATAGCTTGTATCGAATGTTTGCAAATATTGATTCGTAGCGTTTAAAGTTTCATTAGTTGATAGAAAGATGATGAATATTATCGCAAGAAATGCTAAGTTTACAAAAAGCAATGCTAAAACACCAATCACAGAGAAAAAGTAAGGTCTTATATTTCTGAAAAATGCTGCATCGAATGCCCAGAGAAGATTCTTCATAAATGCTCTGATTAATATTATTATCAAAGTAATCATAAGCAAAGTTTGAATAGGCAAATAAGAATATAGAACTGAAATGCCTTTTAAGCTACTAGTTAAAGCTTCATTTTCATGAAAGATCGTCAAAGGTAATCCTATTAAGAACTCAATTAAAAATAACATCGCGAAAATGATTGAGAAGATCGTTAATATGATGACTGCTAATTTATAGACTTTGAAGAACTTGAATAAGCTCTTATGTGTTTCTCCATGCTTCTTTTGAATTAATTCTACTGCTTCTTTATTGTCAAAAATAGGTTTGATGCTAAGGTTATAGCCTACTATTGCTATTATGAAACCTATCCAGAATAGAACGTTAAATGCAAATGATTTTGCGAAATCAATAACTAGATTACCATCATTTCCATTTGCAAACAATTTCAAGTAGTTAGATATGTCATCTAGTATTCCGCTTATTATGATGAGCAATATTCCTACCGCAATGATTATTCCTGCATAACCTTTAATCGAAACCATGAATAAAGAAAAATCTACACGTATATATTTTTAAAAATTTTCATAAAGTCTCGCCATTTATGAGATGCAAGAACTCCTTACATATAAACTTGTCTATAATTCTATGTGTTCTATGGCTAACATGAATTTTTTAATTTGAAAAATAAAACACGCAGTCGATTTCCTTAAATAAAAAATATATGAATAAACGTGGATTACTTTGTTTATGAGAAATTTAGATAATGAGATAAAAGAGAAAGAAGAAACGATAAAAAGTCTGGAAAAACTGTTGGAGGAAATAGAAAAAGATCTTGAGATTATATATAAGCTTGAAGAGGAAGCTGAATTATGCATAAAGAAATTGAAACTTTAAGAAAGCTCGCAGAACTTAGTTCCAAAGAGGCTTCATTAAGATTAAAAATCTACGAAAAATTCACGGAAGCAAAGAATGAAGTTATAAGATTGGGAGGAATGATTGCATTTTGTGAAAGAATAGACCCTGAGAAAGCTCAAAAATTAAGGAAAACATACTTAATTTTGTTTGAAAAATACGTAGCTAATAAAGAATATTAATCATAAAAAACAATTTTGAGATTGCGAATATCAAAGTCAAAGAATTTCTTCATCTTCTTACTATAAAACCATCCATAAAGAAAAAGTTGAAATAGAAAAGTTTAATGGAATCCGTACTTTCATTAAGGATATTTGAAAGGTTTTTCTTAATAACTTGTGCTAGAATATTCAAAAATCTCTGAATCATATGATGAAGTATCAAAGATATATGATGAAGATGTACTATCGAATAAGAATTTTTATTATTTATATCTTGAAGCTTTAAGCTATCTCTTTTCACAGTTCAAAAAAGGAGATATTGTTCTCGATTTAGGTTGCGGTACAGGTTTAGAAGCAATACCTTTGGCATTGAAAGGTGTTAAAGTTGTAGGTGTTGATATTTCTCAAGGCATGCTTTCCAAATTAAAAAGAAAGCTTGAAATTATTAATATAAAGAATGTAGAGATCTATCAAATGCCTATTTCTAATATTTCTAAACTAATTAATATTTATGGAGAAGAAGTTTTTGATGGAGCATATTCTTTCTTCGGCCCTTTAAACAGTGAACCAAATATATATGCAGTTAATTATGCTTTATACAGATTATTAAAGAAGGGTGCATCATTCATACCGATAGTAATTAATAGATGGTGTTTGTACGATCTCTTAACATTTAAGCCTAGGAAAAGATATGGTATATATAAGAAATTTAAAATCAGATATTATCAACCTGCTGAATTTATGAATTTATTTAAAAACTTTCATGTAAAAGAAATAAGAGGATTAGGTGTATTTTTACCTCATCGAAATTCAAAAATTAAAGATAAAAATTTATTAAATTTATTATTTAAAATAGATTCATACATATCAAAGTTATTTCCATTTAATTATTTAGGAACGGATTTTTTAATTAAGTTTATTAAATGAAACTCATGTATTTTGTTCATCTCGTAGTTGAACTTAGGAATTTTAAATTAACCTTTGCATTTGAAAAAGTTAAAATATTTGATGACTTTCTGTATGTTGAAATAAAGTATCTCAGAAAAATGGAAAAGCATTTTATAAAATCAAAGAATCGGTTCCTTCAAGGTATTGTTCAATTGAATGGAAAGTATTTTTATTATGATGGATATTCTCCTTATTGGATATCCAGTCTATCTAAAAGCGTTAAAATATATCATCAAACATTTAATAGGCTGATCGGCACCATCTATTATATATTTGATGAGCCTGTAAGAGGAATATTCATATTTAATAAAAAATACGAAGAATTGTTTTGTATACGTGTACTGGACTATGGAAAAACTAAAAATTTTAAGGTAATATTGAGAGTAAAATGAACAGCGTTGTAATTCTAATTTTAATTATAATAGGTTCGAAAACTAGGCAACTATTTTGTAAGATATGTTGAAAGTGCCAAAATATCAAATTTCCTGTTGATGTTTATTTAATTAATACTACATCTACAGATAAAAATGGAGGGATTATAGAAAAATTTGATGTCGATCTAATTTTACATAAGAAGAATTACGGATACGTAGTTGTTTTAATTTAGCTACTAAAAAATTATTTTGAATATAAAAGATATGACTAGCCAGTGCTTATGAATAACGATTATAATTACATACTTTATTATACAATAAACTAATATTATTCTTGATATTTTCCATCTTCTTCATGAAAAACAAAGATGTTAGAGTTCAATTCTTTGAAGTTCCTTTTTTCTTAATTTCTAACTCTAAACTATTAACATATTCTTCTACTTCTTTAACCCATTTCTGAAATTCATCTTTAACTTTATCCTTAGGATAATTTCCATTATAAAAATAATTTATATGAAGCGTATTGATAAACTCGTTGAAATTCCTTCTATAAGGTTCCGGTAATTCTTTTTTAATGAAACCCCATTTGCTTATTTCTGTTGAGAGATAAACCATTGAAGCTATTCTAGCTGCATGAAAGAGGGCATCAAAAGCTTCTCTGCAAAGTCTATCTTTATCAAGAGGATCTTCTGTTTCTAATGCAAGTTTCAAAAGCGAGCTTGCTATTCTCAATGAAGATTTGGCTTCCTCGAATGTCGGATCTCCTAGATCTTTAGCATATCTGAGCAAGTATTCGCCACTCCCATATAGAATCTTAAAGGCACCTAAGATTCCTATTAATAGTTCCTTTCTAGGTTTCTCGTTAATGTTGAATACCAGAATATCAACATTGATGGATGCATTTTCAGGATTTACAATATCAAAGTATTTTTCATATTCTTTAGCTTTCTTAGTTATTACAAGGAGGTCTATATCTTTAGAATATTCTGGGGCATAAACAGAAGAGCCAAATTGTATGATTTCAACTATATCTTGATCATATTTTATGAGTTTCTTGCAAATTTCTTCTAAATATTCTTGTTTCATTATTTGATATTTCTTAATATTAATTCGACATTAAAGTTATTTATAATTAAAGATAAATTATAAGTGAGAATTTGCGTAATCCCTAGCTATGGGACATGTGTTTGTAAAGGCTAGATTTAGAGGAAGAGACGAGATAGAGTTTGAAAGAATTCTTGTTGATACAGGAGCTTCATTTACCGTTATGCCTCTTGATGTTGCTGAAAAACACTTCCTTGAAACACCCTTTACAGTTGATCTTAAGCTTGGTGATGGTAGAGTTGTAAGAGCTAAGGTATTTATTGCTGAGGGTGAGATTGAAGGTAGAAAAGGCCCGCTAAGAATATTAGCTTTTGAGAAAGCTATACCAGTGATAGGTATCGATACCCTTGAAACTCTAGGTCTTAAAGTAGATCCTATAACAGGTAAGATAGAGAAAACGGAGTATTACATGCTATATATTTGATCCTCCTTATTATTTGGATTTTGAAGATATAGAGGCTGGTTTCTCATTTTGGAATAAAGGATACTACAGTGCAATATTACCTATTGAAGGAGGAATTCATTTAGAAGAGAAGACTTTACATTAAATGAAAGCCTCGCCCTTCAGGGCGGGGATGAAAAGATAAAATACTTCTTTTTCTAAAAATAATCAATGACTAGGAGGATTGATGCGATAAGAGCTACTGTTTCGATGAATATCGCTCTAACAAATTCCCTCCTAGTCTTTTCCAAAAACTATTTAGAAGCTTTAAGGTATGTTCTTTATTGGTTAAAAGAAAAAGAATCAATCCAAATAAAAGGAATATTTTAAGCATTATACATAAAGCATTATATAATACACTTAAAAGTTATAATCTTTCTTCTAAAATAGCTGAAGATTGTTATAGAAATGCGTTATCAATATACAAAGGTTGGTATAATAATCCAAATAAAGGAAGATTTCCTAGAATATTTAAACCAACAATTTGGTTAACTCCAAGGTTATCATATATTGTTAATTTCAATGAAATGTTCGTTAAAATATCAAAAATTGGAGAATTTAAAATTTTAGGATATCCTAGAAACTATAAAGAATATTTGTCATGGAAAATGAAGGAAGCAAGGCTAGTATTTAATAACGGAAAAGCTTTTCTTAAAATAACATTTGAAAAATTTATTCAAAAAATTGAGCCTAAAGGTAGCATAGCTGTTGATATTAACATGCAGAACATAACAGTAGGAAAAGATGACAAAAATTATGTTAAAATTAATACTAGAATTAATGAAATTCATCATTATAAATCATTAGCTGAAATGTTGCAAATAAAATATCCAAAAAGATGGAAAGAAAATAAAAAAATTAAAAGAAGAATAATGGTATTTCATTTAAAAGCTAAAAATATTGCTGAGGATTTTGCTAGAAAAGTTAGCAAAAGAGTTATTGATGAAGCTATTAAAATGAATGCGAACGTTATTAAATTAGAAAATTTAAAGAATATGATTAAGCATGTTAAGAAACTTCATAAAAAGTTTAGGAATAAGCTTTATTTAATGCAGTATAGAAAGATTCAATATTGGATTAATTGGCAAGCAAAAAAGCATGGTTTGCTAATTAATTATGTTTATGCTGCCTATTCTTCAACAAAATGTCCTAAGTGTAATAACAAAATGAATGAAGTATCATATAGATGGTTTAAATGTTCTTGCGGTTATGAAAATAATAGAGATATTATTGCAATAATGAATTTAAATGGGAGGGTTCTCTGAGCCTCTCGACTGCCCCTCAAATGCGAGATGTAGCTCCGAATCAATTGAGGGGAACCCTCGCCTTTTAAGGCGGGGAGGAAGTCAGAAAGATTGAGCTTTACAAGACAATATCTCATAAACAGGAACAGAATATTTTGTTATAGAAAAATTTGGAATAATAAGCCTTTAAACATTAGTCTTAAAGTCTCACTATTAAGAAGATTATTTTTTGAATTAAAATTTAAAAGAAAAGAAAGAATCAGAGGAATTTTTGACGGTTTAACAAAAGATTTCTTTTATAAATTCGATGGGAAATATTATCCATTGTTGATCACACCTGATTTTAAGGATATTTTCAGCCATTTATTCACAATGAGAAGATGGATGAAACAATTAGAAATGTTAAGGACTTCATTTATTACAGATAATGAAATAAAAGGATCTCAATTTCCCTTTTTAATAAATATAAAAAAACTGATAAAATAAAGGATGAGCCAGAAAAATATGCTATGCGTTTCTTTTAAAAATGGTCGCTAGTGCCTTACATTTACTTTCTGGTATAGCTCTTTCACCTTTTGTTAAAAACAATCAAGTAAAGATTTCTCTTGTATTAGGTAGCTATATTCCTGACTTCGATATTTTGCTAATTCCCTATTTGGAACCTGCAATTAGAGCACATAGAACCTTTGCGCATTCTCTTTATTTAATTGCCCTTTTACTCCTTTTATTCAAAATAACAAAGAAAAAGTATTTCTTAGGATTTGCCTTAGGTTTTTCATTGCATATAGCTTTAGATATTCCTTTTGATGGGGGAGTTTACCTTCTTTATCCCTTTATTGAATATCCTTTTGGTTTCAATTTTTCGCATTTATTTTTAACTTCTTTATTTGCAGATATAATCTATTCGCTTATTGTTGTTTATTTATTATTTATATTCTCCATATTTTACCTTAAAAAGAAGATCGTATATAATCTTATTATTACTGTATCATTTTCTGTTATACTTTATGCTAGTTTAATTATAAACATTATTCCAAGTTTTATACCTTTCATACTTTTACCTTTAATTTGTTATTGGTATAGATCTATCATTTATAAATGGAATTTAGGAGTTGCATAAGTATATAAAATGGTATTTTGCTAATCTTTTTTTATGTTTTCAGTTTAGTTGCCTAACATATATGTATTTTTATTAAGTTTAAATACTTTTTATGTGAGTTTCTTTGATAAATTTTTTATTGAGTTAAGATATAGTTGATTATGGCTCGTGAAAACATTAAGCCTAGTATTGCCTTTAGGAATAGCGTTATAATTCTGATTTTATGGATTGCATTGTATCTAATCATCTCTGCTTTGATAAATAGCTTTATTCCCATCTATTACAAAGAATTCAATACTTACGTTTTAACACCTTATGGTTCTTATATAAACATCGTTCTTGCACTAGTTTTCGGTTACATGATCATCGTTTCTTTTTCAAATGTAGCTTATTGGTCATTAAGGCTGAGATATCCTCATGGTACGGCGCAAGCTGTGAAGAGCGTATTCATGATAATTGGTATAGGAGCTCTTTTAGCTAGCATAGCAGGCGCAGTAGCAGGAGGCGCCGCAGGTGTAGCATTAGGTGGCTTCATTGGATTAGTAATAGGATTCGCTTCTCAACAAGTTTTAGGACAAGCTATTGCAGGGCTTTTTATTCTTTTAGCTAGACCAATAAGAATAGGCGATTACGCTACTTTAGCTGGTGAAACAGGGGCTATTGAAGATATAAGTTCAATGTTTACAATAGTTAGAAAAGATGACGGTGTTCTAGTTTTAATTCCAAATAACATGTTAATAGGTTCGAAGATATACGTGATAAAAAGAAGCACTTAATTTTATTATTTTTTGCTAGTTGATTGTTAATCAATTTTAGAAAGTTTATATATGCATATGTATAATATTATTATGGCTGAAGAAAAACCTACTGCAGCATTCGTTCTATCTCTTATAGGAGGAATATTCATATTACTTCATGCAATAGCAGTACTAATATTTGTAGGAGTAATAGGCTCAGCATTTTCCGTTGTTCCTATTTTTGGAATGATAGGCGGATTATTAATGATTTTTGGTATCGTAGGTTTGATCTTTGCAATTTTGGTAATAATAGGTGCAGTGATGATAAATTCTGGTGATCCTCAAAGAGTAAGAACAGGTGGCATACTCGTTTTGATTTTTTCGATTCTTTCTCTTTTCACAGCTGGCGGAGGATTTTTTATTGGCTTCATATTAGGTTTAGTAGGAGGAATTCTTGCATTGGTTTGGAAACCTTCGAAAGCTCCAGTTACTCAAGAAGCTACGGCACCTCCACCTCCTAGTTGAAAATTTTAATTTTTTCTATTCATATTTTTGTTCATGAATATGTAAAAGACATATTAAAGACTAATCAATAAATAAGGAAAATCAGAGAAAATTCAATAAACTTATACTAAATTTAAAATTATTTTTTTCAATTTTGCTGTAATCCAACAATATTTAATATAAAATTTAAATTCTTTTTTATTGTTTTAATATTAGAAATGTAGCAAATATATATTAATATATTGATCTCATATTTTTAATAATAGTTATATTAAAGATATTAGAGACGGTAGTTTTATTTTAATTATATTTGTCTGTGCATCTCATTACTAATATTGACTATTTTATCTATTTTTAATTTAAAAAAGAAAATCTTTCCTTCAAGGCTAAAGGAAATCAGTCTGGCTTAAGCTATTAGTTTAGAAAAGGTTCACAAGGCTTATAATATTTATCTTTATTAATTGTAGTGCTTAACTTTTTTGATTTAGGTTCTCAATTTTAATTTTTATTCAAATCTAATAGGGATGATGACTCGTCGTATGCTTTACTTTATAATACTTTCTTTAGCTGTTGGATAATTCAAATAATAATGAAATATGGCTTAAGATTATTAATCTTATAATCTTTAAAAAATTTATTTATTTAACCATAATTAACATAGAAACTTGTCCCATCTTGTGTTAAAGGAGAAGGTGTTGCTAATATCGTGCTAAATTTTCCTCCGGACACCATGATTATTTGAACATAGCTAAATGAACCTATAGCTCCTTGTACTCCATTAATTACTGCATAATTTGTAAACGTTACGCTTGTATAATCATAACCGAAATATGCTCTTCCAAAGTTAGCTAGCTTTGTTAAGCTATATCCTATTGCTGGTCTTTCGACAATCCATTCAGCTGAGCTTCTTTGTGCACCGCTAACAGTTGTAGGAGGTGAAGTGTATGTCCATCCTTGTGTCAAATCTTGAAGGAAGGTAGTGAAAGTATTTGATACTGGATCATATGTGACGTATGCATATATTATATCTCCGGGTTTAATTACGTAGCTGCTTGGTGCATAAACAGGAGAAGCTGGATAATATTCATACCATGCATAATAATAAGCTATTCCATGATAACATTGGGCTAAAATTCCTGTCTGTTCTACTGTGTTGCTATTATATCCATCTATACCTACCCATAATGCTACATAAGTTGTTTTTGTTGAGCAAGTAACAGATGGAACAATCCAAGATCCGTATACAGCGCTAACAGCTCCTGTTTGTGTCGGTATTGCATAGCCAGCCCAGTTCAAAGAGTATGTGGAGGTTTGATACGAATACTTGTAAACTAATACATCTTTATTCAAAGGTTCTGCCAGAATTGGTGCTATAATTGAAGTAGCAAATATTAGAAGAATAACAACAACTACTATGCTAGATTTTTTTCATGAAGATTAGTTTTTATATCCTTATAAACTTTTTGTAATTATCTTCAGAAAAAATTATCAAAAAGATTTTTCTAGGAAAAATAATAAAGATTACTCTCAGACTTATGTTTATTGTTTATTTTTTTCGTTATAAAGATGACATGCTACTTTTTTATTGCCAATAATTATCATTTGTGGTTTTTCTTTTTTGCATATTTCCATTGCGAATGGACATCTGGGATGAAATCTGCAACCTGTTGGAGGATATCTATAATCAGGAGGATTACCTTTGATTCCTTCACCAATACCTTTACCAGAAATTCTAGGAGCATTTTGCAGTAATAATTGTGTATAAGGATGCAATGGTTCTTTGAAGAGTTCTCTTGTAGGAGCTTCCTCGACTATATCGCCTCCATACATTACATAAGTTCTATCTGTAATCCTAGAAACCATTCCTAATGCATGAGAAACTAATATTAAGCTCAGCTTTCTCTTTTGTACTTCATTATTCAATAATTTGAGTATTTGGTCTTGGATGGTTACGTCTAGATTTGTTGTAGGTTCATCAGCAAGTAAAAGTTCTTTGGCTGAAGCGAGCGCCATAGCTATCATTACTCTTTGTCTCATACCACCGCTTAGCTGGAAAGGATATGAATCAAGTATCCTTTCAGGTTGAGGTAAAGCTACTTCTTTTAGTAATTGTTCTGCTCTTGCAAGTAATTCTTTCTTGTCTTTTTCGGCATCATTTTCTGAATATTTCAGTATTTCTAAGATTTGATCTTTAATTTTAAATACAGGATTGAGCGCTGATAGCGGATCTTGGAATATCATTCCTATGTGTTTTCTTCTAATCATATTCAATTCATCATTTTTCATTTTCAGAATATTTTTTCCTTTGAATAAAATATCTCCTGAAATAATTTTACCTTGAGGCGGAAGAATTCTCAATATTGATTTCAACAACGTAGTTTTTCCACTACCAGATTCTCCTATCAACCCAATTTTTTCACCAGCATTTACGCTTAGCGATGCACCATTGATAACTTTATATGTATACCAATAGCTATAGTAATTAACAAAAAGATTTTGTAGATTAAGTAATTCCATTATTCGCTTGCAAATGCATCTCTAACACCATCACCTATTAAGTTAAAGGATAAAATTAGTAAGACGATACCGAAAGCTGGACCGAAAGTCATCCACCAGTAATCTGGCAAATATCTTCCATACTCAGATACCATCGTGCCTAAATCAGGTGTAGGGGGCTGTGCTCCTAAGCCTACAAAACTTATTGCTGCACCAATTATGATAACCCATCCTGCATCAAGAGTTACTTTTGTAAGTATTGAGCCAAGCATGTTAGGTAATAATTCTTTGAATAAAATTCTATAAGTAGGTTCTCCAATAGCTTTCGCTGCAAGAACATAAGGTTCATTTCTTAAAGAAGAAGTCATCGAATAAACCAATCTTACGTACCATGGCCACCACATAAGCGAAACAGCCATCATCGCATTGAATACATTCGGTTCAAGAACAGATGCTATAGATAGTGCAAGGACTAAAGGAGGCAATGCAACGAATATTTCTGAAATTCTTACAATTATTTGTTCTATCCAAGTACCTCTATAATACCCCGCTATTAAGCCTAATATTACTCCTGTAGGGACAACTAAGCTTAACACAACCGCTACCATCATAAACGCATAGCGAAAACCAAAAATTGTTCTTGACAATACATCTCTGCCATACATATCAGTTCCGAATAAATGACTTAAACTAGGTGGTTGATATCTTTCACTAAAATTTATATATAATCCGGCATGATTTGGATATGGAGCCAAATAATCTGCAAATATAGCTAGAATAATTATACCAAATAAAATGCCTAAGCCGAGAACGGAAAGCTTATTTCTGGAAAATCTGTACCATGTTCTTTTAAGGTTTTCTATTCTCATCTCTCTCTGTTTCCTTGTTAATAATTCGTAAAATGGGTCTTCTTTCATCTAACTTTTTTCACGATATTTTATTCTAGGATCCAAATAATATATTATCAAATCTACTATAAGATTTGCTATTATGAATATTACTCCAATAACTAAGGTAACACCTACTATAGCGTTTAAGTCCTTTCTCAACATAGCATTTATTCCATATCTAGATAGACCTGGCCAATTAAAAATTAATTCTACAAGGAAAGCATTTCCTAAAAGAGATGCTATATCAAGGCCCATTACTGCAATTACTGGTATCAAAGAAGGTTTCAGCGCGTATTTAAAATAAATAGTTGTCTCAGGAATTCCGTGTGATTTGAAATTCAAAACATAATCCTTTCCAATGTTTTCTATAAGATTTGCTCTTAATATTCTTGCATCTTGAGCTATTGGACCAATAGCTAATGCGGTAGCTGGAAGAATTAAATGTTTAATAGAGTCTATAAATGCTGGCAAATTGCCTGCCAAAAGTGAATCAATGGTCATAAAACCCGTCACTCTTGGAGGAGGAATCACATTATCGCTAATCCTACCGACAGCTGGTAGAAGATTTAGCCAATACGCAAAGACAAGTTGAAATATTATAGCCCATACAAATGAAGGTATTGATATTCCAACATAAGCGAACAACCTCATTGCATTATCAACAATCGAACCTGGTCTTCTGCCACTTATAACACCTAATATAAGTGCTCCAATAACTAAAATTATACCTGAGAATAAAATTAACTCAAGCGTAGCAGGAAGAAATTCGCGAATATCGTCTGAAACGTCTCTAAAAGTAACTAATGATTGACCTAAACTGAAATGAATGACATCGTTTAACCAATAAAAATATTGAATATAGATAGGTTGATCTAAATGTAGTTGTTCTCTATATCTTTGCACAACATCTTCAGGAGCTCTCGGACCTAAAGCTAATCTTGCTGGATCTCCTGGTAAGAGTCTAGCTAAAGTGAAAATGAGGATTGAAAGACCAAAAAGAACCAATATAGAGTAGAGAAACCTCCTAAATAAAATATTATCAAATACTCTTTTTATTTTCATAAAAAAGTGAATTTAGCTTGGAGGCTGTGTTTTCTTTTCAGGATATACTTGGATCCATCTAAAATCGAATTCATATCCCAGCATTAGTGGTACTTTACCTTTTGCAGCGGGGAAGTCAACATAATATGCTTGATATGCTCTTACAACTACATGTTCATAAACGAATATGGAGGGATAAAGATCGAATATATATTTTTGAACTGCTTGATACTTTTGTATTCTTGCATTTAGGTCAAGTGTGGAAAGAGCGTCTTCGATCATTTGATCTATTGTTGTAGAATTAAGCCATTCATTTTGTTGCCAAGTGCCTTGAACTCTTGAATGATATCTATTTGAAAGCATTGATCCAGCTTCTGGATAATCAGTAGCTACAAATATTGAAACAATATGCGGCGAAGTTTCAAACTTTGATAGAGCCTCTACAACAGATAACCAAGGCTTTTTAACTACATCAACTTTCAATCCTAATTGTTCCATGTTAGATTTGAATAATAGAGCGACTCTTTCTTCCCATGGAACTTCAGCAACCCACCAATATTCTATTGGATATTGGTCTAACTTACCCCAGTATTTAGATTTCTTAAGTTCTTCTATTGCTGCTGTTACGTTTCTTGTTAAAGGTTTATCGGGTTGCCAATAACCTATCAAGGTACTAGGAACAACTCCATAAGCACGCTTCTCGTATGGATTTATATCGCTTATAGCTGAATCATAATCAAATGCTAAAGCCATTGCTTTCCTTACGTGTATATCATCTGTAGGAGGTTTTTTATTGTTTATCATTAAGTAAAATTCATAAGGTACTGCTAGCTTTGAAAGTTCAACACCTTTGATCTTAGACATTGCCTCAAGATTTTCCAATGGCTGCCATTGGTCTGTAATTTCAAGTTCTCTATTAGCTATTAAAGTTCTAATTGTAGAAGGTTCAGTAGTACCTAGCATAACTACTTTATCAGGTGCATTAGGTGCGTATTGACCCCAGTATTTATCAAATTTTACTAAGGTAACTGATTCTCCTCTTTTATATTCAGCTAATTTATAAGGACCTGAACCTGCATCTGCAACTCCAGACATTAACCAATCTCTACCATAATCTCCCATATCACCATAAGGTCCTGGCTTTTTAATGTTCGCTTTAACTAATTCGCTATCTACTATATAGAGCCTCAATAATGCATAAAGGAAAGGACCGAAAGGTTTGCTGAGCACAATCTGGATTGTAGTATTATCTATTACTTTAGTTTTATCGAGATCTACATAAGGTTTTAATAGATATGCATATCCTTCACCCATAGTTATTAATCTTCTTAATGAAAAGTCTACGTCATAAGCTGTTAAGCTTCTTCCGCTATGGAATTTTACATCATTTCTTAAATGGAATGTCCAAGTTAGACCGTCAGGAGAAACTTCCCAACTTTTAGCTACATTTGGAACCAGTGTATTATTAGCAAGCGGATATACGAGTGTATCATAAACATTGACTAAATATACAGTACTCGCCTCATCGGAGCCTACAGCAGGATCTAGATAGGGTACATTCGCAAAAGAAACTCTTAGTAACTTTTCTGCTGCTGGGGCTTGTGTAGGTGCTCTATAAAGGTAAATATATGCTACAACTCCTCCTACGATGACTATTGCTAGTATAATTAAAACAACAGCTATTCTAGAGATCGCACGCAAATTGGGCTTATTTATTTTATGCATATATATATAGTAAAAATAGTATATATAAATCTTTCAAGATTATCCGCCCAAACTAACTAATTTTAAAGTTAAATTCAATGATTGTGAGTAATTTTTCTCTATAATGAATTATGTTAAGCAAAAATAAGAATTATATCTTTTTATTCTAATTCCAACTAATTGAACTCTATTAATATTTTTTATCTAGTTTAAGTTTTTAGCCAATAATATTTTAAAAAAGAAAACTTTTTAAACTGTAATAAAATTATTTACCCCTATAGGTTTAAACTAAAGTTATTTTTAAAATTCTTCTATTTTCAGGTTAACCATAAATCAGCTAGCTTTATATACAAATAATTAAATAATCAAGATTATAAGAATATGCCACTGCGTCTAGGAATTGATATCGGTGGAGCTTTCACGGATCTCGTCGCATACGATGAAGAAAGCGGTAGTCTAATTTGGACTAAAGTAGAGACTACGCCAAAGGATTTGTCTCAAGGTGTATTAAATTCAATTCAAGCAAGCGGGATAAATCTTTCAAATGTAAGAATGATCGTTCACGGTCAAACATTGATCATAAATTCCATAGTAACTAGAGAAGGAGCTAAAGTTGGTTTGATGACAACTTGGGGTCATAGAGATATATTAGAATTGCAAAGAGCTAATAGGCGAGATATATACAATTTTAGATATAAAAAGCCTGTCCATTTCGTTCCTAGACGTTTATCTTTAGAAATTAGAGAACGCATAGGAGGAGACGGCTCCATAATTGTTCCTTTAAATAGTGAGGATGTTAAAAGTGCAGTTGAGAAATTTTTACAAGAAGGTGTAGAATCGATATGTGTTAGTTTTCTCAATTCTTATATTAATCCTACGCATGAAATCGAAGCTGCAAAAACAATAAAGGAAGTTTTAAATTCTAAGGGTAAACATGTTCATATAACTTTATCGCATGAAATAACTAGAGAATGGGGGGAATATGAGAGAACGAGTACAGCAGTCTTAAATGCTTTTGTTAAGCCTAAATGGATAAATTATTTATCAAAATTAGAAAAAGAAACGAAGAAAAGAGGCTTTCACGGATCTTTTTTCCTTATGCTATCCAACGGCGGTATGTCTCTTATGAATTTTATCAAAGAATATCCTATATATACCGTAGAATCTGGGCCTGTTGCAGGTGTAATAGGAGGTATAGCAATTGCTGAATTCTTAAATGAAAGAAATATTATAGTATTAGATGGCGGAAGTACTACTACTAAGGCTAGTCTGATCGAAGGTCTTGTTCCAAGAATTAATACCGAATATTTCATTGGAAGAGACAAATTCAATCCAGGATATCCGGTCAAAGTTCCTACAGTTGAAATTGCTGAAGTTGGAAATGGTGGTACAAGCATTGCATGGATTGATGAAATAGGAAGACTTAGAGTAGGACCAAAGGCTATGGGAGCTGATCCTGGTCCTGCATGTTATGGAAAAGGAGGTGATAAACCTACAGTTACAGATGCATACGTTGTTAACAGGTTGATCAATCCAAATTACTTATTAGGTGGTGAAATGAAGATATATAGAGATTTGGCTATTAAGGTTGTAAAAAATATTGCAGAATATTATAATGTTTCAGTTGAGGAAGCTGCTGAAGGTATAATTAAGATAGCCAACGAGAATGCCGCAAATGTAATAAGATTAATATCAGTTCAAAAAGGTTATGACCCAAGGGACTTTTCACTAATTGCTCATGGAGGAGCAGGGCCTATGTTTGCTCCTTTCATTGCAGAAGAACTTGAGATTAAGAAAATTATAGTGCCTGCAATTCCACCAGGCGTATTTTCTGCTTGGGGTATGCTTTTAACTGATGTAAAACACGATGTAATCATCACAAATATTGTAGAAGTAAAAGATGATACAATTGAAAATATAAACAAAACATTTCATGAAGTTGATAAAAAATTATTGGCAATTTTTGAGGAAGAAAACTTCCAAGTAAAGGATGTTTTATTATATCATTATGCAGATATGAGATATAAAGGTCAGGAACATACTGTTAAAGTGCCTTTAAACACTGGAGAAATTAAGAATGAAGATATTCCTATAATAATTGAAAGATTCCATGAATATCATGAAAGGGCTTATAGTTTCAGACTTCCAAATAGTCCAGTTCAGATTGTTAATTTCCACGGTATGGGTATAGTAAAAGTTAAAAGACCTCCATTGAAAGAAAGAATAATTGATACTAAGATTGATGAAGCGATAAAGGAGACAAGAGAGGTATATATATACGGTGATTATAAACAACTTCCTGTATATGATAAACAAAAGCTACCTACAAATTTGAAGCTTTTAGGACCAGCTGTTATAGAGGATCCGACATCTACTATACTTGTGTTAATGAACCAGGAATTTTTTAAGGATAAATACGGTAATCTAATAATCCATAAGAGGTAAGAGGCATGACCATAGATCCTTTCACTTTAGAAATAATTAAAAATGCGTTTGTAGTAGCCAATGAAGAGATGTTTCAAGCTTGGGCTAGAACTGCCAAAAGCCCAGTCATTTATGAGGTTTTAGATTTTGCTGTAGCGATAACAAACAACGATGGCGATTTAATAGCTGAAGCACCTGGTGTTCCAGGATTTTCAGGAGTCTTAGATTTCGCTGTTAAAGAAGTCTTAGAGAAATGGAGGCATGATTTAGCACCAGGCGATGTAATTGCTAATAATATTCCATATGATTCTGGCACCCATCTTAATGATGTAACTTTAGTTGCGCCTATATTTTATAAAGATGAATTAATTGGGTTTACTGCAACAAAGGGTCATTGGAGTGAAGTAGGAGGGATGGCTTTTGGTAGCTGGAATCCTCACTCTACTGAAATATATCAAGAAGGCCTTCAACTTCCATGTGTAAAGTTATATAAAAACGGAAAACCTGATAAGGACGTCATAGATATAATTGTTACAAATTCAAGATTGCCTGATTATACGCTGGGCGACATGGAATCTCAAGTTGCTTCAATGAGAGTTGCTTCTCGTAGGGTCATAGGACTTGTTGAAAAGTACGGTTTAGAAAAGGTATTACTTGCTATGAAGAAATTAGTTGAGGATGGGGAAAGACTTGCTTTATTAAGGCTTCGAGAACTTCCTAAAGGTACGTTTGAAGCTGAGGATTATATTGATAGTGCTATTGCAGGAACCAATGAACCTGCATACGTAAAGGTAAAGGTAACAATAACAGATAGAGAGTTTATAGCAGATTTCACAGGAAGTTCAAAGCAGGTACCAAGTCCTATAAATTCTCCATTTCCTGCCACTGTGGCAGGAGTAAAAGAATTATTCTTGGCTATAACAAATCCTCATTCGCCTCCCAATTCCGGTCTTTTCAAACCGGTTAAAGTAATTGCTCCAAGAGGTAGTGTTTTCCATCCAATTCGCCCAGCTCCAACATCTACTTATTGGGAAGCCATGGCTGTAGCTACTGATTTGGTTTGGAAAGCTTTAGCACCACATGTTCCAGATAAGCTTACAGCTGGTCATTTTGTTTCAATAATAGCAACTATTGTTGGAGGTATTAATGATAAGACAGGAGAACCTTTCGCAATCGTTGAACCCCAACCAGGAGGATGGGGAGCAGGTTATGATATGGATGGTACTAGTGGTTTAGTAGCATGCGGAGATGGTGAAACATATATCGCATCATCAGAAGTTTACGAAAAGAACTTCCCTATATTAGTAGAAAGATATTTATTAAATACTCAAGATGGCGTAGGTCATGGAAAATATAGAGGCGGATTTGGCGTTATCAGAGAATATAGAATTTTAAATAGCCAAGCATTGGTAACTATTCAAGTAGGCAGACATGATTTTCCACCTTGGGGCGTTAATGGTGGTTTGAATGGTCCTGGAAATAAAGTTGTAATATTTAAACAAGGAGAAGAACCAAAAGAAGTTAGGAGATTAACCGCTGAAGTATTTAAGAGAGGCGATCTTATAAGCATAAGAACGAGTGGGGGTGGAGGATGGGGTGATCCTTTAGAAAGAGACCCCAAGTTAGTACTAGAAGATTATAAGAATGACTTAATAACCCTTGATATAGCCGCTCAAATATATGGAGTAATTATAGATCCTGTTAATAATGAAATAGACTGGGAAAAGACAAAAGAACAGAGAGAAAAATTAAGAAAGAAGAGAAGTTAATTTACATGCTTTCTAAACTTTATTTTTAAATTAACAATTGATCCTTCTAAATGTAATAAAAAATATTTTTTTGATTAAAATATTTTAAATAAGATAATAATATTAGATATGTTGTTTCATATTTCTTAAATTTGATAAACTATTGCTTGAGAGTCTTTATATATGATATTTTATTTATAATAGATATGATTAAAATACTTTGGATAAATCCAGTAGGTACAACTGATTTTGATGAAGCGATCAAGGAATACTTAGAAAAAATTAAAAGACCTGAAACAGTAGTAAATGTTGCTTCATTAAGTAGAGGGCCAAAGCATTTAGAGTATAGGTATTATGAGGCATTAGTACTTCCTGACACTTTACATTTGATTAAAAAAGCGGAAAAAGAAGGTTATGATGCAGCTATAATTGGTTGCTTCTATGATCCTGGCCTTCATGATGCAAGGGAAATAGTAGATAAAATGATCGTAACTGCACCTGCTGAAGCGTGTTTGCATATCGCTGCAACTTTAGGTCATAAATTTTCAATAATAGTAGGCAGAGATAAATGGATCCCTCAAATGATGGATACAGTTATAATTTACGGCTTAAAAGATAAGCTTGCTTCTTTTAAGTCTGTAGATTTAGGCGTTTATGATTTTCATAAAGATGAGAATCTTACAATTCAAAGATTGAAAAATGCCGCAAAGGAAGCTGTAGAAAAGGATGGGGCTGAAGTTATAATATTAGGTTGTACTATTCAATTTGGTTTTTATAAGGAACTTCAAGAATATATCGAAGTGCCTGTTATCGATTCTGTAATTGCCCCATTTAAATATGCTGAATTCCTAGTTGAGTTGAGAAATAGATTCGGTTGGTCGCATAGTAAGAAATATGCTTTTGAAAAACCTCCGATATCAGAAATTAAGCAATGGAAATTAGAAGAACAATATAATGTAAAAGATTTGTGGTAATTTAAATAAGTAAAATTCAGTGTATGGAGAATAATATTTTAGAAGTAACGAATCTGAAAAAATATTTCCCTACGCCAAGAGGATTGGTTAGAGCTGTTGATAGAATTAATTTTTTTGTTGGAAAAGGAGAAACTTTAGCTTTGGTAGGTGAGTCAGGTTCTGGTAAGACAACTACGGGCCATCTAATTATGGGCTTCTATACGCCTGATGAAGGATCCATTCTTCTTAACGGTATTAATATAGCCATTCCTATTGAAAAGAGACCTAGAGAATTGAAGAAAATGATACAAATTGTCTTCCAAGACCCTGGATCTTCATTAAATCCAAAAAGGACTGTAAAGGATATTATAGAGGAACCTTTAAAAATACATGAGAATCTATCTAAAAATGAAAGATTTAAACGAATTTTAGAAATATTAAACTATGTTGGTCTTTCTGAAGATTATCTATTTAAAAAGCCAGTCGAATTAGGAGGCGGTGAAAAACAATTAGTAGCTATAGCAAGAGCTATCTCTCCTAATCCTTCTTTTATTATATTAGATGAAGCAACATCTGCATTAGATGTTTCTGCACAAGCAAGAGTTCTTAAAACGCTTTATAACATTCAAAAAGAATTCAATGTGTCTTATCTATTAATAACTCATGATTTAAGCGTTGTAAGAAATGTTTCAAATAGAGTATGCATTATGTATCTAGGTCAAATAGTTGAATCTGCTTCTACAGAGGAATTTTTTAAAAATCCATTGCATCCTTATACTCAAATGCTTCTATCATCCATACCTGTCATTTCTGATGAAGAAGCCCAATTGATACCTAAGAAGATAGAATCGAGAGGAGAAATACCTAGCGCAACCAAACCTCCTCCAGGTTGTAGATTTCATCCCAGATGTCCGTTTGCGATGGAGATATGTAAAGAAAAAGAACCGCCAGAATTTAAGATAAGTAAAGAATCCAACGGGGGATCTCATACGGTGAAATGCTGGTTATATGCTGAGCAAAGTTAATTTTATAAAGAAACTAGCTACTTTCCATATCTTGAATTGTAAAGGTTGAGTTTAATTAATGATTCAGCAACTTTAATTGCTGCACCAAAAGGGTCTATAACAGGAAGTTCGATATTATCTTGAATTTCTTTAGCCAATCCTGCAAGGGCTGTACAACCGAGTATTATTACTTCGCAACCTTTCTTGTTTGCTTTAATTGATTCTTCAATTATTAGTTTCTTAGTATATTCAATATTTTCATCAATATCCAAAACTCCAATCGGTATACCGCTTATATGAATAACGTAATCTTTGAAATTCAATTCGTTTACTCTATCCTCAATCATCCAAATCGCCTTATCATTTACAGTAATGATCCCTATTTTCTTTCCAATGATTGAAGCTAATGCTAAAGATGCCTCGCAAGGTCCTACTACTGGGATCTTTATGATCCCTTTTAAAAGGCTTACTGCAGGATCGAGAAAACAGTTAACTATTATAGCGTTATAGGCTTTCCAATTTTTGATTGCAAATTTAACTATTAGCGGGATGGCTTCAGCTTCATCCTCTGGTGTTTCAATGCTTAATGGACCCTCTTGAAAAGAGAAAACATCGATGAGTGTATCTTTCGAAGCAATCTCCTTAGCTAGAATCGTATCTTTCTTATCCCATTTATTTGTTTTGACAGGATTAATAATCAAAATTTTCATCATGGTAAGTTTTTCTTTATTAATTCTTCAACAGGAATATAATCATAGTTAAAACCAAAATGTTTTGGACCAAATAATTCTAGTCCTTTAGGGGTTCTCCAAACTTCAGGCGCACGCGTTGCAATTGCATTTATCAACATTCCTTCTTTTAATTCTGTATTGGTGATTGGGGTACCGTCATTTTTTAAAAATGCAAGCAAATCTGGAGGCATCAGTACTGGCTTTTCATCAATCCATGCCATTATGTGCTCGTTCATTATCCATGATCTAAGAAGGCGGCCTCGAAAATTCCCAACCCCTTCAACAAAAGCTTCACCTCTAAGGAAACCTCCTTTATTTTCCCATATATACCTTTTAACTATTCCTTCGAATATTTTCCATCCTTTCAAATACTCCACGACAGCTTCTACGGGGTTGGCATTTTTTCTTCTAGCTTCCAAAACTGTTTCACCTAATTTTAGAGCATATGTTATAGTCTTGGGAATGACGGCTTTTTTTGCATCTTCAATTCCCATAGGCGTATCAACCACTGCAGCATATGTTCCCTCTAGAACAGAAAGATATCTTGCTATGGCTTCATAATCGTCGATGTCAGAATACTCCTTGACAATTATTACGTTTCCACTTTTAGTAACTATTACAGCTGGATACATTGGTATTCCGAATATATGAACAGTACATTGATGTAATTCTGGTGCTGCTCTACCTAGTAAATCTCCATTTATCGCTGGTAATTTCATCTCTGAAGCAATATATAATGCTGCAGGAGTATTGGAGCCTCCCAATTCGCTCGCAACAACTGCTTGAATTCTTTTACCTAGTAATTTCTCCATTTCTATAAATGCTCTTTTTATTGGTTCTATTATTTTAGAAGGCTTTTTTGAAATTGTCCCAGGCGCTACTGAGCCTACATTATAAGGTACGACAATCAAAGCATCGTTCGTTAATTCATTCACTTCTATTAATTTTATGCTACGGCCGCTTTCAATGATATTTCTTAACATTTTAAGTCCTTCATTAGGATCTCCTCCACCTCCTGTCCCAAGAATTGTCAATCCAATGACTAAACTTTCTACTTGGTTCAGACTACTTATTTCTATCATAATTACTCATTAATGATAAAAGAGATAAATATAAAGAAACGACTAACTTAATAAAGCCAGCAACTTACGAAGTGTTCATTCCCCACTTTGATCAATTTAGGTTCATTTTTAATACATCTTTCAAAGGAATAAGGACATCTAGGATGAAATCTACAACCTGATGGGATATTTATAGCGCTTTGTAGCTCCCCTTGTAAAGTAATCCTTTCTAGTTTCTTTATTCCAGGTTCGGGTATTGCAGATAAAAGAGCCTGAGTATAAGGATGCAAAGGATTTTCAAATATTTCTTCTGAAGGTGCATACTCTACAATTTTACCTAAATACATCACAGCAACATAGTCACTAATATATCTAACTATAGATAAATCGTGAGTTATTAAAAGATAAGAAAGCTTAAATTCCCTTTTTAAATCGATTAGCAAATTTAGTATTTGTGCTTGAATAGAAACATCAAGAGCAGATGTAGGCTCGTCTAGAATTACCAGTTTAGGTTTGATGATTAATGCTCTAGCAATTGCAACTCTTTGGACTTGCCCTCCACTGAGCTCATAAGGAGTTCTTTTAGCAATTTCCTTTTGTAAACCGACTTTATTTAAAAATTGGTTTACTTCTTCTTTTATTTCCTCTTCATCCAAGTCTGAATGTATTTTCAACGGCTCTGCGATGATTGATTCTACCTTCATACGTGGATTCAAAGAAAGAAATGGATTTTGGAATACTGCTTGTACGTTTTTTCTATACCATTTGATTTCATTTCCTTTTAGTTTAAAAACATCTTTTCCTTCAAATAAAATATTTCCTGCGGTGGGTTTTTCAAGTCTAAGAATGCATCTAGCTGTAGTTGTTTTCCCAGAACCTGATTCCCCAACAAGCGCTAAGACGCTATTTTCTTTTATTAAAAGATCAATACCGTCAACAGCTCTTACATAATCTATAATCTTGCCGAATATACCTTTTTTTATAGGAAAATATTTAACTAAATTTTCAACTTTAAGCATTACCATTATAATAATTATAGCAGGCAACTTTATGGGTAGGAGTAATTTCTATGAATTTGGGCATGCTAATGGAACATTCTGGCTTGGCAAATTCACATCTTTCAACGAAAGGACATCCATGAGGCGGATTTCTTAAATCTGGAAGCATACCTGGTATTTCTTTAATTCTAGGCATTTTTTTCGTTATTCTTGGAATTGTTTCTAATAACTTAATGGTATAAGGATGCAAAGGATTCTTAAATATTTCTTCAACAAGACCTTCTTCAAGTATTTTTCCTGCATACATTATTACTATTCTATCTGCTATTTCAGATGCGATGCCTAAGTTATGGGTGATAAATAACATAGAAAGACCGACTTCTCTTTTCAGCTCTTTGAGAAGTTTCAAAATCTGTGCCTGTATGGTAACATCTAGCATAGTTGTAGGTTCATCAGCTATTAACAATTTAGGTCTACTTGTCAATGCAATTGCTATACATGCTCTCTGCAACATCCCTCCTGAAAGTTCATGTGGATAAGATCTAAATACTCGTTGAGGATCAGGTAAACCTACTCTTTTTAAAATATTTTCACATATTTCATAGATTTCCTTTTCATCTATTATATCTAGAGTATTTTTTATAACATCTTTCATATGTTCACCTATTGTAAATAATGGATTTAACGAAGCTGCAGGGTCTTGAAACACCATAGAGATTGATTTTCTTATATATGTTTGCAATTCATCCTCTTTCAGATTTAATATATCTTTTCCTTCAAATATTATACTTCCGCTCATAATTTTTGCATTCACAGGTAATGCTCTAACTATTGCTAATCCTAAAGTTGATTTGCCTGAACCTGATTCTCCAACAATACAAACGACTTCTCCTTTTCTTAATTCAAGATCTACATTGCGTATTGCTTTTATAATTCCTTCAGAAGTATAATAATAAATACTTAAGTTTTTTATTTTTAATAAAATATCATGCTTGTTCATTTTATATACCTTTTATTATTAATAGTCTTTTTAATTTTGGATCCATTATTTCTCTTATAGCATCTGATAATAGATTAAATCCTATTACTATAATAACTAAAGCTAATCCAGGAAATATTGAAATCCACCATGCTCTATTGATAGATTGCCAACCTTGGCTTATCAATAAACCCCATTCAGGTATAGGAGGAGGTACTCCAATTCCTAAGAAACTTAAAGCTGCAGCTTCCAAAACCGCAGAGCCCATATCCAAAGATGCTTGAACTGTAACAGGTGTAAGTGAATTCGGGAGTATATACTTAAACATTATTCTGGTATTACTTAAACCTATTACTTTTGCGCCATCAATGAAAGGTAATGTTTTAATAGAATTAACTTGAATAAAAACCAATCTAGCATACCATGGCCACCATGCTATAGCTAATGCGATGATAACATTAATCAGTCCTCTACCTAACGTGGCAGCCAGCGCTATAGCAAGAAGGAGAGGCGGGAAGGCGAAGAACATGTCAGTAATTCTCATAAGCAGAGTAGCAATTCTTCCTCCTGCATAACCGGCAATAAGACCTATAAGTATTCCTATTAATAGTGCTACTCCTACTACTCCTGTTGCTATAATAAGAGAGAATCTTGTACCTAACAATACTCTATTAAACATGTCTCTTCCATATTCATCTGTTCCAAATGGATGACTTAATGAAGGAGGTAGATACGCCTTGGTAACGTCATAGGTATTGCCCCATGCGTCGTTCGGTCTTGTTAAAATATACGGTGCGATAATTCCTAGAGTAATAAAACCTACAACTATTATTAACCCGATAAATGAAATAATATCTTTCTTAACAAGCTTTAATATCTCGGATATTTCTGACATTATAATTTAACTCTTGGATCTATAATAGCATGCAATATATCAACAAGCATATTTATTGTGGTATAAAATATAGCGATTATGATTACAACAGCTATGACTGCTGGATAATCAAAACTCAAAAGAGACATTGCGAGATATAGTCCTATTCCTGGCCAAACAAAAATTAATTCTACTAGAAATGCACCAACTATGGTATAACCAAAAGATAGACCTAATGATGCTACAACAGGAGCTATGGCATTTTTTAAGGCATACTTATATACGATAAGCCTTTGCGATATGCCCCATACATTAGCGCTTCTAATATATTGTTCGTTTAAAACCTCTACCATTAAAGCTCTAGTCATCCTTGCACTAAGGCTCATGGGATATATAGAAAGAACTAAAGAAGGTAAAATAATATGCTGTAATACATCGAGAAATATAGCAATATTACCTTGGATTAAAGAATCTAATAAATAAAAGCCTGTAATTGGCTGAAAGCCTGTCTGAATAACTAATATATCATTTACTCTTCCTCCAGCAGGTAAAACGCGCAACCATGTTCCAAATATTAACTGAACTACAAGAGCTAACCAGAAAGTCGGTAAAGAAGCACCTATCACAGTAATAATTTTTATGATATTATCTGTAATCTTTCCTCTTTTCAATGCGGCAAATATTCCTAAAGGAATGCCTATAACTATTGCAATGGTGAACGCCACAATAATTAATTCAAGAGTAGCAGGGAGTGCATGAGCTATATCATCTAAGACAGGCGTTTTAGTTCTCCATGATATGCCCCAATTACCATTAAATAAGTCTAAAAGATACAAGTATAATTGAACTAGAATATTTTCATTAAGGTGAAGTTCTTCTCTCGCTTTTTGTAATTGTTCTGGAGTTGGATGAGGTCCTGCCCATAGAAATTCAGGTCGAGCAGGTATAACTCTTGTGATTATGAATACTATAATTACTACACCAAAAATAACAACAATTTGCGAAAATATTCGTTTAACTAAATATTCTCTGGTAATAGGCATAAATTAAAAAAAAATTTAAGTTGGTGAGCAATACTAGCCTTCAACGCTTAATAATTGTGGGAATATAACTGTAGGGTATGCTGGGTTTATTGCGTTTTCTAAGTTACTTATTCTTGTAGTTGATACTCTTACATCTACAGAATCCCACAAAGGTATCACAGGTGCATCATTGTATATTATTTTTTGAGCTTCAAAATATAATTGCAGAGATTTATTCGGGTTTATTCCTTCCCAATAATGTGCCTTGTTTATGAGATCGTCGAATGTCGGATTGACATAATAAGCTAAATTGAATAATTGACTTTCACTTGAATACATGTTATAGAGAAAATCGTAGGGCGTTATATACGTTGGCCACCAGTACATTATGAAAAGATCTTGAGCCGCAGTTGGATTTTTCCAACCGCTTTGCGCAAGAGACCACTGTTCATCCCAACTCATAGGTCTAACCTCAACATTGATACCAATTTTTGCCAACGCTGTTCTTATCAATTCAGCAGTCCTTTGTTCATATATGTCACCTGCAGTATATGTTAGTAATAACGTTCTGTTTATCCCATTCGGTAAACCGGCTTGAGAAAGCAACTGTTTTGCTAAAGTTAGATTATAAGAATACGTGAAATTATCGAAATGACCCCACATTCCATGAGGTATTGGTCCGCTGGCAACAGTTGCCAATCCGCTTCTTGCTATTTTTACTATGTCTTCATATGGAATGGCATGAGCTATTGCTTTTCTTACTAAAATATTATCTAATGGTGCTTTCTTTGTATTGATGAACATTAAAAGATTCTGAAAACTTGGCTTGACAACAACTCTCAAGTTGGGGCTATTCTTTAATTTATCAAGGTCTTCCAAGGGGACATATTGAGCAATATCGATAGAACCTGATTCAACTAATCTTTCTTGAGTTACACTATCTTTTACTATCTTAACAATAAATATATCTGGGGCTTTATCCGATTTTAATGGATAATTAGGATCATTCCATCCCCACCACTCATTGAACTTTTCAAGGATAACCTCATTTTCTGGATCCCATTTGACTAACTTATAAGGCCCTGAACCAGCATCATGTCCTGAATTGAACCAATCAGCTATTTTTGAATCGGTGGAATTTTTAGCGTTTGCATATTTAATGACTTCAGGGCTAAATATCCATGCACCATATGATGATGCAACTATTTTATCAAGAGGTGCTGGATATTTCAAATAGAAGACAACGGTATAATTATCAGGTGTTTCTATTCTATCTACAGGCGACCATATGAATGCAGCACCTTGACCTAATGCCATAGTTCTTTCAATTGAAAATTTCACAGCAAATGCATTTACGGGAGCACCATCATGGAATTTTGCATTTGTTCTTAAATGAAATGTCCAAACAGTACCGTTATTACTGCTTTCATAACTTTGAGCTAAAGTAGGTATGAATTTATCTTTTAAAGGATCATAAGTTAGCAATGGTTCATAAACAACAGCCATCCAAAGTATAGAATTTGAAAAATCTGTGCTTGGATCTGCGGTGGTCATTTCAGATAATGAAGCATAAGTGACGGATATTTTCTTTGTGGCAGGAGGTGTTGGTTTCATAAAACTGTAGTAAATTCCAATTATCCCAGCTACTACTATAACAGCTATAATTATTCCTATAAATAAGGTGGTTCGTTTCATCTCTAATATTCTTTATCCTCTTAACAATTTAAACTTGATTTTATGCTAAAAATGTCTAGTCATCTAAGATTATAAAAAGTTTAAATAATCGATTTAATATTATTCATTAATGAGCCACACAATTGAAATTTTTTCAGGAAATTGCTATTTTTGTAAAAGGACAATTAATATTATTGAAGCAGGCAAATGTTATGGTTGCAAGCTTATTGTTTATGATTTAAGTAATGTAAATGAAGAGATAATAAAGAAAATTAGAGAATATAAAATAAATTCTGTTCCAACAATAATCATAGATGGAAAAATAAAGATTATAGGGTTACCGAATTTTGCATGGACATGCGATGACAAATTTTATAATTATTTAGAAATAGCAAAGAAGATTAAAGAATTTATAAGCAAAAAATATGATGAAAATGCAAAAGTTATAGTTTTCGGAAGCGTTCCTAAAGGAACATATACGCCTTTAAGCGATTTAGATATACTTATAGTTAGTGATAAAATAAAAGAATATGCCAAAACTGTTGTTGAGATTAAGGAATATTTAAACGATTTCTTCGCTCCGATAGAATTTCATTTCGCTACAGATGAGGTCTTCAATAGATGGTATAAAAAATTTTTGGATTATTATGTTGAAGTCTAAATTATAAAATATAAGGTAAATTATTTGAATTATAACATTATATTTTTACTTGAGTATAACTATTATCTTATCTAAAACTTTTACTCTTAAGATACCGAAAATTAAATTTCAGCACAACATTCAGAGCAAGTAAAACAACGATACCTAAAAATACAAACTAAAGATAAAGTTGAATTATGTAAAAAATCAATTACGCTTTATATTTTCTAATTATTCTTACAATGGCTATCACTGTGACTATAGCTATGATAATGATTAACAAAATTATTAAAAATGAAAAATCAAATTGGAGCGTTTGGGTAGTATAAGTTTTAGTTGATGAAGTTTCTATTGTCAATGTAGGAATAGTAATATTAGGAATAGGAGGCGTTGTGATATTTATCATTAAGGATTTCACGAATGGATAATTATCTTTATTTTTACTATAAATGACGTATGGAACGTCTACGATATCGTCACTTCCTGGAATATCTTGATTTGGTCCTTTCTTTTCGTCTTTACCTGAATAATTACTCCAATAATTTCCACCAACAGGGTAGCCATTATCCCAATTATTTGTTGAAGGAAAAATATTTGAAATAAACTTATAATCATCGGCAACTTGCAGAGTGTTATTTATAAAATTATTATTGTAGATAATGTTTTGTGAAGAATTTTGAACGCGAATTCCAGCTTCATTATTCTTTATAATATTATTATTGACGGTATTAGTGGTAGATCGTATTAAATATATTCCATTCTTGTTATTTTGTATTATATTATAGTTGATGCTAATGTATGAAGATTGCATTAATTCGATACCATGGTTGGTATTTTCTATATCATTACCGCTTAAAGTATTATGAGATGAAATGAAAATAGTAACGCCATAATTACTTTCCTTTATCATGTTATATTTGATAGTACTATTCGAGGATTGAAAAACAGTTATGCCGGCACTGGGACTCAATATTCCCGTGAATCCGTTTTCTATTTTGTTATGGCTAACAGTTATATTATTAGATGTTCCAACTGATATGGAATCATATTGAATTAACATAAAATTATTGTCTATGATTATACTATTTGCTGATTCAAGTAGTTGAATCCCTATGTTGCTTTTTTCTATATTATTCTTAAAAATAATAATACTCGAAACTTTACTTGCATATATACCAAGTTCTTTGTTGTTTGTCAAGATATTTTCTGTTATGATACAATTTGAATTTTTTATGACTTCAATACCGTGTCCGTTGTTCTCTTCTATTTTATTTTTAGTTATAATGCAATTGTCTCCCCTCGCAGATATACCGCTGAAGAAACCTCTAATGTTAATATTCTTTATTGCAACATTTTTACCATTTACAAGTATTCCTGAAAAATTACCTGAACCTATAATAGTATATCCTGCGCCATCTAATACTATATTAGACCTTAGAATGTTTATTGCAAAGGAATCTGTAAAAATATGATCAGTTAATTTATATGTTACTTTATCACTAGTTTCAATTGGGGCATCCTTTGGGTTTATACTTCCATCTGCTTCGATGGTAATGCTTCCTTGATAACCTTTAACAGGCTTGAAACTAATGGATAAGTTTAACAAGCTTAAAATTATTATAAAAATAAGTGTAATTCCAAAAATTGTTTTCCTGTGGCTATTAACTATTTTATTATTACTTCTTTTAATGTGCTCTATACCATATTCCATAAACCATGTAAAAATAAGGATTATAAAAATTTTATGATTGAATAAGTTTACATTAAAACTACGATCTACATCTTTAATAGTTTGGGCTTATGAACTTATAGCGTCAGCAGGCTTATACAACTTGCTACGTTTTATTGAACAAAAAATAAAGAGAGACTTTTCGCGAATATGATATATGTCTTCTATTCAATTAATTTTTTAGTCATGGTAAAAAATATATTGGTAATAATGTTTAATTTATTTTTTTAATATACTATTAATTAAGCTTTGTAAATGTAGATATGATAAAAATAAGATATGCAATTATTAAAGTAAAAATAATGATAATCATTTTTAAATTAGTAAACTAATTTTTTAGAGCTGAATTTTTATCTAAGAATTATTTTACCACACTTAATTCTTCTTTTTTTATTATCTTTGGCGGAGGTTCGCAACCTTCAAGCCAAATCATTGCTAGTGTTTGAAAATCTGGAGGTATAACTTCGCGATCTATTTTTATATCAAGAACAGCAGGAAAACCTGATAGTTTTGCCCTCTCTAGTGCTCCTCTAATTTCTTTTGGATCTTCAATACTTTCGCCGTAGCATCCCATAGCTTTAGCAATCAAATCATATCTGATCTCGCCGAAATCTACACCGATATACCTTTTTTCATAATATAATGTTTGACCTGCTTTTATCATGCCCCATGCAGAATCATTTAATACTACAAAGGTGATTTGCAATCCTAATCTTTTGGCTGTTTCTAATTCTGCAATTCCCATACTGAAAGCACCATCGCCTGTTATGCAATAAACTCCTCCTATTAAATTAGCTGCACCAGGACCTACAGTTGCTACGACTACACCTAATTCACCAGTAATTCTAGCCCATGCATCCGCAGCATGTGCAGCGTTTGCTTCGTGATGAAATGTTACGAATTTTATATTGCTATCGTATAGGGCATTCAAAAAAGGATAAAGCTGATCACCAGGAACGCCAAATACATATCGAACTCCTTCTTTTTCTAGTACTCTTTTAAGGACTTCGCCTCCTGTTATCCTAGCCATAGAACATCTTCATATAGATAAAGCAATTTAAATATATAAATCATAGCTTACATATAAATAGCTTTAAGAAACTATCATTTTTTAAATGAATATTACGTGAAATAATAGTCAATTTTAATTTTCTAACGATGGAAGTTAGCTAACTATACAAGAATTACGCCGATTTCTGTATTCTCGTGCCAAAGCTGATGTTTTCTTTTTTAGTCCATTTGATTCTCAACTTTGATTCGAGGATATTTTCTCATTTGCTGATAGTCGAAGCATCAGAGCATCTATTCTCATTCTAAGGAATTGGAGCTTCAATTAAATAAGGATGGCAAACCTAAATTTGATCCTTCGTTAAAATTGAAAAATGAAAAGCTGATTGTTTCTTTTAAGTCCTATCAGCCCATGATTGAGCTCATGAGGTTGCTATATATCTAAACATTCGCTTGAATTATTCTCACAAAAATGTCAGACTTTTTATTTGTAAGAAGAATGACATCTTCTTCAAATCCTAAAGTACTTTTTGTTTAATTCATATCTCACCAATGTTAAGAAGCAAAAAATTATTTAATTCAACGTAAGTAGAATAGGGTATGTTTGAGGATATTACAATACAGATAGTTATTTTGGCTTTAATACTCGTATTACCCTTCATATCTAAAAAAGTAGAACATAATATCGAGTTCTTTTTCCTAGCATTAGGTATTTTTGCTGTATTATTTACAGGCTTGTTATCATTCAAATTAATCGAAGAAGCATTGCTTCATCCTGTAATGATAGGAGGCTTACCGATAGGAATTACGCAAGCTGTTTTGCTTGCAGGTCTCTTTTTCTATATGATTAGAGAAAGAATTGATAAAATTGCAAATAAGCTTGTAAAATCATATATCTTACCTCTCACAATTTTCGGCATCTCATTTTTATCTAGTGTTATATCTGCAATTGTCGCTAGCGCCATATTTGCTGAACTCTTAGGTTATGCGAAAATTAATAGAGAAGCTAAAGTAAAAATAACAATCGTCTCAGCTTTCGCAATAGGTATTGGCGCAGTGCTTTTTCCTTTAGGAGAACCATTATCTACTATAGTTATAGCGAAGTTGAGTAGAGAACCTTATCATGCTGGCTTCACTTTTTTGTTCGATAATATGTGGCATATAGTTATACCATTGCTTTTATTTTTTTCAGTTTTATCGCTTTTTTACATAAAAGATAATAATACTGAAATTATATTGATTTCAAAAAACGAATATGGCATAAAAGATATTTTTATACGAACTCTAAAAGTCTATATTTTTGTATTTGCTTTAACTTTATTGGGTGAATTCTTTAAGCCTTTAGCTGAACCTGTAGCGAAAATGGGAATAGAATTTCTCTATTTCTTCGGTCTCATATCTGCTGCAGCAGATAATGCAACATTAGCCGCTGCACTCGTAAGTGGAGAAATGCATCTTTATGAAATAAAGGCATTTGTAGCTTCTTTAACAATTGCAGGAGGCTTTTTAATACCTGGGAATATACCTAACATAATATTTGCGAGTATTCTTAAAATAGGATTTAAGGAATGGGCTAAAATAGCTTTACCAATAGGAATGCCAGTATTTTTAGTTAGCGGTTTGCTCTTATTGATATTTAATCTATAATTTTTAAACTTATAATTCATTTCGTTTAAATAACTCCTATTAATACTTAGTAGTTTTAGTTGATCTCTCAAATATTTTTATAATCTAAGTATATTTTAGTATTTATGAGAAATATAGCAAATATATTTGCATGGATTGGTCTTATATTTTTAGTTCTATCTATTATATTACTACTAGTTATTATTTCATTAATAAGCACTTCTATAGTAAACATGGATCTCTTTCTTATTATAATTTTTTAGAGTTGTTGCATTATTAATTATTGGATCTACGTGGATTATCTCTATTGCTTTTTATATTATTGCATAGGTGATTAGTTCAGGAAAAAGTTCAAGAAAGCTTTCAACACCATTCTTCATTGGTGGAGGTCTTCATTTATTAATTTCAGCTTTTGCTTCTATTTTAATAATCCCTAATCCTCAAATGATAGATTTTAATGCATCGTGGACTTTAGTTTTTCATTTATTTTTCATAATATTTCCTTAGTTAAGTTAATGCAAATAGTGATGGGGATTAAAAGAATAGCATGATTATTTTGTAAGATATTAAATAAGCAAGCTTAAGTAAGAGGACATTTTATAAGAATTTGTGTCTAAGGTTCAAATAGAAAGCATTATTGACTTAAAGGAGCCTCATCATCTCTTCGATAAAAAGCCTACTCTGCTATTTTGGGAAACAACAATGGCTTGTCCTTTAAGATGTGTTCATTGTAGAGCAAATGCTATTTATCATAGATCTCCAAATGAATTAAACACGAATGAAGCTAAGAAAATGTTAGAGATTGTTTCTACTTTCGATCCAAAACCGCCTATAATTGTTTTCACAGGCGGGGATCCTTTAATGAGAGAGGATATATTTGAGCTTATTGACTATGCTAAAAGTCTAGGAATGCTATGCGCTCTATCGCCTGCAGTGAGTGAAAATCTCAACGAGGATGTTATTAAAAGAATTAAAGAAATAGGCATATCAAGTGTGTCAATAAGCTTAGATGGAGCTTCTCCTAAAACGCATGATTTCATAAGACAAAAAGAAGGAGTTTTTTATAGAACAATAAATACCATTAAAGAACTTGTTAAGAATGGAATCAAGATTCAGGTGAACAGCGTTGTTATGTCCTTAAATTTTGAAGAATTTCCTAAAATTTTTCACATAGTTAAAAGTTTAAACGTCGATGTTTGGGAAGTCTTTTTCATAATAGTTACAGGTAGAGCTAATAAATTTCTCGATTTAGATTCTAGGAAATTTGAAGCTATAGCACAATTAATTTTCGATTGCTCAAAATATGGATTAACAGTAAGGACGGTGGAAGCACCATTTATAAGAAGAATCTATTATGAAAGGATTGCTGGAATTGAATTCAACGATGATCTTTATAATAGATTAAAAGATGAACTGATTAAATTAGAAGGCATGCCTTCTAATAAAACGACAATTTATTCAAAAGGAACATTAGATGGTGATGGAATATTGTTCATAGCTCATGATGGTTCAATTTATCCAGGAGGATTCTTGCCTATTAGACTTGGAAATGTAAAGAAAGATAATCTCATTAAAGTTTATCGTGAAAATGAGCTTTTGAATAAGATTAGAAGAAGAGAATTTAAAGGGAAATGCGGGAGTTGTATATTCAAGTATGTATGCGGCGGTTCAAGAGCAAGAGCTTATGCAAATACCAACGATCCTTTAGAATCTGATCCTGCATGTATATATATTTCATAATTAGTAATTTTATATCATGTTAAATCTTTATTTTAATATTTTAAATTTAAAGATAGCAATTTTATTCTTAAATCATAACAATTTATAAACTCAGAACTTTAACAGCTATCTTTTCTGAAATTTTTTTGTTATAAAATCAGAAATTCATACATGAAGAGTACAGTTTAAAAACTAAACTATCTTTCCTAAGACGTTTACTGATAAATCGAATAATAATGAAGTAGTTGTTTCTCAAATAATTTAGAAAGAATAAACGTTTTTTCAAAAAGGAGAAAACTTTGTTACTCTTGTTTTTAAAAAAGAGAAAATCAGATTGTTACCTTAAAAAGTTAGATGACAACTAGTTAGTCTTTTCAAATGCAAAGAAGAAGCTATTTCTACCATACATATTATATCGTCGTTTATCAATCAACTTGAATTTATAACTTAGTTTCACTTCAAGTTCGTTTTCATCTATGCCTGGAGGCCCCCAATAACCTCTTCCAAAAGCCCAAATCATGAATATAGAACCTATTTCAGTTATTTCATCAAGACTTTCCACGTAAAAATCTCTTTCATCTTTCCTTAAGCTATGATAGCAACCAATGTCAGTAATTAATTTGAATTTACCTAATTCCTTCACTTCATCTGTATCAGTAAAATCTATGTTGAAGAATTTGGCATCAATATTTTCTTTCTTCGCATCTTTAATAGCTATCTTTATTGCAACAGAAGAAATATCGATACCGTGTGCATCGAAACCATTCTTCGCTAAGAATCTTACTAAATATCCCTTCCCACAACCTATATCTAATGCTCTGCAAGGTTTAATTTTTCCTTTTTTCAAGTATTCGACAATTTCTTCAGGAGGCTCCTTTGTATCCCAAGGAGTAAAGCCGGCTATATATGCAAGATCCCAAAAAGAAAAATTCATAATTTAATAATCTCCATCGATGTATTTTAGATATTAAGCTGTTTTATCATGGAAAAAATGCTCTAATAATCGTTTTGTTATTTTAAATGGATGAAGCTTATTCAAATCAATAAATTGAATAAAGAAGGTTTAAATTAAAACCTTAAGCTACCTGCACAATCATGAGCAAAAAAAGAGATATAAAATTGGCTCTGGTATGAAGCTTTATTTTAAATTTTTCTCTCCTTTAACGGTGGTTTTGGATATGCTAATTTACTAGTAGTTAGTTTTAGATCTATTAAAGATTCAGCTAATTTTAATGCGGCTGGAGCAGGATCAACTACAGGAATATGTAAAGTTTCTTGTATCTTTCTGGCCATACCTATAAAGCCTGTACATCCTAAGATAATTACATCAGCTTCGTCTTCTTCTATTGCTTTTTTCGATTCATTAATTAATTTTGTTTCTACATCAGCCTTTTTATTTTCAATCTCTAATACAGGTACTTCAACATATCTAACTGAAGAAAGTCTTGATTCAAAACCATATTTTCTTGCTAATCTCCAAAATAAGGGAACTACATTTTTTAATACCGTCACTATTGAAAATCTCTCACCAAGCATAGAAGCGAGTAGCATCGATGCTTGAGCAGGCCCTATAACTGGAATATTAACTAACTCCCTAGCTGCATCTAAAGCAGGATCTCCCATACAATCAATTATAACTGCATCAAATTTTCTCTCTTCAGCTTCCTTTACTTTTTCTAAAATCCACGGCGCTGCTATTTCTTCATCGTATGCCGATTCTATAGATGCAGGACCCATTTCAAGACTCACAATACTTATTTCGGTATCTTTTCGTTTATTATTCTCTAGTTCCTTGTAGGTAATCTCTTCAAGTATTTCATTTTTTAAAATTGGAACTATAACGCAAACTTTCATTAATCTTCCACCTCAAATCTTAAATAAGCCTAAAATATAAAAATCTTCTCAATCGAGATTATTACTGAACATTTAATTCTGAAATAAATAATTTAAAGTTGTTTGTACTCTAAACAAATTATTAGGATAAAAAAATTATAAAATTAACTGGATACTATTCACTTCCTGACGATATAGCCAATTATATGTATTAGCGCTGCCACTATCATGCCTATAAGTGTTGGTACGAAATAAGGTGCGTATGATAATAAATAATATGATGTTAAGCCACCTAAGAACCACCCAACAATACCTTCAACTCTAATCTTAGGTATTTTATCTGTTATTACTGTAGTTGGAGCTTTTCTTATCAAGTAATACTCTACTAATAATATTGCTGCTATGGGGCCAACCCAGTTTGCTAATGTATTTAAGTAAGGTATCCAATACCATACAATACCTATCACGGCTATTATTGAACCGACTATAGCTCCACCCATTGTGAACCAAGCCCTTAAATGAGCTTTCCCAATAGAGACTGTCCAAGCTAAACCTCCCGAATAAGCATTTATCATGTTGGTTGTAAATTGCAATAAGAATGCCAAAACCAATAAAGGCCAAAGAGGTCCTGTGGCAACTCCTAAAGATTTAAGAACAAGTACTATATTCCATGATAAAGAGGGGTCTAGACCTGCTTTTATAGCTGCTACAGCAAAGAACGTACCGACGATCTCCATAAATATTGCTGTAGCTAGAAAACCTAAAACGCATGCTAGTAGAACCTCTTTTTTATTTGGCCTTATCCATCTTGCAGTATCAGCACCGATTGTCGCTCCAACAATTATTAGTCCAATAACAACATTCATAGCTATCATAAAGTTTGGTAGTAAAGTTTCAGGAGTAACGCTTGCAGGAGAATATGTTAATAAACCGCCAGTGATCCCTACACTGATACCCAGATATAGACCGTATGCTACTAATATTATCATTATAGGAATACTTATATAATCAATTAATGCAATCGATGTTATTCCAAGAACTGGTGGAATCGCCATTAAAACTCCTGTAATGATAGTGAAGATTGCCGTAGGGAGATCCATTAATCTTCCAGGTCCTCCTATATCCCAGCCAAGAACCACACCTATAGCTGCCGCTGCTAACCATGTTTCAATACCATACCATGCAAAAGCAGGAATACCTGAGGCTGCAATATTTATTAAAATTCTTGAACCATAATCACCAAACGCGCTTTTAGCTACCATATAAGTATTAAGCCCTGTTTTAGCTCCCATATAACTTGTTAAAGTAAATATTGAGAAAAGTATTAAATTCCCAATCAAAATAGTTACCACTGCATAACCATAAGGTAGAAAGGCCATAGGTGTGGCTCCTCCCATGAAAGCGGCTAGGACAAAAACAACGCCTGCCCATGCTGCTGCATGATATGTCCAAGGCTTTTTCTCTTCTAGAGCTATAGGCTTTAAAGTACTTGCATCTTCTATAGATTTGGTATCACTCATAATGGAAAATTATATTGTTTACCCGTTTATAAACTTTATTATTTAGATTTTTATAAGACAATTATATCTAAACTTAACTAATGAGGTGGAATAAATGATCCTTACTGCAAATGATATTAAAGATCTTGCAATAGGAGCAGCAATACTTGGAACGGGAGGGGGTGGTGATCCTTATATTGGTATGTTAATGGCTCTTCAGGCTATAGAGAAAGGAAAAAAAGTAGCTCTTGTAGATAGTAGCGAGGTCGATGATAATGACCTAGTAATACCAGTAGCTATGATGGGGACACCTACTGTATTAATTGAGAAAATTCCAGGAGGAGAAGAAACAATATATGTACTTAGAATGTTGGAGAAATATTATAATAAAGAGGCTAGGTATTTAACTCAGATTGAGGCTGGCGGAATAAATTCAATGATGCCTATTGTTGCTGCTGCTAAGACTGGCAAACCTGTTCTTGATGGAGATGGTATGGGAAGAGCTTTCCCAGAGCTACAAATGGTAACATTTCATCTTTATGGGGTTAAAGCAACTCCTATGGTAATGTGTGATGAAAGAGGTAACACAGTTTTATTAGATGCTATTGATAATTATTGGGCTGAAAAAATTGCTAGAGTTATTACAGTGAGATTTGGCGGGACTGCATATATAGCTATTTATGCTATGAATGGAGAGAAATATAAGAGAGGAGCAGTAAGAGGAACTCCTTCATTAGCTATAGAACTGGGTAGAACGATAAGAGAAGCCAAAAGTAAAGGGCGTAATGTTATTGATGCGATTCTTGATATAACCAAAGGTTTTCTCTTATTTAAAGGAAAAATCATCGATGTATCTAGAATGAATATTGGAGGGTTTGCTAGAGGAGAAGCTACTATAGAGGGATTAGATGATTTCAAGGGTTCGAAATTAATTATAAGATTTCAAAACGAAAATTTGGTAGCCATTAGAGATGGTGAAATAATAGCGAGTGTACCAGATTTGATAACTGTATTGGATAGTGAAACAGCAAAACCCATAACTACTGAAAGACTTAAGTATGGACTAAGGGTAATTGTAATAGGAATACCATGTGATCCTAAATGGAGAACTCCTGAAGGCCTAAAAGTTGTTGGTCCAAAATATTTTGGCTATGATATAGATTATATTCCAATAGAAAAGAGAGTGAAAAAGTGGTGATAAGAAATGGTAAAGTATAAATTAGGAGTTGATGTAGGCAGTACTCATACTGATGCGGTTATTATTGGTGAGAAATCTGAATTGATAGGAGCAGCAAAAGTAGTAACAACCCCTGATATAACTACAGGAATACTTGAAGCTATGCGATTAGTTTTAGAGAAAACTAAAGTAAACAGAGATGATATTGCTGCAGTAATGTTTGGAACAACGCACGTAATAAATGCAATAGTGCAAAGAAAAGGTCTAGGAAAAGTAGGTATAATAAGAATTGGTGCTCCAGCAACAAAATCCATTGAACCCATGCTTGATTGGCCTGCAGATCTCAGGGAAGCTGTTTTTGCAGGTTCTAAAGTCATAAAAGGAGGACACGAATATACTGGAGAACCAATTGTAGAATTAGATGAAGAAGAAATTAAGAAAACTCTTTATCTTTTTAAGGAAAAAAATGTTGATGCTATTGCTGTTACCTCAGTTTTTTCTATGGTTAATCCTGACCATGAATTATTTGTTAAAGAACAGGCTAGTACGATAGTTCCTGGGATTCCTGTTATTCTTTCTCATGAAATAGGAACCATAGGACTTTTGGAACGTGAAAATGCTACAATATTGAATGCTTCTGTGCTTAGAGTTATGAAAAAAGCTATCGAAGCCTTGAGAAATGCTTTAAGAAATCTAGGACTTGAGCATGCAAAAATGTTCTTTGCCCAGAATGATGGAACTACAGCTACTGAAGAATATATAATGAGATACCCAATTTTTACAGTAGTGGCTCCTATATCTAATAGCATAAGGGGAGCTTATGTTTTAACTGGTATTCCTAATGCGATCGTAGCTGATACTGGTGGAACGACCACTAATATTGGTGTATTGAATAAAGGTTATCCAAGAGAAGCTTTAGAAATTGAAATTGGAGGGGTTAGAACAAATATTAGAGCGCCAGACATCGTAGCTATAGGTTTAGCCGGAGGCAGTATAATTAGCATTAATAATGGCGAGATAAAAATAGGGCCTTTAAGCGTAGGTTATAGACTTATTGAAGAAGGAATTGCTTGGGGTGGAAATACGCTAACTGCTACTGACATAGCTTTGGCTAAAGGTGCGATGATTATAGACGATCCTCGATGCAATCCAAAATTAGTATCTCAAAGAATATCAAAAGATTTGATCGAAAAAATGTATGAGAAAATGGTTAAAATGCTTGAAGATTCACTAGATAGAATAAAAACAAAACCTGAACCAGAAACAGTAATATTAGTAGGCGGCGGGTCAGCAATGTGGCCTAAGAATTTAATAGGAGCAAAGGAAGTGATAAGGCCTGAACACGCACAGTATGCTAACGCGATTGGAGCTGCAACAGCATTAGTAGGAGCAGCTGTTGAGAAAGCATTTTCGTATGAACAAATTACTAGAGAAAAAGCGATTGCTTTGACCATCGAAGAAGCTAAAGCTAAAGCGATTAGTGCTGGAGCTAACCCACAAACTTTAGAAACTGCTGATTTAGAGGAAATAGCAATGCCATATTTACCAGGAAACGCAGTAAAGATTAGAGCAAAAGTTGTTGGCAAATTAAAATTCTAATAATTTAATAAAATTTTTACATCAATGTATTTTAAATATTAAGCTGGTTTTATCATGGAAAAAAATGCTCTAATAATCGTTTTGTTATTTTAAATTGATGAAGCTTATTCAAATCAATAAATTGAATAAAGAATGTGCATTATGTGGCTATCAGTCTATTTATTTATCAAAAGCTATAGGCGTTTGCAAATATTGTTTAAAGAATAGAACAGATGAAGCTTTAAAAATTGCTTTTGAAAACCATGCTAAAATCAGAAAACTTTTCAATTTACCTCCTTTTCCTCCGAAGAGTCAAAAAGGAATTAAATGCAATTTTTGTGCTGCAGAATGCATAATGGATTATGGCGAATTTGGCTATTGCGGCTTAAGATTTAATAATAATGGAAAAATGGGAAGTTTGGTGAGTAACGATGAAGCCCTTTTATATTATTATTTAGATCCTCATATCACGAATTGTTGTAATGCTTATTTTTGTCCTGCAGGAACAGGTATTGGTTATCCTGAATATGCTTATTGCAAAGGTCCAGAGTATGGATATTATAATTTAGCTCTGTTTTTCTATGGATGTTCATTTAACTGCCTTTTTTGCCAAAACTGGAATCATAAAATACTAAGCGAAGGCAAATTGGTTCATGTAAATGAGATCGTTAATTTGACTTTGAAAAATGAAAAAATTTCTTGTTGGTGCTGGTTTGGAGGAAGTGCAGAACCGCAATTACTTTATGCAATAAATGCATCCAAGAAAATACTTGAGTTAAAGCCTTCAAAAAGAATCGTTAGAATTTGCTTTGAATGGAACGGTGATGGAAATAAAGGCTTGGTTAGAATAGCAGGAGATTTAGCATATAGAAGCGGTGGAAACATAAAATTTGATTTGAAAGCTTTCAATAATGCTATACATTTAGCTTTAACAGGAATGGATAATAAGAGAGTATTTGAAAACTTTGAGATGATATACAATGAATATTTTGAGAAAAGGAAAGGAATTCCTGTATTAGGAGCTACAACGTTGTTAGTTCCGCATTATGTTGATGCAGAAGAAGTTGAGAATATAGCTAAATTCATAGCAAGCTTAAATGAAGAAATACCTTATAATCTTTTAATCTTTCATCCAGATTTCATGATGAACGATATTCCAATAACTCCTAGGAAACAAATTGAAGAATGCTATAATGTAGCTAAAAAACATCTTAAGTACGTTAATATAAGCAATATGCATTTAATAGGTTATCACCGTTCTTCTCTTTCTTGGGGTATGAAAGAAACTCCTTTAATGATTTCTTTATGAGATGCTGATTTACAGCTTTCGTTATTATATATATTTATATATTTAAATATTAAGAAATAATATTGTATGGAAGAAATAAAGCCACATAAGACCTTGGACGCAAAAGGATTATTATGTCCAATGCCTGTCATGAAAACAAATCAAGTTATTAAAGAAATCCAAATAGGGCAAATTTTAGAAGTCATAGCAACCGATCCTGCATCGAAATCAGATATTTCAGCTTGGTGTAAGCAAACTGGTAATGAATTGTTAAAGATGATAGAGGAAAAAGGGCATCCAACAGTATATCGATTCTATATTAAAAGATTAAGATAGTTTACAAACTTAAAATTTCTAATTCTCTTTTTTTCCTTTCTTTTATAACTTGATCGATTAAATCGTAAGCTTTCAATATTCTTTCATCAGCAATCTTATAGTAGACTTTTCTTCCTTCTTTTCTTATAGAGACTATCCCTAATTTCCTGAAATTTGCTAGATGTTGAGAAATTGTTGACTGTTTTAATCCGAGTTCTTCTTGAAGTTCAGTAACTGTTTTTTCACCCTCTCTAAAAATATCAATTAACGCTAATCTTATAGGATGAGCAAACATTTTACAAAATTCTGCATGCATCTCATATAGTTTTTCTAGCTTACTTTTCATATATTCTAGATTGGTATAAGTAGTTTAAAAATTTTTATATTTGAAAATTTAAATATTAAGATAGATCTATTATGGAAAAAAAGAATAGATTGCTAATTGTTGCAAGTAAAGGTACTGCTGATGCATTGTATCCCGCTTTAATTCTTGCGACTACTGCTGCTTCACAAAACATGCGTGTAGATATTTACTTTACTTTTGGAGGAATGAAATTATTAATAAAGGGTATGGCTGAAACTATCAAGCCATCAGTTGATTTAGGATTATCTCAAGAAGACCTAACCAAGTTGTTACAAAAAGGAGGCATGCCTACTTTAAAAGACATGTTAAAAATGGCTAAGGAAATGGGCGTTAAAATTCATGCATGTTCACCTACTATGAACTTATTCGGTTTAACTGAAGAAGATCTTACAAAAGATGTTTGTGATGATATAATAGGAGCAGCAACTTTCTTAGAAATGGCTTCTGACCCAAATTCAATAGTAATATTTATTTAAGTTTAAAATAATTTTTTATATTTAAATTTTTTGCTTCTTTTAAAAATAAGTTAACGATTTCTTCAATACTAATTTTTTTCCAATAGCTTATATTTTGTACAGGAGGACAATTTGGTGGATGTATACATAATAAATTAAGACGATTTAAATTAGTATTAACTAATAGAGTTCCATGAATTAATAGCGCCTTATTAGAAGCTCTTGCAGCCATTCCTGAAATCTTGTAACCTTCAATTTCAATTCTATTTGGTTCAGAAAAATATGCGTTTAAATTCAACTTATTAAGTATATTGACAATTATGTTAGATGCTGTTTCAAAGATTTCTTTACTTTCAAAATAATGAAGAGAGGTTCGAATAAATAAGCTCCAATTTAAATTTCCTAGATCATGATAAACTACTCCTCCACCTGTTTTCCTTTGGTAAACAGGTATGTTTAATTTCTTAGCAAGATCAGCCCTATACCAGCCATACTTCTCATGTTTGCGAATTCCTTTTACAAGACATTCCTCATTTATCCATAATCTAATTATACTATCATATTTTCCTTGCTCGACTTTTGTAAAAAGTTCATTTTCTTTTTTTAAGTTTAATTTTGGATTTTTATTCTCTTCTAAAATAAGTATATCTTTTCTATTATTTCTTGCAATTAACACCCCATTTATCTATAATTGGTTTATATTTTTCATAAGCATCAGATCCTTTAATTAAAAACTTTATTTCTTCTTCTAATTTTTCAGGTTTTATTTTTAAAACCCAATTTTCATAAGGATTTAAATTTATAAGAGTTGGGTCTTCTGATACATTTTGATTTATCTCAACAACTATACCCGTTAATGGAGATCTCATAGGACCCATATACTTAGCACTTTCGACAATGGCTGCGATATCCCCTCTTTTTAATTTTGTACCGATATCCTTTATTTTTATATTTAAAAGCTCTCCTGCATATGCCTGCGCTGGGTCAGTTGCACCAATTATTGCTATATCACCATCTATCTTTACCCATACATGGTAATCTAAATCATAATAAAGATCTTCAGGTATCTGACAACCTTTATATTCCTTCATATCAGAAATAGAATATTACAGTATCAGGCTCTGAAGCCATTTCGAGAAGCGTATAAGCACCTGCAAATGTAACATTTTCAGGCAAATCTTTTTCTTCCATTTTCCAAATATATTTTGCAGACGTGCTGCAACACAACATTTTAACACCATTATTCATCGCAAGTTCAAATACTTTTTTTAAAGGTTCACCGTCTTCTCTTGTTTTTAAATTTTCAAGATTTTCTTTAAGTAGCAGAGACGGGCCTTCTGCTAAAAAGAACATATAAGTTTCATAACCAAGTGAAGCCGCTGCAGCAGCATAATAAAATGGTGTGAATGCTTTCTTAGGCTCATTCACCCCAGTACTTACCACAAATAAATATCTTTTTTTATTCATATGTCTTAAGTACTATTCAAATATAAAAATATTTATATTTCTAAATATATTAATATAAGCATGGATAGTAAGTTCTACTTATCAAGACTAAATGAGGATGGATGGTATTATGGCGGGTTGCCGGGTTTACAATGGGAAGTTGAGCAGGCGCGAAAACAAAATAGAGAATTATTGAAAAAAATAGTAGATGAGTTATATAATGATGAAAGATTTCACGAATTTTATTATGCATGTATAAATTGTGGTAATTGTACTTCTGTATGTCCTGCATTTAGATTTGTTGACTTTGAACCTAGAATAGTTGTGCAAAAAATCATGCATGCTAAAGATGAACCTGAATTACTATATCAAATGATGGATCAATATATTTGGGCTTGTTATCAATGTTATTCATGCTGGGATGTATGTCCTGCACATAATAATCCAGGAGGTTTGGTTCTTATTTTAAAAGAAATAGCTGTTAAGAACGGTTTAGATTCATCAAAAGCAGCTCTTGAACCATATAGTAAAATAGTTTATAAAATAATGACCACAGGTACTCAAATTACACCAGATATGCATACGACAATAGCTCTATTTAGAGATTGGGGTCCTCATAAAGCAGAATTGGCTAAAAATATAAGAATTGATAGAAAAGCCGTCCCTGTTCCTTCAATGAATGGTGTGATGGATAAAAGTTGGAAGGTCGATGAACAGACTATGAAAGAATTGATGCTCATTCATAAGGAAGCTGGTGTTTGGGATTCCATTAAAAAAACTTTAAAAGATGTGGTAGATATGATTGAAGAAACTGCTAGAGAGAAAGGAATTAAAGATGGATAAAACTTTATCAATAGATTTTAAAGAAGAAGAGATTACCTTAACCAAGGAAGATCAAAAATTATTTCAAAAATTGGTCGAAGAAAGAAAAGCTAAACTTGCTAAAGGTACGATTGAAGATTATTTAAGGATGTTAGATAAAATGAAAGAACTCGAGAAGAAAGGCGAAATCATCATACATCATGTTCATGAAGAATATCAACCTAGATTGGTTAAAACATTGAGTGGAAGAGTTAAAAAAATACCTACTGTTGAGCTTTGGCAACATAAATCTTGTGGACAATGTGGTCATATTCCAGGATACATATCTGCCTTATATTGGATAATGAATGAATTAAACATACCTTATGTAGATGATACAAACCAAACATCATGCACTGCATGGAATTATTATGGAAGTGGCACCTCAAATACTATTGCTATAACTGCAGTATTTTTAAGAAATATGCATGTTGCTTATGAAAAGAATGCATATCCATTAATACATTGTGGTACAAGCTTTGGCGACTATAAAGAATGTAGATATTTTGTTGTTATGAGTGACGAGATAAGAAATAAAGTAAGGGCTATACTTAAGAAAATTGATAGAGATATCGTAATACCTGAAGAACTTGTTCATTATAGTGAATGGTTGCATGTTATGAGATATGAAATAGCCGAGAAGAAAAAGTTTGATGTATCAAACATAAAAGTCGCAGTGCATGCAGCATGTCATACTTACAAGCTTATGTCTGAAGATTATACTTATGATGATAACATATTAAATGGTATAAGACCAGCTCCTACTTCAAGTATAGTTTTAGCATTAGGTGCTAAATTAGTAGATTATAGCACTTGGTATGACTGTTGTGGCTTTGGTTTTAGACACATATTAACTGAAAGAGAAATAAGTAGATCCTTTGCCTATTTTAGAAAGATTAAACCAGTTGTTGAGGAGACACAAGCGGATGTCTTAATAACACATGATACAGGTTGTGTAACTACTTTAGATAAAAGTCAAGTTGTTCCTTTAGCTCATGGTTATAAAGAAACAATTCCTGTAATTGCAGATTCTCAGTTCGCTGCATTGGCCATGGGGGCTCATCCATTTAAAATATGTCAACTCCATTGGCATATAGCAGACTGGAGAAATTTGTTAAATAAAATGGGTATTGATTGGCAATCAGCATGGGAGGAATATAAAAAATACATTGAAGAACTTAAGAAAGGAGCAAAACCATTTTTATTAATTCCACCTCCAAGGAGGCTTCAACCTAAAATAATTCGCGATAAACCTGTAGTAATTTAAATGGAGGGAAACAAATCCATTTTAGTCATAGGTGCAGGACCAGCAGGCCTTCAGGCTTCTAAAGACATTGCTGAATTTGGATTTAGAGTTGTATTGGTAGAAAAAAATAGTGAATTAGGAGGAGCACCAATTAGATGGAGATATCATACATTAGCTCCTGATTTTGTACCTACAGAGAAGGTATTGGGTCCTCTTATAGATTTTGTAAAGAATAACAGCTTAATTACTGTGTATACAAATTCAATAGTTGAAGGCTATGAACGTAAAGATGATTTTTTCAAAATTAGGATTCTAAATTTAAGAAATAAAAGTATCTCTTATGAGAATGTTTCTTCAGTAATTGTAGCTACAGGTTTTGAACATTATAACGCTTCAGTTGACCCAAGATATGGTTATGGAATCAATCCAAATGTTATAGGAATTAACGAGTTGGAAATCATGATTAGTAATGGTAAGGTTGTAAGGCATGATGGAAAAATTCCTAAACGAATTGGCTTCATTTTATGTGTAGGTTCTAGAGACAAGGCGACAAATCCATGGTGTTGTACTGTTTGTTGTGGTGTATCTATAAAACAAGCTATTGAAATTAAGAAAATAATACCTGACTCGCAAATCTACATAATATACATGGATATAAGAACGATAGGTCTTTGGGAAAAGTTATATTGGCAAAGCATGGAAAATTATCACATTAATTATATAAGAGGTAGAGTCGGCGAGATATATTGGACGGGAGAAAAACTATTGGTTAAAGGAGAAGATACGCTCGTTAGAGGACCTTTTGAGGCTTTATTCGATATGATAGTTTTAGCTGTAGGTATGGAACCTGGTGAAGGAACAAAACAGGTAGCAAAAGTATTTGGTCTTAGAGTTAACGAATACGGTTTTCTTTCACCACGTATACCAAATATTCATTATGATTCAGGCAAAGATGGCATATTTTTAGCAGGTGCATGTGTCGCTCCTATGTCTGTAGAGGAAGCAATAGGTGAAGGTTCAGCTGCCGCATTACAAGCAATTAAATATTCTATGAAAAGAGACAGAAAAGTTCCATGACAGAAGATAAAAAAGAGAAAGAAGAAGAAAGAAAAGGTAAATATATTATTGAGCGTGAGTACATAGAAGATGAAAGAATCATAGAACCTGAAAAATTAGATATCGGCGGAATCGATGCTTCAGGTAGATGGGGTGTAATAGTTTTACCCAGAGTAATAAGCGATTTTGATCATTCGTTGATAGAAGAAGTTAAAAAATTACCAAGAGGTAAGCACATAGAAAGATGCTGGCAATGTGGACTTTGTACTGCAGTATGTCCAGTAGCTCATAAGGAGCCTAATTTCAATCCTAGATATTTCATCTATATTGTTAAAATGGGTTATAAATCAGAAATTAAAAAATTAAAAAAGTATATTTATCTTTGCCAAGGTTGTGGTTTATGCACTGAAGTATGTCCTAAGCATGTAGATCCATCAGGTGTCATGATGGCATTAAATATATTATTTGATAAATTATGAATAATTTTACATTAAGTATATTTTATGTTTTGTTTAATGTTATTTTATTTATAGTTTCTTCAATCATTCTTATATTAAGAATAAAAAGATGGGGAGTATCATATCCTTTTATAAATTTATTCAAGGAATTTTTTAAAAGAGGAAAATTAAAAATTTATTCTAAACTAAAAATACTTATAAATACATTTATTAAAGATCTTCTAAGCTTAAAGCGTGCTGGATATTTATGCGAAGAAAGATTTCATTTTTATGGGAGGGTCTTGCTTGTCTATGGATTTGGCGGTGTAGTAATAATGAATCTTATAAATTTTATTCTAAATCCTTTAGGTATACCATTAGGTTTTTCTCATCCTTTAAGTGTCATCACTTATCTAGCTTACATATTATTAGCTTTAGGTTCTCTTATGCTATTTTTAAGACGCTTTATAAGAGTTAATCTGAGAAAAACTACTGATTTATCTATATGGCTTTTGCATTTATCGTTATTTTATTTTTCAGTAATAGGAATTTTATACTTTTCATTGCTTAATTCAGGTTTTATATTTTTAAGTTCTATCATTTTTTACTTTTATCTTGGCGGCATAGGCTTGCTTTATTTATTTCTACCTCTAAGTGAAGTGGGATATTTTATATGGAAAGCCTCTGCATTATTAACACATTCGCTTTCAATAGAACGTGAAAGCGATTAATGATTTATGAGTGCAAATAATGATAATTTAAGTCTTTCAAGTAAAATTGAAAAAATGTTTGCTAAAAGGGATCATGTAGGTGTAGTGAAACATTTTGAAGGAATCGATATAGATTATTTTGTACATATTACACGTAATTTAATGAAGGAGATAGGAAAAAAATATGAAGATAGCATTGAAGTTAAAAAACAAAGAATTGTTTATAATAATTTGTGTTACTTATCTGATAATTTATATTTATGGATTAAAGGCACTCAAACTGATTTAGGAGTATTGCTTGAAATGAAAATATATCATCCTACAGAGCTCAGTGTTTTAAGTGATGAATTATTAAATAAGTTTACAGAAATCTTCGAGAAACTCATTATTAATTTATAGATAAAAACGCTTCTAATTTATGCTTTTTATTGTTTAAATAAGTATTATATTACTTAATATTTATTATAATTTAATAGATCTTTTTGCTAGAAAATATGAAAGAAATAGTTAAGAAATTTCCTTTCTGATATTATAGAACCTATTGAATTACATATAATAAATTGTGATTTATTTAGCAATAGCTTTCCAATATTATTTCGACTTCTTCCATTATAGAGGAAAAATTGTTTAAAAAATAATTTTTTATTAGATATTAAAAAATTCAATTCGTTTTTTATATATTTATGTCTTTACTACTTAAGAAAATAATTTCCTACCTTCAGACTTAGGTATTGCAACAAGGGTTTCTGTTTGGGCAATATGTGAAAGTTTCATGAAGAATTCTATAACGACTTTTTCATTAGGCGCTTCAGATATGATTACGTTATCGAATCTTCCTAATGTATAGAAATCATGAAGAATCTTCAAGCCTTTTGTTGCGAATTCTTTCTCTGTTTCATCAAAAGCTTTAAAGTCTTCTTGCGTTAACTTTTTCCTAAATCTAACTAAAGTTACAAAGTACATAAATATTAATTCAATTAACAGGTATTAATTCTTAATTCATCTGCAGAATAAAGAATTCGGTTGAACATTCATACTCAACGATTTTAACTTTATTATAATAGAGAAATGAGACGTTATATTAATGTCGTTAAAAGATCGCTTTTAAAATTCAACAACATGATAAAATTTGATTGAAGAATTTCTATTTTTATTTTTTCTTTATAAAATCCTCTTCATCTAAAGAAATTAGTATCGAGTTAAATTCCAATGCTGTTTTAAGATATAAGGCGTCTATTTCATTATTTAATTTTTCTACGTTGAATTACTTCGCCTTCAAGTATGCTTGCTATCAGTCAAAAGATAGCTGTAATCTAATAAAAGGTTAAAAGGTGGAAGCTTTAGCATATTATGGAAATTGCATAAAATATTTATTTTAGCACTATTTTAATAACTTATGAAAAAAATCTCAATAATATTTTTCATTTCATTAAACATTATGACGATGAATTTCTTAAATGCTGTTGTACCTTGGTATGATGAAGCATATGCATCCTCAAATGTAATATTGATAGGTATATATGGGAATAATGATAGAATTAATGTGACTTTACAAGCTATCACACAAGCTTTAAGTGAAAGAAATATTCCATATTCAATTAATTATATAAGTGAATTGATTTGGCAAAACACGATGAATTTTGACATTCTTATAACAGATGCCGATTTGATTGAGATTAATAGTGAAACTTATCCTGCAGTACGAAATGTAGAATCTCATGGCGTTTTATTTCTATTAGGAAATTCAAGCAAGTTTCTAATCGATCAACCATATCCTATTATTAGCGAAAAAGTTAGTGAGATTCATCTATCGAATTCCTCAGGAGAATTCAGAATCCTAAACTCAATTGCTGAGCAGTTAATATATTATCAGGAATTTAAGCCATATTATTCGTTGACTATCAAATCTGAGAAGTTATACACGCTCGAAGGTAGGATATATTCTGAATCTTCCAGCTTATTTTCTCAAAAGATAAAAGAAATATTTAACGATGAGCTATTTCAATCCATTTTAATCAACCAACTTCCTGCTTCTAATAGTGATGTTTTATGCGGCGGAGATAATTGGATCATAAAAGCATGGTATGTATACATCGTTATAATTTATGATGGGGTTTTTTATAAGAAAAATGTTGCAGAAACGAGAGGGGATTGGATAGTATGTCAGCTAACCAAATCTTCACTAAATTATAACTGGTTTTTGATTCATTACAAGCTTTGGCATGCAATATATAAAGATGGATATTCCTGTGATGCTTCTCATTGCGGGTGGTTTGTAAATAGTAGAGACATTTATTCGAATTATAATTTATTCTCTCAAGCAATATATGATTTCGATCCTCAAACTACTATTGGTGGAACCGAAGTTTCTGTCACTTTGGGCATAGAAGCGGGAAAAGATGGAATATCTGGTGGTGCTTCTGCGACTTGGTCATACTCAAAGCCTGATGTAGAGATTTACGCTTATGTATACCCTGCAAGCAACACTGCTGAATGGTATGAAAAACTAAAAGGACCAGATTATACATGGTGGCCTATCGTTATAGAACCAGCTCCAGTTGCTAGAACCACATATCGCTCTGAACCAGGAATAATTGCTTACTCTCCAAAAAGCAATCCATTTTTTATTATAAAAGATGCTACTGATAATGTAACTTTAAGATATGATGTTATCAAACCTTATTCCATATTCTTGATAATCTACAAATATACTTTTACTGTGACAATGAAATGGCCTTATATTTTAACATATACAGCTTCTTCTTACAATGGAAATCCTGTAGTCAAAATAAAAACGTATAGTATAACAAACTCTTCTTCCAACCATTCATTTGTAGATGAATATAAACTAGTTGTTACACCGCTTTATACACCAGCGTTATTACTCGCTATCACTACTGGTATCATAATTGGATTATTTCTAATATTTAAAAAAATACGTATTAAAAACAAAAATTATTAAGAATTTTACACTTTTATTTTCTAAAATAATATTCCATTTAAATAATAAATTTTCCATGATTTTCAAATTAAAGATAATCTTAATTGCCTAATTCTATCAGGTCTGAATTACTTGGCTTTGCTATCTTGAATCAAACTCAGTATAACTAAAAAAGGCTATACATAGAAGTTTAACATGTTAGAGTAATTAAGCTCTATATCTTCTCAACTTTATAATTTTGGCTAAAGAAAAAGCGATAAGTTTATTAGTTTCAGAGTGAAACTAAGTTTCGGTATGGAACTATGACTTTATTTGATCTTAAACCAAAGAAAAATAGAAATGAACTTTTTGATAGAGAGAAAGAACTTGAAGAGCTGAAAAAGGCAGTTGATAAAAGATATCCTATTATTGCTATTTTAGGGATTAGAAGGATTGGTAAGACAAGCGTATTAAAAACGTTCCTAAATGAAATCGGCGGAGTTTACTTAGATTTAAGAGGGATTTATAAGACTATTGAATTGCAAGAAAGGATTACCGATAGCATAAATTCTTCGATTGTAATACTTAGAAGAATACTTGAAGGGATAAGAGGAATAAGCTTTGCAGGTATTTCTGTAGAAATTAAATGGAAAGGTAGCGATTCTATAAGCCTTGTAGGTTTGCTCAATGAAATCAATAGAAGAACCAATAGTTTCATCTTAGCTTTAGATGAAGTCCAAGCAACAAAGCCTCCTGTTTCAGCTCAGCTCAAAAACTTGCTTGCTTATGGTTACGATAATCTTGAAAATATAACCTTTATAGTAGCTGGTTCCGAAATAGGTTTACTAAGGGATTTTCTAGGTATTGAAAGACCTGATTCTCCTCTATATGGTAGATATATCTACGAAATACATGTTGAAAGACTTTCAAGAGAAGAATCTAGAGAATTCTTAATGCGTGGATTTAAGGAAGAAGGCTTGAATCCGCCTATAAATATAATTGAAGAAGCATTGGATTATTTTGACGGAATAATTGGATGGTTAGCATTTTTTGGAAGAAAATATGCAGATGGTATAAGAGACTTAAAGGATTTGAAAGAAATAGCTATTAATTTAGCTTTAGATGAGCTTAAAAAACTAAGCATTAGAGAAAAGCTTGTTCTCAAAGCTATTGCTTCAGGTTCAAGTTCATGGAGTGCAGTAAGAAAATTCATTGGAGAAAAAGAAGGAATAACTCTACCAAAAGCAACACTTTCAAGATTGATAGAAAAGATAGAGAAGCTAAGCATAGTAAAGGATTATCGTTTTTTAGATCCGATATACAAAGAAGCTTCCTCAAGGCTATTGATTAAATAAATATCTACTTGGTTTTCTCCCCCAAGCCCATTAGATATCCACTGAAAGCTAGACTCCAAATCATGACAGGATAGACGATCATTCGCTCCATGCCACCAAAACCTAAACCTAAATATATACCATTTATATAAAGAGCTAAGGCAATTAGCGTTACTATGCCTGCTATTATTGAAAAATATTTCATTGGAGATCCTTGAATTATATAAGCTATTATTGCAAGAATGCCTATAGATAAGAAGGTTATGAGTGAAAATATTCCATGAATTATACCTGTTGCTTCAGTGAAAATTCCAACTCCTATGCAGCCTATTCCACTTAATATTATCATTATCGGTATTGCTCTATTAACTCTTGAATTCAAAAAATAATATGATGAAAGAATCAATATTATGCCTAATATAATGATTGAGGAATTGAAAATCATTGAAGAAGGTTGAACGAATACACAAGAATTTTTGCTAGCAGGCGGCCTATTGCATATTGCTCCAAGATCGCTTATATAATTATTAGAGATGCTATAATTAGGAAACAAGGCTTCTGCTATTATTAAAAATATAGCAAATTGTGCAACACCAATAAAGATTAATATGCCTGCCTTCCTCAAATTACCGTATAGAATTTTATTTCCATCCATGTATTTATAAGATTTTCAAGCTATTTAAATCTTAAAGGTTTGAATAATAAATATTCTTAATTAATATTATTTAAATTATAAAAATATAGTTTTAAAAGCTTTAACTATAATCGTTAATAAATAACTCTTAATCATAAGTTATTAATAAGTATTTAATTTGTAATTGTTATTATATAAATTAATATTATGAATAATCGCTCATAATTTAGCATTCTGACCTCCTCAATGCCCTAGAAGGATAAGGGCCTCTTCTAGAATAGCTCATAAGTTCCCAGCATCGATACGTGACAACATTTCTCATTTGCTGGGCATTTTATAGCTCAGAGCCCCTCCATGCAATCAGTCCTGAATGAAAGGATCTTTCTTAAATATTTAGAGCTTTTTAATAAGCAGTCTTTTATTCCGAGTCACCTGCGGTATATTTTCGTTAAATATCATTTAAATCATTAATTTAACCTAATAATTTAGCGAGAGGTATTTTTATGATCTAACTGAAACGCTAATTCAAAACCTCCCATACTTCAATATTAATGATAGCCTGTTAAAGTATTTATATTAATAATCTATTATAGCATATGCGTGTTTTCCTTTTAATATTCATGTTGTTTTTAGCATTAATAACTCCTAATATCGTTAAGGCACAAGAACAAGCTGTGCCTATTATAGCAGTGTTCAAGGATAAACCTGATGTTGAACTCTTCCAACAGTATGGGGGTCAAGTGATAAGGGTTTTCAAGATAATACCTGCAATACATGGATTGATGAAGCCTAGCGATATAGTAAATCTTAGCAAAGATACTAAGATAAAATACGTGGAGTTGGATGAAAAAATAAATGTACTAGAAGAAATTCAATGGAATCTATATCAAATTCATGCGCCTGAAGCATGGTCTATAGGTGGAACCTATGGACATCATACAAAGATACAAGTTGCAGTTCTCGATACAGGCGTAGATTGCACACATCCTGACTTAGCTGCTAACATAGCTTGGACACCTTCAGCAGATCCTGCTTTCCCTTCAGCATGTCCTGATACATCTGGTCATGGTACACATGTAACAGGTATAGTTGCTGCATTACTCAATGGTTTCGGTGTAGCTGGTGTTGCTCCTCAAGTAACTGTCTATGACATATTAGTTTGTCCAGGAGGTTCTTGCCCTATTTCTGATATTGTTCAAGGAATACAGCTTGCTATGGAGGGTCCTGATGGAATAATAGGAACAGACGATGATGCAGAAGTAATGAATATGAGCTTCGGAGGTTCTGGTCATTATCCTGCAATGCAAGATGCAATTCAGAATGCCTATGATCATGGTGTTGTATCCGTAGCGGCTGCGGGAAATTCAGGATGTCCAGATGGAGATACAGTCCTTGAGCCAGCTAGATATCCTACAGTGATAGCAATGGCAGCTACTACATCGGCTAAAACCATAGCGAGTTTTAGTAGCTGTGGTCCTTCAGTAACTGCAGCTGCACCTGGCGAAAACGTTCTATCAACGCTTCCTGGAGGAACCTATGGTACATTAAGTGGTACCAGCATGGCTTCACCTCATGGAACAGGAGTTGTAGCATTAATGCAAGCTGTTAGAGCTATTGCAAATGTTCCGCTATTAAAACCTTCAGAAGTTAAAGCAATAATATGTAATACTGCTGAAGATCTTCCTCCTGCAGGTTTTGACATTCGTTCAGGTTGTGGACTTCTTAGAGCCGATCAAGCTGTTCAAGCTGCAATGGCAGCTCTTACTACAGTTAAAATTACGCAGTCATTACCTCCTAAGATTGTTGTAAATACGGTGAATCAAACCTTAACCGTGACGAACACGCAATCTATTATGGTTCAAGAGCAAACTGTCCAAACCAATACTTTTACTTTAACTAAGACTATGCCATCAGAAAAAATAATATTTTCATCTGCTGAAGAAAAACTTGTACTCTTCGATTGGGCAAGTCTGTTCTTAGCTTTCATAGCTGTATTGTTGCTAGGCGCAATAGTTGGTACTCTTGCTTTGAGGAGGATTTGACATGAAGAAAATTATATTTGTTTCGCTTTTGTTTATCTTTCTTATAGTATTTTCATTGCAATCTTACAATGCAAGTAATTTCAAGATTACTTACTACTATAAGATTTTAGGAAATGATCAAACTCTATCGGCTGTGAATTTCTCTAATGATGATGAAGGCAATTTATTAATACTTTACAATTCAAACAATGGGGCTGCGATAATATCTAAGATAGATAATAATGGTCAAATTCAAGATACATTCTCTATAATTTCAACCAGTCAAATCAATAGTCGCATCAAAGCTTATTATATCGTAAAAGACGGCGATTACAATTTAATACTGGCTTCTTTATCCACTTTGTGTGACTGCGCAAATTATGGTTTGTTATTAAAGTTTAAAGATAGAGATATAATTTGGGCTAAATCTTTCTTCGTTGGCTTAGATGTAATAGTTAAAAAAGTTGTAGTTGATTATGATGGTAACTATTTAGTTTTAGCTTCTACTAAGATAGGTCAAGACGGATATGATTTGCTGGTTATGAAATTTGACGCGAACGGTAATCTTCTATGGTATAAAATTTATGGTAGCCAAGGAAATGAATATGCTGAGGATATAATAGCTAGCTTCGGCAATGAGTATTTGGTGATTGGAAGAGAAGAAGGATCTAATAAAGGCTTAATTATATTAAGCATCGATAAGGATGGAAACCTGAAATGGTCCAAATTAATCAATATTGATATAAGTGAAGGTATTGCTACAAGCTTTAATGTTGAATCAAAATATGTAATATTTGGAAATAGAGAAAATACCGTTTTTATTATATCAATAGGTAGGAATGGATCGATTAATTATTCAAAAAGTTATGATGAGAATCTTAAAATAAGAGTATTTAGCGTAACTAAGAATAACGAAGGAGGATTCAATGTTGTTGGGAGCGTTCAAATCATGGGTGTAGAAAAAGCTATTTTCCTAGAGTTTGATGAAAATCTCTCGCAAATTGCTTCTTATGTTTTAGATGAACAAAATACTAGATTTAAGGCTTCATCTCAGGCAATGAACTCTAATATAATATTTGGAGAAAAAGATGGGAATAAGCTTATTTTATTTAAAGCAAGCCTTGACCTAACATTTCCCTCAAGCGATATGTTTCTCCCTATTTCTTTCCCACTTAAAGATTTTGTATTAAATTCTGCTGATCTAGGGCTAAATATTTCAAATCAAGATATTTATCTAAACAATGCTGATTTGAAAATACAGACTTACAATATTAATACATTAGAAAGCGTTGAAGTACTTGTAGATCCTTCGGTAACTACTGTAACTGTGAGAATAAGGACAACTTTAACAAGATATGAAACTCAATATAATACAGTTACTACTTCAACAGCTGTTACAAAAACAACTAGTGTCACCAATCTAGTCAACTATACAACAACTGTTTATTCAACAAATCCTACAAGTCTTACTGTAACAAATACCAAGACTTCTACTGTTTTTACGATAAACTACACTGATCCTACGGTGATAGCGACATTAATACTAGCTTTCCTGATAGGGTTAGGTATTGCAATAGCTTTTAGAAGAATTTAAAAACTAAGTATAATTTTCCTAATTTTAGTTACTTGACCGTATTTATTATTTTTTTACTTAAATCAAATTTAGATAATTTAATAATTCTAAATTAAAGTAGATATTATTTATAAATAACAATACTCTTTGTCTCCCAGCCCTATTAGGCTCTCATAGACTTAAAAAGAGTGTTGAATCCTTCTAAGAAGATTAAAAATAACACCAAATATTTCCATTAAAACTGAATGACAGGACTTTCCATAAACATAAGTTATCTCTTTTTCTCGATAATAACTTAAGACTATCCTAGTAATACGTCTTTGTATTAGAAGTTTCTTTTAATATTTTAAAGATTTGGTCGAGAATAGTAGACATGTGAGAGAGGAAGCCTTGAAATGGTATCAACAAGCTTTGGAAGATCTTTTAACAGCTGAGCAACTATTTAAGGCTCAGCGATATTATGCGGTAGCTTTTTGGTCACAGCAAGCTGCTGAAAAAGCTTTGAAAGCTCTCTTAATTTTTAATGGTAAAATTGTAAGATCGCACGATTTGAATGAAATTATTGATATAATAGAAAAAGAACTCTTGATTAATGTAAGCGAAATAAGGGATGATGCTAATAAATTGACTATACATTATATAGTATCAAGATATCCTGATGCAGCAAATTCTATTCCTGCTCGAATTTATTCAATCAATGACGCTGAAGATTTGTTGAGAAGAGCAAAAAAGGTGATAGAATGGGTAAAGCAAAATCTGCAATAAATAGCCAAAAGATTATGTTAGAGAGAGCAAAGAGATTCGTCGAAAAGTTAAAAAAAGAATTAAAATTAGATGAAGTTTATGTTATTGGTTCGAGAGCAAGAGGAGATTATCTAGAAGATAGCGATATTGATTTGGTAATCATTTGCGATGAGCTGAAGGGTTTAAGGTATATTGAGAGATTAGAGAGAATTTCAAAATATGCAGAACCTAAAATAGAGTTCTTTGTTTATACAAAGGATGAATGGCAAAATTCTAATTCACCTTATGTAATTGAAATGAAGAAAGAAGCCAAGAGTCTAGAAGAGCTATTGAAAGCTTTTGATTAAAACAGTTAAATAATGTAATTTATTTTCTTAAAACATATTGTTATATTCGGTATATTTAAAATCTAAAAAATTAAAATATTGTTAAATGCTTAAATAGTAAAATGATATTTATATCTAATTATTAATTTCATCTTTGAGATAAAAATATTTTGGTTATTAGTTTCTTTAATTCTTTTTGATCTATATTTAAAATTAATGAAGTATGTGATTTCCTTAAATTAAAAATTATTTCATTTAATATTAGCGGAATGTTTTTCTTATTCCTTATATATTCTTTGCCTTTCTCTACAGCGATTTTTGCTACTTCATTTTCTATTTCTGACCTTAGAATTGAATATATTTCTGCGCTAATGGTTATTCTAATATCTTCTTCTTTCTTTTTAAAAGCCTTAATTTCATGCTTTTCTTCTTTTGGGGATAATATCTCTTTTTTCACTTTGAATATCAAAAGGTTTGATTTCACATAATCAAGTATAAGTTCATGACCATTCGGTATGAATTTCCCTTTAGCGACAATTCCTTCAAAACTTTCTGGCATTAAAGCTAAATCTGAAAGTCTTTTTTCCAAATCTTCAGCACTTAAATATTCTACGTTATAATGGGGAGGATTAGGAAGTTCAAGTTGATTTAAGATTTCATATTTTTCAGGAGGAGTTATCCATGAGTTCTCTTTTCCTAATTCGAATACAACTAGATCTAGATTCCTTTGATAGTCTTTATGAAAACCTCTCGGTGTGTAGTGTTTTCCGAAAATTTCGCATTCAAGAATATAACCTTTTTGAATGGCTTCTTTTACTTTAATCATTAGCTCAGGCTGATCGTGGGCGATATAAATCAAATATCCTAATTGCTCTGAACTAGCAATGTCTCCAGAATGCTTAAAGATTCCTTGCTTAGATATTTGAATATGCGTTCCGTCATATTTATGTTCAGCGAAAACTTTTATGTTATGCTCAAATATGTATTGATAAAGATATTTAATTGGATTTTCAATATGATAAGGTCTTATTAGCGGTTTAGAAGTATTCCTATAAAGATCAATAATCCAAGCTGAATATTCATCTTTAGGAGCAATTTTATACTTTCTATTTAGAAACGATAGAGCCTTTTCTATTGCTTGATGATCTTCCACTTCTCTTCATTATTTTATTAATATAAAAAATAAAATTTCTCTAAATTTCAAAAAATCAATAAGAAGCTATTCTAGATTAGAGCGATTGCTCATATTCTTGTTCAATGGACAGTCTTGAGCTAGCCTTAAGAATCTAATATAACAACACTTAATCCTACTTTTATCTCAAAGAAGTCTCGATCAAGCCTAAGTGCAATGTTATTGAGTATCTTACAATTTAAAAAATAAACATTTATCTTGCTATACATAACCAAACATTCAATTTAAGCGTAAAATATAACCTCACAAAAGAATATCATGTGGGGTTAGTATATATTGAAGGTATCGCTAAGAATCAAGGAAAAGAAGAAAAAGTAAGATTCTTAGTAGATTCGGGAGCATTTTACACAGTGTTAAAGAAGGATATTTGGCAACGATTAGGTTTAAAGGAAATTTCTAAATCAAGTTTCATATTAGCTGATGGAACCGTTATCGAAAGAGGAATATCTGAAGTAGTTTTAGAGCTTCCTCCATACGGTGAAAGACATACTCCTGTAGTATTGGGTGAAAGTGAAGATGAGAATTTGCTAGGAACTTTAACTTTAGAAATTTTCGGCTTGATTTTAGATCCTTTCAAAAGAGAATTAAGGCCCGCTAGACTTTTGATGAAATAAAATTGTTTTTCGAAAAATTAATCCTTTGCTTATACGCTAAATAGTTTCATATGAAAATGCAACTTCGATTAAAAAAGGCTCATGCCATCATTTCACATTGCATGGTATCATTGAAATCTTGGAAAACCTGATAAGGTAGCCAAGTTCCATTTAGATATATTAATCAAGGTTAATTCTATTCTTAATTTAAATTTCGGCGGTACTCTTTATATTATTATGGAAATAAAATTGTTATAAAAATAATTTTTAATAAAGGTTTCGATAAAACAAAAAAATACAAAGAGGCGAACTAATGCATATTTAAGCTTCTCTAAAATTCAGACAAGAATCGTTAAATTATTAAATGAAGTTATTATGATGTGGGGTTTTCAGTTCTTCAAACGATTCAAGATTTAATAAACAAAGGATGTTTTCTAGAAGCATTAAAATTGATTGAAGAAATTAAGAATGTTCAAGGTTTTTTAGAAAATTTTTTAATTCATTCCCAAAAAATAACCGCACTTCTTGGATTAGCTCGTTATCATGAAGCTCTTGAGGTTGCAAAAGAATTACTTGAATTTATCGACAAAGCTATTACATCGGCAGAACAAGTAAATGTTATAAACGAATACAAACTCTCTGCTATGCAAATGCTTAGCACCATTTATTCTATGCTTGGTAACCATGAAGAAGCGTTGAATATTTTAAAAAATATAGCTAGTTATCCTAATCTGAATACTCTTCAAGAGTTTCAAATAAAAATAGCTCTAGCGATGGAATATGCTAGTTTAGGCGATTTTCCCAAATCTATTGAGATTTTACAAAAAGAACTTTCAAAGATACAAGATAAAACATTTCAAATTGAATTTTTATTAGCTTTAGGTGATGTTTATCATTATTTTATCCAAGATTTAAAAAAATCAAGAGAGTTTTATTATAAAGCTTACAATTTATCATTGAATGCTGATGATGAGATAAAGAGAAAAGCTTTTGAGAGGTATGTTGATCTCTTATTAGATTTAGGAGATAAAGAACAAGCTAAAGATTTTCTAAATGAGCTATTACAAGAGTCTATTTCAGAATTGGAAAAGGCAAAACTTCTGGAAAACCTAGCTATTGCAGATAATGCGAATGCAAGAACATATCTAGAAAGCGCCTTAGAGATTTATAGAAAATTAGGTCTTAGACGCGAGGAAGCAAATGTGTTATTCGAGTTATCAAATGTTGAAGAAAACATAGAAAAATCAATTGAATTGTTAAAGCAAGCTATTTCTATAGTCGAATCCTCGGGAATGAAACAATTTAGTTTTCTGTATCGAAATGGATTAGCTTATAAGCTTTACGTAGCGAAAAAATATGATGAAGCTAAATCAATTCTAAATAAACTCATAGTAGAAAAAGAGATTTCCAAATTTTTACTCGCTTATTGCTATGTAGGTTTGGCTACAATAAATAAAGAAGAAGGTAACTACGATAATGCTTTGGATATGTTATACAAAGCAGAGCAAATTCTGGATGAAACGAGGTATGAATTAACTTGGGAAAATCGTATTGATTTCAGCAACACTTACTCAACAGTTAAGAGAGAAGCTGTTAGCTTTTTATTGAAGACTGATATTAAGCTTGCTCTAAGGAAGTCTGAAGAAGCAAAAGCGAGATCGCTAGTTGAATTGGTTTCTCTACATAAAATTCCAAAACCTAGTAATGAAGAAATTTTCGATATAGAACAAAAACTAACTGCAGAATTGAATGCTGCGATGAAAAGCAGTAGTCCATATATTAAAGAAATATACAAAAGACTTGAGACAATATGGTCTTCATTAGAAACTAATCCTAAATATAAAGAATATTTAAGTTTAAGAAAAGGATACATCATAGATATCAATGAAGTATGTAATTTTATTGATGATGAGACTGCAATAGTTGATTATCTTATTCTTCCTGATCAATTGTTAGTTTTTATTATTAGTAAAAAGGATCTAGATATTGTAAAGGTATCTAAAAATAAAAGTGCTATTTATGGTTTATTTATAAAGTTTAAAGAATTTGAGAAGATTAAAGATGTTTACATTAACGAAAAATTAATAAAAGAAGCAAGCAATATATTGATATCTCCTATTGAAGAGAAAATAAAGAAATATAAACATCTTTGCATTTCACCGGATTTAGTGCTTTATTATGTACCTTTTCATGCTCTTTATTTTGAAGGGGAAGAACTTATAGAGAGCAAAACTCTTTCATATATTCCTAATCTAACCCTCTTGAAATATTGTAGTGAAAGAGAATCGAAAGGAGATTGTCTTGTAATTGGTGGTTCTCCGACTAATGACTTAATATATGCTGTACAGGAATCGAAAGAAATAGCTGAATTACTTAAAACTGAAGTGAGGAGTTATACTAAGAAAGAGATTATCGAAAAGATGAAGAGCAGCAAGGTTATTTCATTCTCTTGTCATGCTTGTTATTCTCCTAGGGATTATGGTCTAGGTTCTTACATTATTCTACCTAATGGAGAATATCTAACTTCTAAAGAAATATTGGAAACAAGACTCAATTCAGAATTAGTAACGTTAAGCGCATGCGAAACAGCGAAGCTGAGCTATTTTGAAGGAGGAGATATTTTTGGCTTGCTCAGCTCCTTTTTATGTGCAGGTGCAAAGAGTATTGTAGCAAGTTTATGGAAGCTTAACGATCATGCTGCTTATTTAACTATGAAAGAATTTTATACTCGTCTAACTCAAGGTTCAAGTAAAGCGGAAGCCTTAAGATCAGCTCAACTTATTACAAAAAGAGAATATCCAAATCCATACCATTGGTCTCCTTTAGTCCTCGTGGGCGAATATTCATCAATTCTCGATATTAACAGAAAATAGCCCATAAGCTATACTAAATTTAAATTTAATCTTCAAATTTTTCATCACTTCTTTTACTATATTTTTAACTTCCATTTCCTTCTTTTCTTTTAGATATTGTTTTAATGCTTTGTTATATTCTTTTCTTAGAATTAATTGATATAAATTGCGCAAAATCTCTTTTAAAAAGTCTATATTATTTATTACTCTTATATCAGTGATTTTAATTAAAAACGAATTAACATTGGGCTTGTTATCATCTGTGAGGATCAATGCAGGCATTTTATCAAGTTGAATATCCATAGAAAGTTTTTCATAAGAAGGATCGCCTATATCCCATGTTGCAACGTATAAGTTTTTACCTAAATTTTCTCCCCACCTAGCTAAAGTATCAATAAGATTTTTTTCAAACTCATAATCAAACCCACTTGGAATATAAACACAATAAACAGGGTAACCTTCTGGTAACTGTTTTACTTTAGGCTCAAATTCTCTAGTACTTTCTTCGCTCATAAAAATAAATATCTCTAAAGTATATAAATTTGAATTTAAAGAAATTTTTGCAAGACTTATTCCTTCAATATTTTTGCTAAATCATTTAAACAAGTCCAAAATTCTTTTTCATATTAAATTATACGTATTTAATTATTCTTATTCTAGCTACTACAATTATTACAATAATAAAAAAGAAAATCGTAATGTCCTTTTGAGTACTAGAGTTGTTGGTGAGTATTCTTGTTGAATTTGAGCTTTCTTTGAAGCAGTATTGCTTATCAACATATGGTCGAATAATTTCTTTCAATAAAACAAATATATAAATAGGAAGTCAAGAGTGGTAAACTTAGCAAAATACTAACAACAAATTGTTGAATTTCTGATAGGTGAAAACTACTTTAATCGATTATTAGGTTTAGTTAAATTTATTAATTTCATAATCATACACAATAATAAGGTGATATGATTCCGTAATAAAAAAATTGGAATCATAGGAGCTGGAAGAATAGGAAGGGCTATAATCAAAGGTTTGATAAATTCTGGAATCGATCCAAGCATTATTGTAGCGTCTACTAAGACAAGAGAATCAGCTAGAGAAGTTAAAGAAATGAAGGTGAATGTGACTTTTGATAACTTTGCTTTAATAAATCAAGCCGATATAATAATTGCTTTAAAACCGTTTGTGGTTTTAGAAAATGCTGAACTATTGAAAAACATACCACATGAAAAAGTTCTTGTATCAATAGCAGCATTTGTACCTTTGAGTTTTTATAAAAAGATTGCTAACGGTAATGAAGTCTATAGAGCTATGCCAAACGTTAACGTTGAAATAAATAAGGGGTTTACTGCTCTTTGCGGAGAAAAAAGTGAAAGTTCAAATATCGTCGAAGAATTATTCAGCTTACTTGGAGAAATTGAATGGGTAAGCGAGGAAGTATTGGATAAGCTAACGTTGATGTCTGCTTCATCACCTGCATTAGTTGCTGAATTAATCGATGCTTTAGAAATTGCTGCAATGTATATGGGAATACCTCAAAATATAGCAAGAAAAGCAATATTGAATGTTTTTATAGGTACAGCTGAATTGGCTAGTAAGAAAGATTTACTAAGTATAAGGAATTCAATCATAACCCCAAAGGGAATAACTTCACAGCTCATGCGAAGGTATATTAATGCTAATGTAAAATCGTCAATAATAGAGACATTTATTCAAGCTTCTGAAGATCTTGAACAAATAATAGCAAAGCTAAGATTAGATTATAAAATATAAAAATTAAAATTAAATCAAATTTAATTTTTCTAATTCATTTAAAGACTTTATTTCAAAATCAGGTTTATCTGCAAGCAGATCTGCAGGCAAATTGTATCTGTTTAAATAAATAGCCTTCATTCCAGCATTCTTTGCTCCTGAGACGTCAAACGGATTAGAAGAGACAAGATATGCTATTTCTCCTTTAACTTTGTTCATAAAGGTTTTATATACTTTTGGAGAAGGTTTATAAACTTTAATTTCCTCTATAGTGAAAATTCCTTCAAAATACTGCAATAAATTAGTATTCTTTAAGAGTTTGCTAACACTTAATAAGGTACCGTTAGTAAGCGCATAAATTTTGTATTTATTATGAAGGATTTTCAAATATTCCACATCATCAAAGGGTTTAAGCTTTGTCCATTCTTCAAGCAATTCTTCCTTAAACTCAAATCCATACTTCAAACTTAAATATTTCAAAGCTAGCGCTGTTATTTCATCAAAGCTAAACCATTTCTCCATAAAGTTACTCTCCAAGTATAAATCTTATTATTTAAATATGACAGCGTTTTTCGTGAATATTTTAGAGTATCCATCTATTAAGTTAATAATACAGAAGCTTCATAGATTGCTGAGAATTTGTTGTAAGACAATCAAAATATTCTAACACCAAAAAATCTCTCTAGTATTATTGCTGTAGCTATATAGTAGAGAAATAAACCTAAAGTTATGTTTAATGCTTTGAAACCTTTTTCTTTAAAAATCTTTAATGAAGCTGCAGTTGCTCCTGCAACTGATGTGAGCCAAACATAATCTAGCCAAATATGTGAAAAATACATAACAAAAAAAGAAAGAGGAAATGGGTAGGATATGACTAAACTTATTATAGGAAATCCTACTGTAGCCCACCAAATCAAGAAAAAAGGATTTAGGCCTGTGAAAATAAGACCTGTTATAAAAGGATTTTGGATTTTGATAATACTTTTAACTTCATTTCCTTTTATGGCATCTCTTATCATTGAAGTTGCGAAGAATATTATGAAAAATACTAAAAAAGAAGTAAAAGAAATATTGATATAAAAATTGTTTAAAATAGAATAAATGTTTGTATATAGAATACATAAGAGAAATACAAAAGGCATTTCAAAAGTCATATGACCAAGCGCTGAAGCTATACCAGCCTTATAACCTTTCCTCGCACCTAAAGCGGCGGTTGAAACTGTTAAAGGCCCTGGAGATAAAGCACCGCTTAGTGAAATGAGCACTGTAAGTAATACTAAATCTATCATTTATTCTAATATTGCTAGATATACTAAAAATATTTTAGCACGAATCCATCTTAATAATTAGTTCCTTTTTAAAAGTATTACTTAAGTTATTAAGTGAAGAATGAATATATGAAGTAACTTTTTGTTTAGTTTTTATCTCTTATTTAACTAAGTTTGTTTATATTGAGAATTCAAGCAAGAAAAATTAATGTTGCAAATTTCTTAACTAGAAGTTTGAGGACTTAATTAAACGACTATTATTTTATGCTTCCAAGCCAATGCAAGAATACCACCTATAATAGATAACAATATACCGCCTACCAAACCTAGAAAATAACCATACTCATATCTCTCATATCTATCAGTGATTGTAAACAGCGAAAACATTGCAGAAATTAAAACAACTAAACCACCTATTCTTATGTTTTGAATACGATCTGTATACATTAAAATAGCACCAATTATCACCAACATTCCTAACATCATAAAACCAATATTTAGTATGATGATACCTATCCCTTTATGGAGTAGTAACCATCTTCCTATTACCATGAAAATCCCTCCTAAAAGGGATAAAATAAAAGCTACAAAAGGTTTTTCTTCTGGCATTTTCCAGATAGATATTATATTTGGTCTATTTAAACTTTACTAAAATAATAGAATTAAATATAAGTCGCGTATAAATAATCTTAAATGAAAGTTATTTATCGATTTTCAACATATAATATTTTACTTTTCTAAGACCTTTATCCTTTATGATTATCTTTACCTCTCCTCTTAGCTCCATATTTTTAAGAGCTTTATATATTCCTCTTAGGGAATAATAAGGAAGTTCGCTCCAAATTTGGTATGCTGTCAGGGGGCCTTTCTCTTTTAAAATTTTCATCACATGATTTGAGAGTGTATCTTTTTTCATACGAAACGCCGTACTAGTTTTAAATCCCATTGTTATCACTGCTACGGAATTCTTTAAATTTTCAGCGACGATATAACTCATTGCTGACAGAGGTTTTGTTTTAATTCCATTCTCAAATAGTTTGACAAATGATTCGATGATTTCTTCGTTATCTACTTTAATGACCTCTATATCTTTAAGACCAGTGATAATATTTGGCTGAGATTTCTCCCGAGACATTACAGCGATTATTTTATAAGGAACATCTAAGCCAGCCTCACGTAATTCTTTTAAACCTTTATATAATGAGTATGCTAAGATTCCTGTCTCTGTAGGTACTATAATATTTTCTATATTAGCATTTTTTTCATATATTTCAAATAATATAGTTTTTAAACCTTCTATAGTGAGAGGATTCATATATTCAAAAATATTTATATTATTCTTAACGTAAGATATGGATTTTATATTAATTTTCATACTTAAAAATTTAGTGAGTTCATTAGGATCCATTTTCACAACATCATCTACAAATATTTCTATAAATATATCGCTAAGATAGTATGTTAATGATGATGTAAAATCTTCAGAATATATTATACCGATTTTTCTAATATTATTCTCATTTACGTAAGAAGCTATTAATGCTGAAGATCTATCTACATAAGATCCAGTCGGATTATATTTCTCGTTTTTTATATATACGTTGTTTTCTTTATCAATTTTAACTAAGGGTGTTAAACCCTCACCCTTAGAGATTATAGTACTGAAGTTTGGTAAAAGAGAATCATACCTCCATATTCCCTGCTTCGTTTTGTCTATCTCGAATTTTATAGACGAATATTCTACTATTATTAGGCCATTACAATAAGGGCATCTATTAAAAAATTTATCAAAAATTCTTTTGCATGAAATACATTTATAGTGATAATTTTTATTCACATTCCTAAGGATTATTTCTTAATCAGGGTAATAATATATTGATATAATATCTTCTCTCCTGTGATTTCTGGATGAAAAGTAGCAGCAATAAGGTTATCTTGTATTGCTAAAATTCCTATCTTTCCTGTAGCAGGATGATCTATATATCCTATGATCTCTGCAGGCGGCTGAGCATCTATTATACCAGGTGCTCTTATAAAAGCGGCCTTTAATTTTCCGATTTTAGTTTCTACGTTTATGATAAAGGAATCTTTTTGTCTTCCAAAAACATTTCTGAGAACAGTAATTTTCATAAGCTCTAAAGTTCTTTGGTTTGTCTCCCCAACGACTTTATCGCTAACTTTTTTGGCAAGTAATATTGCTCCTGCACAAGTTCCTAAGATAGGTTTCCCTTCTCTTGCAAAATTTCTAATAGGTTCATCAAGTTTTTTATAGAAAATCATATCTCCTATCGTGGTCGATTCGCCTCCAGGTATTATAAGTGCGTCGATATCTAAAAGATCTTCCGATTTCTTTACTATTACTGGTTTTACATTCTCTATTTCTTTTAGCAACTGTATATGTTCTAGAAAATCCCCTTGTAAACTTAATACTCCTATTTTATAAATTGTCATCTACCTCTAACTTGCATTAATTGTTCAGGCTTTAAGGTTCTTATATCAATACCTTGCATAGAAGCTTTCTCAGAAACCATTTTTTGTGCTTCTACAACTGTTTCTGGATCATCATAATAAGAAGTTGCTAGTACTATGGCTCTCGCTCTAGCTGCAGGATCAGAACTTTTAAATATCCCTGAACCTACGAAAATGCCATCAGCACCAAGCCACATCATCAATGCAGCGTCAGCAGGTGTTGCAATTCCTCCTGCTGCAAAATTTACCACTGGTATTCTACCGATTTTTCCTGTTAGTAGAGCGAGTTCATATGGTACTTTATTTTCTTTTGAATAGATCCAGATAGATTCAAGATCATTATTAAGGTAATAACTTCTTAAAGTAGAAACACTTCTGTTCACAATCTTTATATGTTTTACAGCTTCAGCAACATTACCTGTTCCTGGCTCTCCTTTAGTTCTTATCATAGATGCTCCTTCAAATATTCTTCGAAGAGCTTCAGGAAGATTACGTGCACCATTTACAAAAGGAGTTTTAAATTTCCATTTATCTATATGAACTTTTTCATCTACCGGTGTAAGAACTTCGCTTTCGTCTATGAGATCAACCCCTATTTCTTCAAGAAGAACAGCTTCTTCGGTATGTCCAATTCTGCACTTAGCGGAGACTGGAATAGTGATCGTATTCATAACTTTTTTAATAACATTCAGATCAGCTGTTCTAGCAACTCCACCAGCCATTCTTACATCATATGGAAGCTTGTCTAAAACCATCACACCTATAGCACCAGCATCTTCAGCTATTGCAGCTTGCTCTTCATTGGTCACATCCATTATGACGCCTCCTTTCAACATTGATATGAATCCATATTTAACTAGTGGTGTACCTGTTCTAATAGGTATTACTTCTAAACCACTCTCTTTTATGCGATCCCCATATTCTAAAAGCTCATAGATTAGATCTCTTAGTTTCTCTAAAAATATATATGAATCTATTAATTTCACAGTTACCATACAAAGTAGTTCCTTAAAATAAATTAATCTTTTGCTGAACGTTCATTAAAAAAATTCTTATTCATAAACGAATCAAAGCTAAGTATTTAATAAAAATTTGCCATAATGGTATGCATATAATGTTAACATTATTAATTTTAATTTCATTTTCATAATTCAATGTAATAATTAAAAGTTCAGGATTATCACTTTTAAACAATTCATATGCCTTAATTAATGCTTTTATCTCTCTATCTCTTCTACTTTTCTTAATTTTAGAAAGAAATCTTCAATCAATCTTTTTTCCATAATTTTATCATAAGGGAAGAAATTTTTTAACTTTTTTCCATGCAAGACAATCTTTTACCCCTAAAACGCCGGTTAAAGATAATTTATTGAATGTAACCTCTTCTAATTGCTTCAATGAGCAAAGGATCTGATATAAAGTATAAATCATCTTTTTTCTCTATGAATCCATAATACATGAGTTCTTTCAGATAATTTGATATTTGTTTATCGCTTGCATTACTTATAATTCTCAAGCTTCTTTTAACTTCGCTCCATCTTGAAGGTCTTGTTAAAGTTTTCATGATTTCTATGTATCTCCTTCTTGCTATTTGTCTTATGTTCAAAAACTGCTTGAACTCATCTGCTATTAATTTAGAGCCTTCATCGATCGATCTTTCTAAAGCATCATCATAGCCTCTTGTTCTTAGATAACCATAAAAGGTAAGCCATCCTATGATCCCATCTAGGATAGAAACAGCTTTGTTTATTTCTTCTTCATCAACTTTTATTTTAGCTTGTTCAAATCCTGCCTTGAGAAAATCGATGGATTTCTCTTTAGAAAGTTTCTTCAAAGTTATTTCTGTAAACGCTCTTCCAAAAAGCGGGGCATTTGGATTTCCTTTCCCTAAAACCTTATCTAATAAGCCTACTTCTGATCCTGCAAGAACTAGCTTTATTCCTTTAACATAGTCGTAAATATGTGCTAAAATTTTACCAAATCCTTTTATATATCTTAGATCTTGGGCTTCATCTATTGCCAAAACTATTTGCTTATGTTCTGCCCATTTACCTATTTCTTCAAGTATTTCTGCAATAACGTTAATCTTTCTTTCTTTAAACTCTAATTTTAAACCTGAAATTTCTAAACCTTTTATTTTTGATAGTATTTTGTTCATCGTTTTATCTTTAAGAAACTTACTGAGTTCTGTTGAGAAGTATTGATAAATACTATCAGGAGTAAAAGGAACGCCTAATCTTAGATCTATAAAAATATGCGGTAGGTTTGTTTCGTTTAGCACCACTCTCATCAGCGAAGATTTTCCTGTTCTCCTTAATCCCTTAATGACTATCATTCTTGTGCTAGGTTCTAGCAATTCTTTTTTGAATGTTTCAATCTCGTTTTCCATGTCGAAGAAGTCTTCTTTTCGGGTTTTTACTTCGAGCGAAAAATACATTACTTTCACCCCTTACTATTTACTTACACCCCCTACTATTAAAATTTACTAAAGATTGTTCAATGAGTGTTATGCATTTTGCTTTTTCAAAAATATAGCTTGAAATCTGTATTAAAAATTATGGCAAATAAAGAAATCAAATTCGGTCTTGCTCCAAATTTATATCCTCCCGAAGTAATCTTCAAAGTAGCTGAAATTTGTGAACAATACACTCTAGACGGAATATGGTTATCGGATCATGTAGTTGCTGTTGGAGTTAAACGATTTCATGCTTTAGATGCGTGGAGTATGCTTGCTGCGCTTGCAACCAAAACTAAAAGCATAAAATTGGGCACAGCTGTTTCTGATCCACATAGGAGACATCCAGAAACGCTTGCTCAAATTGTTGCAACAGTAGATATATTATCTGGAGGAAGAACAATCCTTGGAGTTGGTCCAGGAGAGTCGATGAATCTTGATCCATTCGGAATAAATTGGGATAAACCAATAGCTAGAATGAAGGAAGCTATTATTTTAATAAAAAAACTATGGACTCAAGAAAGTGTAAGCTATGAAGGAAAGTTTTTTAGATTTAACAATGCCATTCTCGATTTAAAACCAGTTCAAAAACCTCATCCTCCAATATGGATAGCTGCAAACTCTACTGCTTCATTAAAGGTGGTTGCTGAATTAGGAGAAGGCTGGATTCCTCTTCCAAACGGTCCAGAAAATTATAGCAAAAATCTTAATTTTATTAAAGAATATGCAAAAAGCTTAGGAAAAGATCCTGATGAAATAGTACCAAGCATATTCATGTATATATGTGTTGCTGAAAATGATCAAGATGTTAAAAGAATGTACGAAATATCTGTGAAATTTTATTCGTTAATACTTAAGAGGCCAGAATTTAATTTCTTTGGCAAAGCACCTTTCTCGAGAGAAATTGCGATGAAGGCTTTTCATGAAGCCTTGAAACTAGATACTCCGTTTGAGAAACTTAAGGAAGAACTTCCTTTTCCTATAGGAACACCTGAAGAGTGTGTTGAAAAACTTCGTGAATACATAAGAGCAGGTGTGAAATACTTTATTTTAGTTCCTTTAACAAGACCTGAAGATTGTGTATATGCTTCAGAGCTTTGTGCAAAGAAGATAATTCCTAATTTGTAATTGAAAAATTATATCTCGAATTCATTCAATTGAAATAAACCATAATGTCGATAAGGCAAGTTAAGTAATGTTTATTTATTTGAATTGTCTTTAATCAAAATCTTTTATTTGCATTTTACTGATTATAATTGGAAGAATAGTGAAGGTATTAAGATAAAGTTTTTATAATTTCGAAATAGCTAGCAAACTTTAAATAATTTGAAAAGTTCGATTTTTTTATTATTTGAAAAATCTTAGAATATTTTTAATTATTCATATAAACGTTGTATACCTTCTAATTTATCAAAATCCTTATCAAACGAATATATTTCATAAATTTTATTTTTTAGCATGATTACATAAGTTAGAGCATCATTTAAACCGACCTTTTTTTCTTTTGCTATCTTAATTGCTTCCAAATATTGTTGTTTGTTTACTGATACTAATTTAGCAAACCGAATTAAAAATTCTTCGATGGATAGTGCTTCATCTAAAGACATATGAGCTTCTAAGATATTTGCTATCTCAGTCATGTTCACAACGGAAATGGCTATTTTCTCTCCTTCGTTAATTCTCTTTACTATCTTTTGAGCTGCTTGTTTAATTTTTATTTCATGAGGTTTAAGTTCCCTTTTTGGCTTTATGAAAGCATGTACAAATACACTGGCGTCAACGAACTTCATACAATTCTCTCTTTACTTTTTTCCATTCTGAGAGATCAGATTGGATGTTTACTTCAATTGAATCAAAGAACTTTGTAAGATCGATTCTTTTCGAAGGTTCAATAATTATTTTCTCTCCTTCGATTTTCATCAACACTATTCCATCTTTTAAATATTTTTCTCTCCATTTTTTTGGAAATACCAATCTACCCTGTTTATCCACTTTTTTTAAAATTTCCATATCTTCATTTTATGGGGAACTTTATATAAATTTTCTTGAAAAACTAACAGTCTTAACTTGATGCTTAAAATGAGCGAGTAGCGCAGAGAAACAATTTCGAGTAAGAATGCGTTATTGAGCGCTTTATTTAGAAAGAACTTTTATGATATTATTTTCCGCTACGGAAATAATTTTCGGTACGGAATATTCACAATTGTAAATGGTCTAAAAAAGCCTCATTTTAGAATAGAGAAAGACTTATGTTTTTATTCAAGATACCTTTAATTGCATATTCATAATTTATTCTACTTAAGTTTTCTGAGTTTAGTATGATTACTACTATATTGATAAATCTTAAGCCTTTGAAGACGTAAAGATTTTGTATCACGAGATTTGAAATGAAGCCAGTTTCCTTAGATGAATCGATATATTTCAAAATTAATAAGCATATTTAATTGCAAATAGAAATTATTATTAATGCAAATTCTCAAATCATCGGCTGACGTTTACTTAGAAGAAGCTGATTTATTATTATCTAAAGGCGATGTAATTCAAGCCAGCGAAAAATACTATAAAGCAGCTGAAGAAGCAATAAAAATTTTAACCAGCGTTGATCTGAGCGATATCTTGAATGAAGTTAAAATTAAAGATTGGAATACTGAAATAATCAACAAAGCAGTTTTTAAGTTATCTTCGATACTAGGTGAATGGGTAATTGAAAGTTGGGGTGCCGCTGTAGCGCTTATTACTGCAAATCTTGATTCTGAACAAGTTAAGAAATATAGGGAAAGTATAGTAAAGTTAATTCAAGTTGCTGACGAAAGATTCAATAGAAAGATTGTTGAAGGAAGCTGATTTATTATTATCTAAAGGCGATGTAATTCAAGCCAGCGAAAAATACTATAAAGCAGCTGAAGAAGCAATAAAAAGTCTATCCTACAAGAATTCCTTAAAGATTCTCTCAAAAGTAAAACAAATAGGACATTGGAATTCAAAGCTTTACTTTAAGGCTGTCGATGAACTAGAGAATATTTATCCTAACATACGGTTATGCTGGATTTCAGCATGGATATTACATATAGAGGGCTTTCATGAAATAAGACTAAGAGGAGATGATGTTATGCAGTTGAGAAAGTATATAGAAAAATTAATCAAATTGTTGTAAAATAATAAGGAATTAACATATTGTAGAATTATAATCTTTAGAAGTCAATTAATGTTATTATATGGGTTGATCATTTATGCTTTAAACTATTAATATTTTAGATTATAAGCATGAAAGTTAATTGATTCTTTTTGATCTTAATTCATGCCAGCTGAACCTCTAATTTTGTACCATGTGTAAGTGTATAAGCTGCAGGACATCTTTCTTCTGCTAGTTGGATAAGCTTTCTAAGGACTTCTTTATTGTTTTCACCATCTATTTCTAAATTTACCAAGATTGTAACTTTCTCTATTACTGGAGCGTCTTCTAAAGCGAAAACTCTAGACATGTTCATATCAGCAATCAAATCAAGATTGAGCTTGTTAATCTTCTTTCCTTCTAAAGTTGCAACCATAGCAAGAGTTGAGGCGAAGCAAGCTGCTACGCCAAACAAACAATAAGGAATAGGACCTGGTGCAAGCATATTCCCACCTTGTTGCAATGGCAGGTCTGCGAGAAGCGTAAATTCTCCTTTTTCTGTCTTTATGATAGATTTGAACTGGGGTTTTGTAGGATCGTTTGCATTCCATTCACCACTAATAGTTTGTTTTGTTCTTCGCAAACTAGGATCTTTCTTTAGCTTTTCAATCGTTTCTCTCAATTTTTCTAAATTTATATTATTCACAAAAAGTAATTTTGAGTTTACAATATTTAAGATTAGCTAGTGGAGTTTCTAAAATTTCGGATTTTTTACACAAATGAAAGCCTCGTCCTTTAGGGCATAAGAAGTCAGCCAATGGGATAGAGTTATAACTATTTACAAACGTTAGTTTGATTTTATTCTGCGCGCTCCAACATTAAAGGATTGTATATGAATTAACGTATAAGTTAATTAAATAGGATTGAGAAGTTCAGAAATTTTTCAGCAATTAAAGAAATAACATGCATTATCATATTTATTATTCGGGATTTATATGATCGTGTGAATATAATAATTTAAAGTGGAATCCATACTAAAGAAACTTTTAGAGGAAATAGAGAAGAATCCTGATGAAGCTAGAAGATTAGCTGAAAAGCTCGCTTCGTTATTTATAGTGCACGAGATTAAACAAATAAGAGAAGAGTTAACAAAATCAATTATTTCTTTAAATGAAACAACTCGCAATACTCAAATCGAGCTGGTGAAGTTGAGAGAAGACTTCAATAAAACGCTAATGGAAATGGGCAAAAGGTTTGAAATGCACGATAGGAAGTTTGACGAAATCGTGAAACGCCTCGAAGAGCACGATAGGAAGTTTGACGAAATCGTGAAACGCCTCGAAGAGCACGATAGGAAGTTTGACGAAATCGTGAAACGCCTCGAAGAGCACGATAGGAAGTTTGACGAAATCGTGAAACGCCTCGAAGAGCACGATAGGAAATTCGTGACATTAGAAGAGCAGATGAGGAAAGGATTTGAAAACACTGAAAGATATCTTAAATACTTGGCAGCTACATTGGAAGATATAAAAAGATCTATAGGTATTTCTCTTGAATACTATACTTCTAATTTTGTTGAAATGTTTCTAAAGGAGAAGGGGTTTAAAGAAGTCTCTGTAAACGCGCACGTTAACTTATTCAATCCTTTAAACAACACTTTTAGAGAAATTGATATTTTATGCATAGAGCCACTTGTAGTTGGTGAAGTAACAACGGTTTTGACAAGCATAGAAAACGCTGAGAACGAATTGAATAAATTACTCGATAATACAAAGTTTGCAGAAGAGTTATTTAAGAAAAAGCACTTCATGAAATTATTGGCTGTCGAGAATGTAACTGAAGAAGTTTTAAACTATTTAAAAACCAAAGCTAAAGAATTGAATGTTACTTTAATTACTGGTAGGGAGGTTGGCTGACTTCCTCTAACGTATTTTATTTCCGTGTTTTTGATTTTAGAAATTATTTTGCTTAACTTCATTTTATCAAATAATTATTTTTTATATGTTCAACTGTTCTTTCGGGATCAAAGACTCCTTTCATATCGAATGATCCTCCATCTTCTTTGAAGAATCTTACTGAACCAGTAATGTAAGATGCACGTTTTCCGTTTAATATAGGAGGGAATACTCTATATGCCCTGGCGCGTATTATCACAACTGGCTTTACTTCTAAAACTTCTAAGTCCTTTATTTCTTCCCATTTGATGATAAGTTTATTATTCTTCCATATCCCATTTTGATTATACCAGTAAAATGGCTGAAAGATAGACTTGGCAGCTAATGCATAAGCTGACATTGGTGGAAAAATTATCTTAAATCTGAAGATGAGTGAAATAAGAATTAATAAGAAGAATCCTCCAATGAAAATTGAAATATTACCTATTATTGATGAGCCAAATTTTCCTTCAAGCGAATAAAAATACAATCCAATTGAGCTAAAAAATACTGTGTAAAATGTAAAAATTGCTATCGAAACTAGATAACGTTTTTTAAAAGTCTCTGTATCGATAAATTATCTTCTTCTTCATTATTTATATTTTTTATTTCAATACCTTCTTATTTTCTAACGATAATTAGTTCAAAACAAACATTTTATAAAACATCTCGCTTCAAACCATAATCTCAACGAATTGAGGTATATCAAGCATAGCTAAGAACAATGAAACTGGTATTACACCTTCATCTAGAGTATCTTTACTTAATACAAATACTTTCTTCATTTTACCTAACACCTTGAGCGTTTTCCTAACTCTACCAAGTTTTACCTCGAACCCAATCAATTCATCACCATGTCTTATCGTGATATCAAGCTCCTCATCTCTCTTAATATAGTTTACTTCGAATAGTCTAGATAAATGAGAAACGACCAGGGCTTCTAATAATTTGCTCTCATCTAGTGCTTTACTCATTGTCCATTTAGAGAAGGCTGAATAAACAAAAGGATCTATGAAATAGAATTTCTTTTGTTTTCTAGATAAAACTCTCAGATCATTGACATCTATTGCTTCAATGACCTTCAATATGAATAATTTCTCCATTAAATGAACATAGCTGATCGCAGTCTTAACATTTCCTACACCATATTCTTTAGAGATGCTTTGAAAGCTGAACTCTGAAGAACTTTTCTCAATTATCGCTTTAACAGTCAATTTGAAGAATTTTTCGCTTCTTTTAAGTTTGTTTATATCGCTTATAATACTACTTAAAAAATCGAAAATGGTAGCATTTCTAACTTTACCTTCTATAATGAAATCTTTTATTGGATTAGGAAAGCCTCCAGTGATCAAGTAAAGCTCTAATAAATCGTTTAGCTTAGGCAAATAGGCTTGATACTTAAAGTAATTATTTAAGACGAAATCCAGATTTCCTTTTGGTAAATCTATTCCGAAAATTCTTATATAACTAGAGAAAGATAAGGGTAGCATGATTAAGGTTTTGCCATAACCTCTTCTTCCTGGAAAAGCTTCAATCTCCCTCTTTGCTTCCATAGATAACGAGCCAGAGAGTATTAGTACATCTTCATTGAAATCTCCTTTATCTATTCTGAATTTAATTGCTCTATACCATTCTTTAGGAAATGTTACTTCATCTAGAATTATATAAGATGTTTTAATTCTTTCCCTTTTCTTAAATTTTAAATACATAGAAATTACTTCATCGAGTTCTTTATAATCCGCTAATTTATCACATGAAAAATAGAATATAGATTTAGGGTTTATTTTTTCATCTAATAATTTTTTAATCAAGAGTATTAAAGAAGTCGATTTACCCACTTGCCTAGGTCCAAATATAAAATTTAGTGAAAATGGTCTTAGGGAAAGTTTTTCTTCAATCTTTGGATCCCATTTATTAGGTGATTGAAGATATTTCTTATAATATTCATTCTCTAAAAGTAGTTCCTGTGAAATCCACCATGGGTTTTGCTCTTCAATCATTTGTGTAATATAAATCCACAATGACTTATAAATATTGTTTACTCAAGATCTACAAGGTAAAAAATTAGATGCATGGTAGTGGTCAGCTATGTACCTACCTTTAATAGTCTTTAAATTATTCTTAAACTAAACAGTCAAAAAATTTAAGAAGCTTAAATTCAAAACTAATTTTATTTTATTATATCTAACAAATAATTTAGAAGTTCATTTATTCCGTAACCTTTTTCAGCACTTATTTCAAAATAATGTTCTTTTTCTAGCTCACTTTTAATTAAAGTATATAATTCTTTATTAACATCATCAATTTTGTTTATTACAGGTACAACTATTTTACCTAACTCTTTAACTTCATTGTATAAGTTTATTTGTTCTTTTGGCGTGAGCATAGATAAACTGGAAGCATCGAAAAGAAAAACAATCACGCCTTCCAAATTCTTAATAGCATTTATAGCCTTCAATTCTATCTTATTCCTTTCCTTCATAGGTCTATCGAGTATTCCAGGCGTATCTATTACTTGTATTTTCTTAAATTCATCTATTATATGACCTACGTGCACGTCTTTAGTTGTAAAAGGATAAACAGCGACTTCAGGCTTTGCTGTAGAAATTTTACCAACTAAGGTGCTTTTACCTGCATTTGGAGGCCCAGCGATTATAATTGTTGGTAAATTCGGATCTATGGCATGGAGTTTTTTCAGTTGTTTAGAAATTTCAATTGCAAAATTTATGCATTTCTTTCTTCTTCTTAAAATCGAAAAGACTCTTCCAACATATTCTCTTAAATATTTATTAAAATCTTTTTCTTCTTTTAATACTAATCTTGAATAATCTTTTGATAATTTTCTTGTTAAGAATACAGCATGTTTGATAGAAGCTAAGCAAATTCTAAATCTATCTAAGTCGCCAGTTAATATCTCAACTACTTCTTTATAAAAAGGATGCAGTTCATTTATTTTAGGAAAAGATTTCAAAAAGAACTCATATCTGCTTACTTGTTCTTCAACAAATCTTATCCTTCTTAAGCATCTCTCCTTAGGATCACTAGTAGCTATTTTCGGTAAACCTTCTAGTATCTTCTTGATTGTATCCTCAGTCTCTAATGGTATTTTAATTCTTTCAAAAGGGCTTGACATGACTTATGATTTTGATGGACTTTCTATTCCATTATTTCATTATTATAATATCTTAATTAAACTATGCTCTATCATATTTCTCTAACACAGAGCCTTAAACCTAAACATATTCACATCATCAATGTTTCACTAACTTTTAATGATTTCCTTAATTTATAAAACTCATGAAGAAGCTGTCAAATAAATTTTTAAAAGGAGGAAAGCTTTTTAGGGATTCGGCATCCTACTACTATTTTGAAAAGTAATAGAAGGTTAAGAACGAGTCCATATGTTTTAGATACTTATGCTTGGATAGAATATTTAAGAGAATCTTATTTGGCGAGTTTAGTCATTAAGAGATCAATTTTCCGGGATTTAAAATGTTTTTATTATCGATTAACTTCTTAATATTCTTCAATAACTCTAATTGTTTACCAACCTCATCCTTAACCCACTTTTTCTTTAATAATCCAACACCGTGATGATGCGAGATGGTTCCGCCATTGCTTATAACAATCTTAGTAGTGGTTTCCCATACTTCTTGTAATATTTCGGTATCTTGTTTCATTATTACTACATTATATAACGAAGCACCGTTTGTATATAAATGAGTCATTCTGGATAAAACATTACTAACACCTTCTATTGATAATAATGAATTTTTCAATTTATCATATATTTTGGTTAAAACGCTCCAACTTCCAGCTAAATCTAAAGTATCCATCCATAATCCTGAAGATATTAATTTAGCTAATTGTTCCTCATATTTTTTAGAAAATGCTTCTCTCCAAACTTTTAGTAAATCTTTCTCGGCTTCATATCCATTATAATTTTGAGCTATTTTTCTTACTACTTTTTCTTGTGCACTAACTAACTCTTCGTCATAACCTCTAATTCTAATCAAGGCTACGCTATATGGCAAACTAAGCATAAGCATACTACTATCATTGTCATGTATTACAATTCTATGAGGAGGAGGTAATCTAATTGCAAACTCTCTAGCGAACTTAATACTGGTATCGAAATTATCGAATCTAAAAGCTAGGTCTCTATATAATGGGGCTAAAGGGAATATTCTTAATTTAGCTTTAGTTATTATGCCCAAAGTGCCTTCAGATCCTATAAATAGTTTCATCAAATCAGGAATTATAGAAGTCCTAATAGCCTTCTCAGAACCTAAATATATTAAATCTCCATTAGGGAGTAAAACTTCCATCCATAACACTAAATTTTCTATATTGCTCTGACTATGAGAACCAGTTCCTCTATGAGCTATAGCTCCTCCTATTGTAGCTAAATAGAATGATTGTGGATGGTAATCTAAAGTATAGCCTTTACTATTCAGCCAACTTTCTAGATCACTTATTTTAATTCCGGCCTCTACTGTAACTGTTAGATCTTCATCGTTTAACTCTATTATCTTATTTAACTTGGTCATATCAATAACTAAACATCCATTATGATAAGAGCCTCCAACTACACTGGACCCTCCACCATAAGGCACCATACATATGTTATTCTCATTAGCAAGTTTTACAACTTCAACTAATTCCTCAATTTTCGATGGTGCTACTACAGCTAATGGTTTTCCCAGATCTTCTCTTAGAAATTCTCTTAATATTAATAAAGGAGTCCAATCTCTTTTATATCTTTCAATGTCTTTAACTAATATATGAGGAAAACTCTTCTCAAGTACGGTCTGAAACTTCTCAGACATAAATAACATTAAAATAAGTTATATAAATTTCTAGAATTTACTTTGTTGATCATCAATGAGTATAAGATGTGTAAATTTCTTCAAAATCATGAAACACAGCAAACTTTTAGAATACCTTTATTAATCTTAGACACTAATCTAGATTTAGGCGATAGATTTGAAAGATGAAAGTATTTTTAATAAAGTAATCACTGGTTTATCAGAAATAGAATTAAGTAATCAATGGCCTGCACTTTTTATTAATAAAGAAATCATACCATATCTTACTTCATCAACTAAAAAAGTATTAAAAATAGCATCTTGGATCATAAACTTTTCACCATTACTTTCAAGATTTAAAACATTTAATATGCTAAATTATGAAGAGAAAAGGAAATGGTTGTTAAAAATTAAGGAGGAGAGTCTCACTTATAATATGATTAATCTTTTAGAATTACTTCTTAGTGCAGTTTATTATGTAAATCAGGAGAATGCTGTGAAAATAAACTATAAAAGAGAACCTTATATACTGCCATCCAATGAGATTATTCAATCAACAACACTTTCTGTACCTTTAAAAGTTCTAAATAAAAAATATGATGTGATAATAGTCGGTAGTGGAGCGGGTGGTGCTGTATCTGCATGGAACTTTGCTAGAAAAGGTTATAACGTAGCTATTTTTGAGATTGGTCCTGAACCTACTCGAGAAGAATTTTTAAATGAACATCCTGTGTATCGAGTATTAAAATATTATTGGGATAATGGGGTTACATTCACATGGGGATCACCAATAATTCATGTCCCATTTGGACGTGTGTTAGGCGGTACGGTTACTTTAAATTCTGGGACAATGTTCCGTATTCCAGATGAGACTCTTTTAAATTGGAAAAAAGAGACTGGCGCAAATATTAGAAGCGATGAATTAAATTTGGCTTATAAGATCGTAGAAAATAAATTAAATGTAAAATCAATTCCACAGTACCTGCTTGGAAATAATGCTTTAGTTATGAAGGAAGGCGCTGAAAAATTAGGATTACATCATTATCCAGTAAAAAGACCCCTAGGAAGTTGTCACGGTATGGGCGAATGCGCATTTGGTTGTCCATATAATGGAAAATTAGATATGCGGCTCACATTTCTTAGAGAAGCTGTAGAATATGGGGCATCAATATTTACTTATGCAGAAGTTAAGAAAATAATTATTAATAATGGTAAGGCTCAAGGTGTTTTAGTTAACATCAATGGCACTAATGTTATTGTTGAAGCTAAAGTTATTATAGTTTCAGCTGGAGCCATCAATACTCCCAAATTGCTAAGAAGCTCGGGTGTAAAAAACAGTAATATAGGGAAACATCTTCATATACATCCAGCTGTAGGTGTTACAGCCCTCATGAATTATCGTATAGAGGGGTGGAAAGGTACTATGCAATCATACTGCGTAGATAATTTATTAAAAGAACTTCATACACTTCTTCTGGCAACATTTCCTCCACCAGGAATAGGCTATAGCGCAGGAAGTTTATCATTTTCTGAGTTAGATAAATATCCATATCTAGCATCTATAGGAGTTCAAGCTAGTGATGATAGCGAGGGCAATGTTTTTGGAAGACGTATAGCTGGGATTGCTGCGTATAATTTAAGAGAGCATGATTTAGAGAAAATAAAGGAAGGAATCATCTTAGCATCAGAAATATTGCTTGCTGCTGGTGCAATAAAAATATTTTTACCAATTAAAAAACTAAATAGTATAAACAATATTTTAGACGTTAAGAATATTCTAAAAAATACTAAACTTAAAGCATTTAAACTCAGCGCCTATCATCCTATGTCAACTGCTCGAATGAGTGCAGATCAAGATAGTGGTGTTGTTGATGTTGATGGTAAAGTGTATGGAGTTTCTAATTTATATGTTGCTGATGCTTCTATTCTTCCCTCAACTACATATGTAAATCCTCAATTAACAATAAACGCATTGAGTTTTCTAATAAGCGAAAAAATCATTAAGGCGATGTCTTAAGATGAAAGATAAAATTTGGTTCATAATTAGACTGCTTTCATTTATAGCATTCCTTGGTTTTGTTTATGTAGGAGCATTATTTGCTTTTAAGCCAGAAATGTTCACAGAAAAATTAATCTCGCCAGACTCAGCATTTTGGCATAGTTTAGCTTTAGCTTTCATGGCCACAGTTTCAGTATTGGCTTTACTAATTACGCTTAGTCCTAAAAAATATTTAGATATGTTATTGCCATTAGCTATTGGTAAATTTGTTTCATCTTTTTCAAGCTATTATTGGTATATACATTTTAATGTCAACTTTTTAATGTTTAATGTTTTAACAGATGGGATAATAGCATCAATAGCATTAATTCTTTATATTATAGTTAAGATCTATACTCTGCGCGTATCCTCATAATCATATCCAACTAAGAAAATTAATAAATAGAAAAATTCTACTTCCACGCTAAATAAATCATATATTATTCATAAGTACTTTATTTCTGAAAGATTTTCATCCAAAATTCTAGGAAGAGCATATTCAAAAAATGTTCTTTTTACACAAGTTAATTGTTTAGTCTCATTGTTTATCTGCATAGTTATATTCATATCAGCAATTTCTGTATTATGACAATATCTATAACCCTCAATAGGATCTTCGTATTTTGCGATTATCATATCATTTTTATTTGCAATCACATTAATATTTACTAACACATTTTTACTTATTCTCACATTTGCTAGCAAATAATTTATATCGTATTTTCCATTAAAAGGTAATCCGATCATCCTTCCAATATAAAACATTTTACCGTGTAACATAATAGTACCAAACATGATATCTTTAGTTCCATCAGGTGATACTATAAGCAAGTCCAACCATCCATTATTATCCTCTTCAAAACCACTACAATGAACCCACACCCAATGATGCAAATACCTATTTGAGGAAATATATCCTATCATTCCTTTATATTCACTTATCTCGTAAACTTTATCATCATACATGATACTTCCATTAAAAATTGCTAAAGGTGTTACCATTACATACTCTGAACTCCTTCGAAATACACGAAATAAAAACGGCATACTGTTAACAGTTTTAAAAAGCGGCTTAATTTTAAGAAGCCATCTAAACTTGTTTGTAACAGCAGAAGCCTCACCATTTTTAAGCGAAAATATTGCTCTATTTATTTTTGCATAATCCCTACTAATATAGGCATTTCTAATATCATATTTAGCTAAAAACCCTTCAGGAATTCTCTCCCCAAATGAAGCAAGCCACAAACCAGAATAACCATTATCCTTAAATAACGCAGTATATCTTAACCAGAAACCAGAACCCTTACGTGCAAATGTCATAAAAATAACCTTATAACCTCTAATAAATCTCACCAATCATTTTATCGCAACCAAAAAAATAAAACCTTAACAATATTTTCTTTCTTCCTTCGTAAGATTCTGTTCAAAATACTCTAACCACTAAATGCTTTTTTCTTAGCCTCTTCCAATTCTTTTAGTATTTCTTTGAAGACCTATAACATACTAGTTTTCTTTTAAAGAAGAAAAGCATTAGAACTCACATATAAAATTCATTATTATCATTTTTTACGAAATTGGTTTCCCCTTATTTAGTTCACAAAAGATTTAAACACCTAAAAATGTTTCCTGAAACCTATATCTTTGTGTAAGTTATAGCCTAGTAATGTATTGTAGGCTAGAATACTTATTATCACTTTCTAGATATACATCGTAAATATCTCTGCACAAGACGAATTTCTTTCTAGTAAAGATTTATTATTAACATCGCCACTCTAATCGTTATTACTCGTATTATTAAAAGTTGAATTATCTTGAATAGAATAAAGACGGTTTGAACTAAAGCTCCCACTTCATACTCAAATCGAGCGATTAAAACTATATTCTTTTAAGAAATTATACTAAAATGTGCTTAGAATGACGATCTTCATATATAAAATCTTATCGATAATGATGATAGAGCTTGCAATTCTAGGTAATACTCTAGAAAGCATGCTAGGTGCTGAAGGTGATAAAGGTGGGAGCAGTTAGGCAAGAGTTGCGTGTTAAAGGAGATAAGGGAGAGAAGAGAGTTAGCGTCCTATTTGATAGTGGTGCATCCAGATCTTTTATTCGAAGCGATGTTGCGTTGGAGCTCTCCACTCCGCGAAAACTGATTATTCCAAGAGAATTTGTGATAGCTAATGGGGATAAAATCATTTGCAATTTTTTCTGTGATTTAATAGTTGAGATTGAAGGGAAAGAGATAGGGATTGAGGCTTTTCTAGTCGATAAATTGCCAGTTCCCTTAATCTTCGGGGCATTGGATATGGAAGCTTACAGGATCAAGCTCGATCTAGCCAAGAGAAAGCTTGATCTATCAGAGTTTACAGGATATATGCTAGCTCTTTAAGATTTTCTTAGTGATCAAAGGAATATGTGCTTTGTAAACAGAATTGAATTACTCAGTTTTTATCGCTTATGAATTTTTATGAAGTATAGGTAGGATACATGCTCATCTGCATTAAAGTTATTTAAATTAAAGATTAGTTATTGGTAAGGATTTGCGTAATGCTTAGCTATGATGCACGTCTTTGTAAAGGTTAGATTTAGGGGAAAGGGAGATAGAGTTAGAAAAAGTTCTTATTGATACAGATGCTTCATTTACCGTTATGCCTCTTGATTTCGCTGAAAAACACTTTATCCAAACTCCCTTTGTGGTTGACCTTAAGCTTAGAGATGGTAGATTTGTTAAAGCTAGGGTTTTCATTGCTGAAGGTGAAATTGAAGGTGGGAAAGGCCCGTTAAGAATAGTAGCTTTTGAAAAAGCTTCACCAGTTATTGGTGTTGATACCCTAGAAACTCTTAGGCTTAAAGTAGATCCTATAACTGGTAAGATGGAGAAAACAGAGTATTACATGCTTTACATTTAATCAGGTTCGATAGTAGTTTGCTTGCATCTCTTAACGATTTCCACTTTCGTTATTATTTTCAAAACTTTAAGCTCTTTTATTCTTTATATCAGTTTGAAATCTTTATAGTATTCTAAAACATTGGAAGGAAATTATCGAAATAATGTTTCCTAAATCTCCCTTAAATATTCATTTCCAAGTAGCTAAAATTGATAAGGGAATAATCAAACCATCTAATTAAATGTTATGTTTAGTAAATGTTTATAGAAAACTTAAATCTAAGAAAATGAATTTTTAGAAAGATCAAAGATCTTTTTATTAATTGTTAAAGTGTTAATTTTTTAGCGGCTTCTCTATGTATTGGATCAGCAAATTCGTATTTTTCATTCTCTTTTAATAGTATACTTAGATCCATTAGTCGACATAAACTATAATATAGTGTTTTATTAGGAACACGTGCACCTGTCCAGATTTCAACAGCTCTCTTTATTGCACTCCAATTCTTATATCCCATAGCAATAGCTCTTAATACATGTTTGTAAAGGCTACCATATCTTACGATCCTATCTAATTCGCCGGTAACCATCTTTATGGCTTCTTCTAACACTCTATCTAGCACATCAAATCTCTTGTTCTGAACAGCTTTATATCCATAAAATGCAAGCCAACCAGGTATCCCATTTAACACCCCAACAACTTCTTCTAAAATAGTCTTTGGAGGATGCATTCCAACTTCATTAAAGCCTGTTTCTAGAAACCTTATTGAATCTTCTTTCGAAAATCTATTCAATACAATTTCATCTCTTACCCTTCCATAAAGAGGACTAGCATAGTTGTCAAACTCAAGGAAGTCGTAGAGCAATCCAACCTCTGAGCCCTTAAAATAAACTTAATACTGCGTAAATTATCATAACAATAAGCCATAATTTGTCTGAAGTCTACCTTATTATAACCTCTTAGAAATTTCAATTCTTGAACCTCATCTATGACTATGAGGAAGTATCATTCTTCTAATATGTCTAGAAAATCATCAACTCTGTGTTAAGGTTTTCGTCTATTATAAGCATATGCTTATTAGGTATGTTTTCCCATGGTTCTTTTGTTAATTTTTCTGATGCTACAATGATTGCCTTCTCACCTGAAGCCAGCTTCATTCTTATTAACTGAGCTGTCTTTTCAGATAAACCCTCTAGCCTAAGTCCTTCGCGAGGTCTTTTGAGATAAAACAGTGTATAATAGTCTAAGCTCTCCTCAGCATACCGTAATGCATAAAGCTTTCTGCCATCGCTTGCAATAAAGTTTAGGGAACTGTAGCTTATGTTGTTAGCATTGATTTTAGCTATAGCTCTTTTAACTCCCTCGACGAAATTGTTTGAATTGTTAGCTTCTTGGACTATTAGGTGAAATAAAGCCTCAGAATCAGTAACACCTTCAAGGTCAAGATATTCAGGAGATAGAAGTTCTAAAACCTTATCCCTATCATGAATTGTACCATTATGAGCAAAAACATAACCTTTGTAGAGCCAAGGATGTGTTTTTCCAACTTAGCTTTTCCTTGTGTAGCAAATCTAACATGAGATACTACTATAACTCCATAAACATCTTTAGCAAGCTTTTTAGCATTCTTTGACAGATAGAGAGGCCAAGGTTCTTTATATAAATGCCAGCCTTCATGAAACCATGCTATGCCCCAACCATCAGGATTATATCTTGAGAGTTTTTCTAAACTTTTCTCAGCTTCATAAAAGCTGAACTGAACGTTAACACCTCGATTGGCATATAAGCCGAAAAGTCTACACATATTTCTCCTATATTAGATATAATAGATTCAAGTTTTTATTTCTTAATTTACAATCTTTTGATGATAAAATCTAGGTTTTAAAAAACTTAGCAAAGAATTTGAGTATTTGCTAAAATTAAATTTATAATGCTAAGATTACTTCAGCTTCCTTTAATTTGCCCATAGCTATATCGACTTTTAATCCTGAACCTTATAGCACAGGAACTTAATACTTCTTAATCCTTCTCTTCTCGGAAAATTATGATCGTAAATTCTTTCCTTCCATCTATTTATATTTCAGCTCTTCCTATTCTTCTTAAATTTCGCCTGAAATAGTTTTGAAAGTTTTTCTGCATGTGGTTTTATTCCTATTTTCTCTAGTTCATTTTTATTAATCTAAGTAATTAGTTTCCATACTTATAAGAACCTTAAGCCTTTATAAGTTACATTGGTAACTAGTTACATAAGTAACTATGCTCTTTGACCTACATCCTAAGGAAAGCAGAAAAGATCTTTTCGGTAGAGATAATGAATATAGAGAGTTGGAAAGATTGGTAAAAACAGAATGGGTTGTAGTTTTAGGAAGGAGAATGGTTGGGAAGTCAAGCCTTGTGAAAACGTTTGTTAAAGAACATGATGGCATTTATATAAATTTAAGCGGCACGAGAGGATTTAAAGATCTTATTGCATCGATAGCTTCGCAACTAGGATATTCTCTTAAGGAATTAAGTTTAGATTTAAAGTTCCTAGAATTTAAGTGGAGCAGGATTGCAGAGGATATATTTTCTAGATTAAAAAATAAAATTGTTGCTTTGGATGAAGTTCAATACGTTTCCTCAATACATTTCCTTAGGTTATTAAAAAGAATTTGGGATACTTATCCTAATATAAGAATTATTTTTACTGGTTCAATGGTAGGATTGATCAATAAGCTTTTAAACCCTTCACCTTCATCCCCGCTATATGGTAGGAAGCCAGTTGTTCTTAATCTTCAACCTTTTAGTAAGGAGAAATCAAAAGAATTCCTCATTAGAGGATTTAACGAATTCAACATCAATGTAAGTACAGAAGAAATAGAGAAAGTAGTTGAAAGATTAAACGGATATCCTGGATGGCTAGCATATTTTGGAAATTTTAGATGCGTAAGAAAGCTCGACTTTGATAATTCTTTAAGATCTGTTATAGATGAGGGTGTGAAGATTTTCGAAGAAGAAGTCGAAAACTTTCTTCAAGGAAAGAAAAGAGAAAATTACATAAAAGCATTGAGAATAATAAGCTTAGGAGCTAGATGGAGCGAGCTGAAAAAAGAGCTTATGGTAAACAATAAAGTATTAAGAGATATCCTTATGAACTTAAAGAATGCTATGCTAATAGCTGAGGATGATGGATATTACTACATACCTGATCCTGTATTAAGAATAGCTATTAAGAACATTCGAGCTTAACTTTAGGTATAACTCTATTTCAATTACTAAGATATTTTGCAAAAACTTAGCAAAAATTCTTATACTAATACTCTTCTTTAAAAAAATTTTTATTTAATCCTTTATTTTTTAAATTTTTTTAAGATTTTAAAATGAAGACAAATAAATGTTATTTCATTTCTTTTATGAGTAATCTATTTACAATCAAAGATGTTTGAGTAGTGAGCAATCTAATTCTTTAAATTTATATTTTTCGTTGCGGAAATATTTTTCGGGGCGGAAATAATGTTATTCGATGTAAGACCAAAGATATCTAGGAAAGATCTTTACAATTTTGAAAAGGAGATGGAAGAAATAATAAGAAATCTAGATAAGCCTATGATTGTTGTCTCAGGATTAAGAAGAACAGGCAAAACTTCACTTGTTTTAACTTCACTTCGAGAGAGCAATTCCAAATTCCTTTTAATAGATTTAAGAGAAGGGTTCCGTTCATATAGGGAGCTTTATTTGTTGCTTTCAAAAAGTGTAAATGACTTTATTTTAAGTATATCATATTTAGAAAAAATAAAAGATTTGTTTTTAAAATTTTTAAAATCATTAAGAGGTGTATCAATAACAGATTATTCTGTTTCTTTTAGTTGGGGAAAGGATCGCTTTTTATTAACAGAATTTTTTGAAAGATTAAACGAATTCGGAGAAAAAATCGGAGAAAGAATTATAGTAGTATTTGATGAATTTCAAAAATCTACAGGAAATTTGGGATTGGTTTTACAAGATGCGATATCTTATTCCTATGATTATCATAGAAACATATCATTCATATTGACAGGTTCAGAAATGGGAATACTTTATGGTATATTAAAGAATCCTAAAAATCCTTTGTTCGGAAGAGCTTTCATAAATATTAACACAAGAAAGCTAAATAAAGAAGAATCTATCGATTTTTTAGAAAAAGGATTTAGCGAGTTAAACATAAAAGTATCAAAAGAAGAAGTTGAAAAAGTAGCAAGCGAATTAGATGGAATAATAGGCTGGTTAACATATTACGGATACCAAAGGATGATGGGAAAGGAAGATTTTGAAGAAATAAAAAAAGATGCTGTTGAGCTGGCTAAACAGGAATTAGAGAACTTTATCAAACTAACAGTAAGTAAAAGATATAAAATTGTTCTTAAACTTTTGGCTGAAGAAATAAAGGAATGGAGTTCGCTAAAAAGAAATGTTGAAAAGTATGAAGGAAAGGAAATAAGCAATAGAGTGTTATATGAAATTTTGCAACAATTGAAAAGGCATTCAATAATTGATGAAGAAAATAACTTTACGGATCCAATATATAAAGAAGCATCAAAGTTACTTAGCTAGTCTAATTAAAATTTCATTCCGATTAAATAATTCCAAATGAACCCTACAACAAACGGCTGGTAATCTTAATATATAGGATTAAAAACGAACATATAGGTATAGAGTTACCATCATTTTATTTTCTGACTTCCATCGCCCTAAAGAGCAGGCTTTCATTTCTTTGTAAATATATGAATAAGCTTCAAATTCGTTACAGTCCAGCTAAGCCAACTTAACTTCTTATTTTTTAGAATTAATATTATTACACAATATAATGGATTAAGAAGTATTCATCAAAGCATCAAAAGTATTCTTAAATATTTTCTTAAACATATTCTTTTGAGGGTGCAAAGCGAGCTTAAGGAAAAATTCCTTGAATTGCTAGATAAGGATAAAGAATTTCGCTATGCTGTAGCAGGCTATTTGGGGCTTGCTGATATTCTTAAAAGATTAGATAGATTTGAAGAAACTCAAACTAAAATTCTCGAAGAAATAAAGGAAATTAGAATAGAGCAAAGTAAATTATGGGAGAATCAGAACAAATTGTGGGAAGAAATAAAGAGCTTAAGAGAAAATCAAGAGAGATTAATGGAAAATCAGAATAAAATGTGGGAAGAAATACGAAGTCTGAGAGAAGATCAAAAAAGATTATGGGAGAACCAAAATAAAATGTGGGAAGAAATAAGGAATCTCAGAGAAGGCCAAAACCAAATTTGGAAAGAAATAAAGAGCCTTAGAGAGGATCAGAATAAAATGTGGGAAGAAATACGAAGTCTGAGAGAAGGCCAAAATAAAATATGGAAGGAAATTAAAAACATACGCTTAGAGATGAAAGCTATGCGCGAAGAACAGAGAAGGCTCAGTATTACTGTTGAAAGATTAACTATTTCAGTAGAAGAAGAAGCGAGGGATGTTATAAGCTACAGGCTAAATAAAGAACTCGGTATAGAAATTAAGCTTGACAGATTGTTCATAAAAGGAAGAGAAATTAATATCTATGGTGCAAGCGGGGACATTTGCGTAATCGGAGAAGCTTCCGTTAGATTAGGGCCTCGAATAGTGAATGAGGTGGAGAAAAAAATTGAACTGATTAGGAAATATAAGCCTGAGCTTTTAAGACCTAAGTTAATAAAAGTAATATATACAGACATTGTTCTTCCTCGTGTTTTGGAACTTGCTTCTGAGAATAATATTTGGGTATTGAACTGGAAAGGAGATTTGCTTCCTATGAAAATAATTCAATCATAGTTATAATTCATAAGACTTACTTTTCAAGCTTAATTTTATACAATGTATGTTTTGTCCATTCAATAAAGAATATTATAATTATATGAGTAAAATGAAAAAATTATCATTATCATTCCTGCAGATATACTTCTTAAGATACAAAATATTGTTAGAAATACTAAGTATATCTTATTCATTTGGTCAAGATATAAATTAAAAATTATCTGAGGCTACTTTTATTCATTGTTAAATCAAATCTTCTCCTAATTAAAATTATTTAGAGAAACTTTGAAGTAAAACTTCGAGATAAAGGGGATAGAAAAGCAATTATATGTGAGAAAAAATTCTTTACTCCTTTTTAATTGCTTTTTTAACTGCTTCAACCACTTCCTTCGGAACTTCTCTTAGACCATGCGACTTTTCTGCATGAACTTTCGCTATGGAAAGCACTTCATCTTCGCTTGTTGCTCCTTTAACTTC
>Ga0326762_1000009_pt1 | contig 147532 bp, 131 predicted proteins | sample NORPS_S_FD_207669 | JGI IMG/M metagenome (GOLD analysis project Ga0326762, IMG submission 207669) | Hot spring sediment microbial communities from Norris Geyser Basin, Yellowstone National Park, WY, United States - NOR.PS_S | ecosystem: Environmental > Aquatic > Thermal springs > Near-boiling...
ATTTTTGATTTTTTATTTCTTCTTTTAGAATTTTATTTTTGATTTTTTATTTCTTCTTTTAGAATTTTAGAAAGTCTTGAAGCTACTACTACTCCACCTATGCCACCTCCTAATATTACTACTTTTTTCCCCATTTTTTTCACCTCCAATAAAAATATTAGCCATTATACGGGTTAGTACATTTATTTCTTGTTTTTTTGAGTGAAGATTTAGATGTGGAGTTTGGATGGTTTTTTATTTTTTTTATTTTTTACTTTGATATTTGATCTGCTACAAGTTGTGAGACATCTTTTACTTTTACTTTTTCTTCTAAACCTTTGTATTTTGTTGCATCGTCTAACATTATCATGCAGTACGGACAAGCCGTTGCTATTAAATTTGCGGAAATCTCTTCAAACTCTTCAAAGCGTGTATAGTTTATTCTTTTCCCTCTTTCTTCTTCGTACCACATTTTTCCACCCCCTGCTCCACAGCACATTCCTCTTTCTCTATGTCTCAAAACCTCTTTGATCTCACCATCAAATGTAGATTTAAGAATAAATCTTGGCTCATCGTATATTGAATTATATCTTCCAAGATAGCAAGAGTCATGGTATGCTGCTGTACCATCTCTCATTTTCTCAACTTTTATCTTACCTGTTTCAATAAGTTCTTTTATGAACACCGTGTGATGTATAACTTCAAAGTCTCCACCATATTGTTTATAGTCATTTTTCAAGGTATGATAGCAGTGAGGACAGTGAGTTAGAATTTTCTTTACTCCCATATCTTTGAGTATGGCGATATTTTCTTGTGCTATCATGGCAAATAAACCTTCTTCTCCGAGCCTTCTTGCAGGGTCTCCTGTGCATTTTTCTGCTGATCCAAGAACAGGAATATCTAACCCAGCTACTTCAAGAATTTTTTTCATTGCTTTTGTGATTTTCTGTCCAAGTGGATCAAAGTATCCAGCACATCCTACCCAGTAAATAAAATCTGCTTTTTCTCCGGGAGAAAGAATTCTCAAACCTATACTTTTTGCAAATTCATTTCTGTTTTCTGCGGGAAGCCCCCAAGGATTTCCTTGGTTCATAACTTTTTGAAGAGTTTTCCCTGCTGTTGAAGGCATTTTCTGGTCAAAAACAAGATATCTTCTCATATCCATTATGAATCTTGGGTGTTCTATCCCAACTGGACATATCTCCTCGCAAGCTGCACAGGTTGTACAATCCCATATTTCATCTTCCGTTATTTTTTTGCCGTCAACAAGTGGTTCTCTTTCTTGAATGCCTTTTATCGCTTTTGGTCCATCTTCTTTCAGTCTATCTTTTAGTTTGTGAACAAGATGCATAGGTGAGAGAGGTTTTTGTGTAATTGAGGCTGGGCACAAATCGGAGCATCTTCCGCATTCTGTACATGATATGAAATCAAAAAGTTGTTTCCAGGTAAAATCTTCTATTTTTCTGACTCCATAGTATTCAATCTCTCCCCTTTCAAGTTTTCCTATATCAAGAGGTTCAACATTGCATTTTGTTCCCTCTATCCTCCTGAAAAGTATGTTTGGGATTGATGTTAGTATGTGTATGTGTTTTGAGAACGGGAGATAATTTAAAAAGAAAAGTACGGTGAGAGAGTGCACCCATAGAGCGATTTCTCTTATTATGTATATTTGGTTTTCGGTAAGACCAGAGCCTATCATCATAGCTCCGAAGACTTTTGCAAATGGAGAAAATGTGAAAGGTTCTCCTTCAAGTAAAAGTGCTGCTGCTTTTCCAACAAGAGAAGTTGATGCGATGATAAATATGAGAAAGAGAATTATTATTGCGTCAAGTGTGTTTTCAAGTCTTTTTATTCTGAGAACAAATCTTTGAACAATAGACCATCCTATTGCCACAAGCACCAAAAATTGGATTATATCTTCTGCAAGTAAAAATGCAGGTCTGAAAGTTGTATTGATTATAGGAAGCCTAAAATGTGGAATCACGAGCTCTATCCATCCTTCAAGAGTTTCAAGTGAGATTATCATAAATCCCCAGAAGAAGAAGAAATGTTTTATTCCAGATGTAAGGTATCTTAAAGGCTGATACTGGGCGAATGCGTCTTTTATTACTGTGAAAATTCTTTTTGGCATATTGTCCCATCTTCTTTCATATCTTCCAACTAATACATATCTTAAAAGTTTTCCGAAGTTGAAAAAGAATATTCCCCAAGCTAATGCAAAAATTATAAGAAACGCTACCGGTCTTATGACCTCATATCTTAAAAGGTTTGATGGCTCAAGCATGAATTTCACCTCCTTCTTTATTCAGATAATTCAGACAATTGTAGGTTTGTGTATTATCATTTTCTTGTTTTCTGAATTTTTATTTTTTATTTTTAGCAAAATTTTCTTGGCAATTTTTTCTGTATTGTGAAATTCATTTATGAAAGATTTTTTAAATTTAGGTTTTAAGTTCAGGGAATTTTGCATACATTTTTTTGTTGAGAAAAAAGTCCGTGGTATAGAAGATCTGAAAGAATTTTTTCAGTTTTTTGATCGCTGTTACCAAAATCACAAACTTTGGGATGAAAAAAAATTAAAAATTAGTTTTAGTGAAATTGTAAAAGATGGAGAGATAAGTATTTTTGATGTCCTTCGGGTTTTCTCATATTTTTCGCAGAAAGTAGCTGATTTTATGTGCAGTGAATTTGCTATTTTTCACGCAGGAGCAGTTTCAGATAAGAAATATACTATAATCTTTGTGGGAGAGAATAAAACAGGAAAATCTACTTTGGTGAAAATCATGTGCGAGGCTGGTTTTGATTTTATAACAGAAGATACATTGTTTTTGGGACGAAAAAAAATAATCCCATTTCCAAAACCTATAAGTATGAGGAATGAGGATGGTGTTATATCAGAAATTATTCTACCTCAAAAGATTTCTCATAATCCTCCTCGTAATCTCATTTTTTTCTTTCTCAAATCAAAAATTTCAAGTCATGAAAAATATAAAAACTTGCTGGATTTTGCTGATTTGATAATTAGATTGAGCCAAAATAAAGATTTTCCTTTCAATCTTCATCAAAATTTTTCTGATAAATCCAATAAAATAAAGATAGAAAATTTGGGAAAAGGGGAGGGAATTATTTCAGCTGTTAGTATGATCTATAACTTTGCAAATATGAGGAACAAAGTATGGGTCTTGAATAAACTTTCCCGTAGCATATTTTTTTCAGTTCAGATTTAAATTTATCTCATTACTTATTTTTTTATTTTTTATTTAGTTTATTGTCTGGTTTGTCTATTTATTTTTATGAGTGATACGAGAATAAGTTTTAGAGATTTTGTAAAATTGTGGATTGAAGAATTTTACAGGAATCAAAATCCAGATGAGCATTTTCTCACTTTACCAAAGATTTCTGATGTTATGGCGGTTTCAATTCTTTCGTTTATCAGATCAAAAAATTTTTCTACTTTTAAATTTGTTGAGCTTGGAGCTGGTGATGGAGAGCTCGCGGAAGATATCATAAAATACTCCCATAAATTTGACATTAAGATCTTGGAAGTAAATCTTGTTGAAGCAAGTTCGTCAAGAGTATCTAAATTAAAAGAAAAATTTCAGTCTTATGATTTGAAAATCAACATATTTGATGAAATCCCGCTTTTAAGTAAAAACTCTCCAATCGTAGTGATTGCAAATGAGTTTTTTGATTCTTTGCCTTTCTCAGTTGTTTTGTATTCAGGTAGAGAAAAAGTTTTCAAAGAGCTATTTATATCGTGCAATTCGGATGGGGAATTTTTTCTTTCATTTGATAATCTTTTACCTGAAACTAAAAATTTCGTAGAAAAATATTATAGTGAGGAAATGAAATTGATTGAAAACACAGTTTATTATAGTGATGATTTTTTCTTTTTTGAAGTTTCACCACATTTTGAGTATGTAATGAATAATGTAAAAGATTTAGACCTTATCATAATATGCGATTACGGATATAGGTTTTTTGAAGAAAGAACCCCACAAGGTTCAACAAATCTTCACTGGAAATTTTCTGTTGAAAAGCTTGATTTTTTTGATCTCAGAAAATTAGCTGAAATTATAAAATCTTCCTTTGGGAAGAAAGATATTTCTTTTTTCGTTGATTTTTTTGTTTTAGAGAGAATTGCTCAGAAACTTGGATTTGAAACACATATCTTACCTCTTTCTTCTTTTATTTTTTCCAGTTTATATGAAAGTAAAGACAAAGTTGAAAACTTACTTTTTTCCGATAAATTACCAGAAAATGAAAGGCTGAAAAACATTTTATCTTTTTCAGATATAATGAAAGGATGGGGAAATTTTTTTGTTCTTGTGATGGAAAAGAAGATTGGTGGAAAAATAGTTTAAATATTTGAATTTATCTGAAAAATTTGGCTAATTTAGAGAAATGGAAAAACAAACAAAAAAAATTGATTTTTCAAAGGGACTTATTCCTACTGTTGTGGTAGATAGAGCAACTGGAAAAATTCTTATGCTTGCTTTCTCATCTCCTGAATCTTTGAAGCTAACTTTTGAGAAAAAACTTGCTCATTTTTTTTCCAGAGAAAGAAATAAAATATGGCTCAAAGGTGAAGAGAGTGGGAATACTATGAGAGTATCGCGAGTTTTTTCGGATTGCGACTCAGACTCACTTATATTTTTAGTTGAACCATCTGGACCTGCATGTCACACAGGAGAGAAATCTTGCTTTTTTGATGAGGTTGAAAGTTTTGACGGTCAAAACATATATGTTTTTTGGAAAAAAGAAAATCCATCTTATGGAATACTTTCTGAGTTAGAGGAAATATTGAAGGAAAGAAAGAAAATGGTATCAGATGGTTCAAAATTAGAAGAGAGCTATTCTGCTCAACTATTTATCAAAGGTATTCCAAAAATTACTGAAAAAATAAAAGAAGAAGTTGAAGAATTGATAAAAGCTTCTTTGGATGGGAAAAAAGGTGAGGTAGGGGAGAAAAATTCTGTCATCTGGGAATGTGCTGATGTTGTTTTTCATATTTTAGTTTTACTCGTTGAACTTGGAATATCTTTTGACGATGTTTTGCAAGAGCTCCTTAGGCGAAGAAAGGAAAGGGAGAAATAAAGAAAGAAATAAAAGAATTTACTGATACATTGTTTGTTCGTAAGGAGAGCCTGCTATTTTTTCAAAAATATCTTTATATATTTTATCATTTGCTTTTTCCACTTGTTTCCACAAGGTGATCACATCCAAAATCAGAAAAATTCCAAGGAGTGCTCCAAAAGATATACCGGTGAAAAAAGTTGTGTTGTCAAGATTGAAAAAACCGTGTATTGAGAAAATCAGGCACAAAGGCAAAAGCATAATATATATTATTCCTTCTATTGTTCTCCCAAGATAGAATTTGTGCAACCCTACAAACCAAAAGAAAACTAAAAAAATGTAAGCCGTCAGAGTATCTTTCTTTTTTCTCTTGAATTCTATATCTATCAATTGTAATTTCTCACGACTTATCATAAAAGTATAATTTTTGTAATCTGTCTTGAAAAAGTTTTTTTGATAAAATTTTCAAAATAAAATTTATTAATATTATGAGCGCTTTTGATAAAGCGCTAAAATCAGAAAATTTCAAAAAGGTAAGACATCCAGACGGTGGATGTATTTTCTGTTCAAAAGGATTCTATGGCTTTTTTGATGAAAAAAATAATAAATCTTACTTTTATTTTACTTTCTCGCAAGAAGAACATCAAGGACCACCGGGTCATGTGCATGGTGGAGTAATAGCTGTTTTTATAGATGAAGTTATGAGCTTTGCCACCGGTAATTTTTTCCCTTGTTTTCTTGGAAAGATTGAAATACTTTATAAAAAACCTGTCCCTCTCGGAGTCTCTTTGAAGCTTGAAGGTGAAGTCGTAAAGGTTGAGGGAAGAAAAATTTTCACGAAGGGGGGCATAATTTACGAGAAGGAAAATGGAGAAAAAGATATACTTGTTGAAGCATCTGGAATATACATTCGTCCGAAAGGATCAGATGGGACGGTATCGCTTTTTGTTGTAGAAGACTGAATTTTTTGATGTTTTTGAATTCTGAAAAAGTGGCAAATTTTTTGGATTTTGTAAGCTTTAATTTTATTTTCATAAATTTGGGTATATATGGTTAGGATAAGGTTACAAAGGTTTGGAAAGAAGAAAAATCCATTTTATAGGATTGTGGTTGCGGATGCGCGCTCACCACGAGATGGAAAGTTTATAGAAGTAATTGGACACTGGGACCCAAAAAGAAAAATTTTTGACCTTAATAAAGAAAAATATTTGGATTGGCTAAAAAAAGGAGCTCAACCTACAGATATAGTCTTATCTCTCGTCAAAAACTTCAAGGAGCTTGAAGGAACTTCTGAGAAACAAGGAGAACAGTTGAACAGATAAATAACAATTAACAAATAAAATGATAAATAAAATGAATTTTGCCCTATCTTTGCATCAACATCTTTACACCAGAAAATATTTTAATTTATTTAGTAGTTCCCGTGAAAGTTTGTGAGATTGGTTTAGAATGAAAAATTTCCCGAAAAATCTTATTCCAGAGCAATAAAGGTCCCCGAGAAAATCTAAAATTTTGTGTCTAACTCTTTCGTTTTCAAATCTTAAATCTGTGTTTATTGGATTATCTTCATCTGAAAATATTATTGCCGAATCCATATCTCCTCCTTTGAATAATCCCATCTCTAATGCTTTTTTTAAATCTTTCTCGTAAATAAAAGTTCTTGCCGGTGCTATCTCATCCGGATAAATTTCAATATTATCTTCAATAATAAATTCTTCCTTTTTCCCATTTGGCGACTGATAAACGGCGTGAATTATGAACTTATCTGATGGCTCAGCTATTATTATTCCATTTTCATCTCTCACTTCTATTCTTTCTGTTATGACAAAATATCTTCTTATTGAGTTCTGTTCTTTTAAACCTACCTGCAACATCCTTTCTGAAAATATCAGAGCCGACCCATCAAAAAACGGAACTTCTTTTCCTTCAACTTCTACTATTGCATTATCTACTCCAAAAGAAAAAAACACAGATAATATATGTTCAATATAAAGAATATCTCCTGATGAAGTTTTCAGTGTTAGGTTGTGAAACCCAGGGTAAGTTATATTTTGTGAAAGTTTTATTTCTTCTCCATTTGCAACGAACACTATCCCTGTATCTTCCGGGGCAGGTTTTACCCTTATTGAACAAGTTTCACCTGTCATAATTCCTGTGCCAAAAAGTTCAAATTCCTGAGCAACTGTATGTTGATTGCCAAAAAATAGTTCCTCGGTCTTCGTCATCTTTGTATTTATAAAAGCTTGTTTTGATGAACTTTTCAATTTTAATTTTGGTTTCTTCGTAAAATTGATTTTTCTGGAAATCTTTTATTTGAGGTTTGAGGTTCATAAAATAAAGTAGAGTGCCGAGGTGGCGGAATTGGAAGACGCGCAGGACTCAGGATCCTGTGGGGTTCACCCCCGTGCGGGTTCAAGTCCCGCCCTCGGCACCAAAAACATGAAAAAAATCTCCTCTCCTCTCTTTCTTCTCTTTTTTGCTGTTGTTTTATATAATTGCTCCCAAAAAGAGCCACCAAATGATCCCGCATTACTTTATAAACTTGCTATGGAAAAAGCAGAGGGCGGAATTTTCACAGCAGATTATGAGACCGCAGAAAGATATTTTCAGAAAATCATAGAGCTCTTTCCAACCTCTCAATATGTTCCCGATGCAAACTTTGGTATAGCCTATGTCAGAATGAAAAGGGGAGATTGTGCAGAAGCAGCTGTTTTGTTTGAATCTTTCTATCAGAGATATAGCTCGCACAAAAAAGCTCCTGACGCACTATACTATTCCATCTTATGCTATATGAAATTTGTTGATACACCGGATAGAGATATTGAGTATGCAAAAAAGGTAAGAGAAATTTCTTCTATCTTCATCCAAAGATATCAAGACCATGAAAAATTCAAAGAAGTGATGAAAGCAAGAGAAAAAGTTTTGAATCTCATAGCAGAGCATCATCTATCTGTTGCAGAGTTCTACATAAGAAGAAAACTATATGAACCCGCTTTGAGAAGACTTGAAATTATTCTTGAAAAAGATAAAGATTTATCAAAAACAGCGGTTGCAAAAAAAGCAGAGAAGATTTATGCAGAAGTAAAAAATAAGAAAGGTGAAAAATGAATTTTTTTCTTTGTCAGAAAATTGATTCAACAATTGCGATAGCCGATGCCAATTTCATGTGTGCTTGTGTAAAAATAACATCCTCATACATGCTAAAAACTTCTTCTGAAATTTCTTTTCCCTTGTGAGCAGGTAGGCAGTGCATAACAATCTTTGCATCAGAAATTTTTGACTTATCAACTCTATAAACTTCCATCTTTTTCTCTTTTTCCTCAGAATACTCTTGCCCCATAGAAAACCACACATCTGTGTATATTACATCTGCTTTTTGGACTGCTTTTTGAGGGTCGTACTCCACTGAATATCCTGAACCGAAATCTGGTTCGTATCCCGGAGGACAGCTGAAAACAAGCTGGAAATTTCCAAGAACTAAAAGAGCTTCTATCCACGACCTTGCTACATTGTTTTTTGCGTCTCCGAGAAAAACTATTTTTCTTCCCTCATATGTTCCGAGTAAAAATTTTATTGTTGCAAGGTCAGAAATTATCTGAGTTGGATGACTCAAATCACTTAAAGCATTAATTATTGGTATCTGCGAGTTTTCTGCAAAAATTTCTAATGTTTTATGGCTATTTACTCTGCATATTGCAAAATCAACATATCCTTCAACGACTTTTATAAAGTCTCTCAAATCTTCTCCTCTTGATATCTGGGTATCTTGCGGTGATGAATATATAACTTTTCCGCCGAGTTTATAAATTGCAGTTTCAAACGAAATTCTCGTTCTTGTAGAAGGTTTCTCAAAATATATTAACCCGACTTTATTTTTTAGTTTTTCACTATCTATATTTAGGTCGTTTTCTCTTTTCCGTGTTTTTTTTGTTCCTTTTTTTGTGTTGCTATATTGAGTTTTGATTGATTTAAATATTTCAACTGCTCTCTCTATTATTTCTGCAAGTTCTTTTTTTGATAAATCCTCTAATGTAAGTAACCTCTTTATCATATCAAAAGCATGAAATGAAAAGTAATTAGTGAGCAATTTTCAGAAAATCTTGCAAAAAAACAAAAAACTTGTAGATAAAATGATTAATAGTAAATTGAGGGTTTACAATTTATCAAGTGGAAGTTGAAACAACAAAAATGAAAAACTTTGCAATGATGCTTGCACAATCCTTAAAACTGCCAGTTTCAAACCTCTTATAACTCCTCTCTGTTCTCTCTCTTTCAGTCCCTCTTACCTTCCCCATTTATAGAGGAAAGTTTTCCTTATATCAACTTGTATTGGGATAGGTTTCAAATTTATTTCACTTATGGTTTCTGAATATTTTGATAAAATCGTCCCAGTTCTTTGCTTCTATTATTTTCCTTTTTATTTTTTTGAGGTAATTTACATCATCAACTTTTTCCAAGAGAGTTTTTACCTCTTTTACCTTTGACTTGCCAAACTTGATTTGAACATCTAATAAAATTGCTTCCTTTAAACCCTCCTGTTTCCCTTGTTTTATACCTTTTATAATTCCCTTCTGCTCCCCCTCTTTTAATCCCTCCTTTAATCCCTCCTCTTTTCCCCACTTATAAAGGAAAGTTTTTCTTATATCAACCTGTATTGGCATGGGTTTAACCTTTATTTCAATATCAAATAAACCTGCTAAAAAACTTATGCTATCTATATATTTTATGATTTTTTCTTCATTTTTCAGAATTTCTACAATCCTTTTTTTGACCTTTCTTATTATCTTGGGTTTATCTTTGAATTTCCCAGCTAAAATCCCTACGATTACCTCACCAGGTTTTTTGCTCCTTATAAAAACATCAGGATCTATTTTCTTCATATCCAAAACCTCGTATTTTAAATTTAGTTTCGGGGTTTTGTACTCTGATGGTGGAGGATTTCCTTTGCCAACAAACAAAACAATCTGTGTAGGTTCCTTTTTATATTTTTCTGTTATTGCATAGTAATAACGGAACATCCTGTGTGGTAAAGTTTTATCTTGTTGAGCCTGTATTTCAACTTGGATTATCTTACCGTCAGCTTCAACTAAAATATCAGGACGAAAAGTTTTTACCAAACTTATCTCTGCCAATATAACTCTTACTTTTTTACCTATTTTTTTACCAATGGCTAAATAATAAATTTTCCCTATTGCTTCTGAGAAAATTTCTTTCAAAATTGGGTCAAACCTTTTTAATTCTTTCCTATATTTGTTTCCTTTTCTTCTCTGCCATTGTTTTCTTATTTTCTTCTTTTTAAGCACTTGATTTATTTATTTAGATTTTAAAATTTCCTGCATTTCAAAAATAGGGATGGAAATAGAAAATAGAATCTGATTGAGTTAAAATTTGGCTTTAATTTTACTTTGAATTTTGAAGAGATTTTATGAAATAATCGCTTTTAAAGTTGTATGTAAACATTTTTTACTTGAAGCATATCTTCTAAACCTTCCTTTCCGCCTTCTCTTCCTATGCCAGACATTTTATATCCACCCCATGGAGCATTGTGCGGAATTATACCAAAAGTGTTTATCCATACCGTTCCTGCTCTTATTTTCTTTGCAACTCTTATTGCTCGTGATATATCTTTTGTGAATATTGCGCTTGCAAGTCCATATTTTGTTGAGTTCGCAAGCTGAATAACTTCATCTTCACTCTCAAATGGGAAAATAGATACAACCGGACCGAAAATTTCCTCTTGAACAACTTCTGAATTATGAGGTAAATCTACAAAAACAGTTGGAGAAAAGAAATATCCCTTTTTTTGATTTAATCTTGTGCCTCCAACGAGTATTTTCCCACCATCTTTTTTCCCTTTTTCAACAAATCTTTCAACTCTTTCAAGCTGTTTTTTGCTAATAAGTGGTCCTGATATTACGGCGGGGTCAAAAGGGTCTCCAACAGATATTCCTTTTGCCATATCTACATACTTTTTTACGAACTCATCATATATTGATTTTTGAACGAATATGCGAGATGAAGCTGCGCACATCTGTCCAGCTAACGAAAACATTCCAACATTAGATAAAAATACTGCTGAATCAATGTTTGCATCCTCAAAAATTATGTTTGGTGATTTACCACCGAGTTCAAGGATATATTTTTTAATTCCACCTTCTTTTATTATTTTTTCTCCTATTTCTGTTCCACCGGTGAATGATACTAACCAAACATCTTTATGTGAAATCAAAGCTCTTCCTGTTTCTGGTCCCCCGAAAATCACATTTACAACTCCTGGGGGAAAGACTTCTTTTGCTACTTTTGCAAATATGAAAGCAGGTAAGGGTGAATTTTCTGATGGTTTTATAACCACTGTATTTCCTGCTGCGAGGGCAGGAGCAACCTTAAAACCTAAGAACATTCCTGGAACATTCCAAGATGTTATTATTGCTGCAACTCCGAAAGGTTCTTTTAGTGTGAAATCAAAAAAGTTCTGACCTATTCCTACGACATCAGATGAGATTTTGTCGCACCACTCTGCGTAGTATTCAAATCCTCTTCTCAAAGCTCCAAAAGATATTCTTGAGGATATAGAGCGAGGCAACCCAGAATCAAGCATTTCTGCTATCTGATACTCTTTTATATCTTTTATTTTTTCAGCAAATTGCTTCAAATATTTTGACCTTTCTCTGGGTGGAAGTTCTGACCAAGTTTCAAACGCTTTTTTTGCACTTTCAACAGCATCACCAACTTCTTTCTCTCCCGCTACACATACTTCCGCTATACCTTCTTCTATTGTTGGGTCTTCTGTGATAAAAGTTTTTTCAGTGAAAACAAATTCTCCATTTATGAGGAGAGGTATTTTTTGTCCTCCTGTTATTTGTTTTGCTTTTTCAATATGGTTTTTTACTATATCTTCCATTTTTTGTTTTACCTCCTTTTTGTTTTCTCTTGAAGTTTTTCATTTTTCCCTTTTTCATTCAGCTCTGATGTGAGTTCTTCAAGCTTTTCAAGTAAAGTTTTTTTGTGAAGTATTTTTATAAGTTCAGATGTTTTTTCTATGGCAATTTTTGCCATGTCAATTATTTTTTCTGTAGGGAGCTTTCCTATAACTTTTGAATTGAATTCAGTAAATTCTATTTCTACAAGTTTTTTACATATATCAACATAGTTTTTCAGAAACTTTATAGAAAATCCGTGAGATTCATCAAGTCCTGCTTTCCTCATATCAGATATGATTGACAAAATTTCTTCTCTGAACAAATCTTTTTCATCTTCTTTTTTTATCAGACCTATTTTTTTTAGTTCTTCTATGACCTCTTGTGGTAAATCTATTTTTGAATAGGTTTTTTCTTTCCCGTCTTTTGTTGTAATGAGGATTTCTTGGTCTATCTTCATCAACATTTCTTTTATTTCATTATCAGGTCTTTTGAGTATCTTTTTTATCTCTTTGAGAGGTAAGAACCTTTTCTGCAACTGCTTTATTATTTTTACTCTTTCTACTGTTTCAGGTGGATAGTAAGCCATCTGCTTTGATACCCGAACTGGTTTTGGCAAAAGCCCTTGCGATATGTAAAAGTGAATTGTAGATTTTTCTACTCCTGCAAGTTCGGCTACTTTCCTTATAGGCATATAACCTTTTGCTTTAAGCTCCTCTTTCTTACTTAATTTGTTCTTATTATTTGTCTTCTCATCTTTTTTCCCTTCACCCATTATTTGTCTTCTTTGCATTTTTTCTATTAATTTTTTTATTTTTGAATTTTATCAGGGATTTTTCAAATTTTCAGTAAAAAGTAAGTATAAAGTGAAAATTAATACTTTTTTTGTTTTTCACAAATTTTTTTGTTCAATACTATTTTTTTTATTTATATGGAGACAGTGATTGAACTTCTTGAAGATAAAGCAAAGAGGTATCCAGAAAATTTTGTTGAGGTTTTCGGAGTAGAAAAAATGACTTTTGAAGAATGGGGTAGAAAATCCTCTCAGCTCGCTCACGCTCTTTTGGACCTTGGCGTAAAAAAAGGAGATAAAGTTGCAATAATGTTCTCAAACAAAGACGCAGCATTTTTTAAAATATCGTATTTCGCTATAACAAAAGTAGGAGCTTTGCCTGTTCCTGTAAATGTAAGGCTCCCAAAAGAAGGAGTTAAATTCATTCTTGAAAATTCGGAAGCAAAAGGAATAATTTTCGGAAGCGAGTTTGGAGAACTTGTAGAAGATCTAAAAAAAGAGGTAAATTTGGGATTTACTCTTGAAAGAAAAGAAGCAGAAAAAATCCTTGAAAAATTTCCTGCACAGCTTCCCCAGGTTGAAGTCAGAGGGGAAGACTATCTTGATATAATATATACTTCTGGCACAACTGGTTTCCCAAAGGGAGTTTTATCAACTCACAAGTCTCTCTTTGTCAGAGATGATTCAGTTTATGAGTCTTTATATGCTGGTAAAACTTTTTTGCATGCTGTTCCTCTTTTTACCTTTGCGGGTTGCCATGCTATGATGATGATACCATTAAGATATGCTCTGAATGTAGTTATATTGCCAAAGTTTGATGCGAAAGCTTTTTTAGAAGTTATGAAAAGAGAAGATGTTGTTATGGTTTATGCTGTTCCGTTTCATCTTCTTGCGGTTATGAGGGAAAAAGAATTTGAAAACGCAAAGATTGATCATATAAAAGTGATTATGTTTGGAACTGCCCCTATGCCTCCTTGGGCTGTAAAAGCCCTTGCAGAAAGACTCCCAAATACTTGGATTATGAACCTTTATGGTGCAACAGAAGCAGGAATGGCTGGATGTTTCCTCCCACCCGGTATGGCTCTCCAAAAACCAGATTCAGTGGGAATTCCTTTACCTCCAACCGAAGTAAAAATATGTGATGATGATGGAAACGAGGTTCCGCGAGGTCAGAAAGGAGAGATATGGATGAGAATTCCGGGGGTAAAACCTCGGCAGTATTTCAAAGATGAAGAATCCACAAAAAAAGTGTGGACTGAGGATGGTTGGGTAAGAACAGGAGATATAGGATATATGGATGAAGAAGGTTATTTATATGTTGTAGATAGGAAAAAAGATATAATAATAAGAGGCGGCTTCAATATATCTTCCGCAAAAGTTGAAGGAGTCATATCATCTCATCCGAAAGTTATTGAATGTGCTGTTGTTGGTGTTCCTCATCCACTCTTGGGGGAAGATGTTTTTGCTTTTGTAGTTGCGAAAGAGAAAATAACGGAGGAAGAAATCAAAGAATTTCTGAAAGGCAAACTTGCAGATAACGAGATTCCGAGATATTACGAATTTGTAGATGAATTACCAAAAAATGCAACCGGTAAAGTTTTAAAATATGAACTCAGGGAAAAAGCTAAAAAAATATATGAAGAAAGAAGAAGAAGAGAAGGAAAGGAAGTATGATTTATTAGTGTTTGAAGAAATTAAAAAAATTTAAAAGGAGGTGAAATAAAAGGTGGTTGACTTTACTTTATCTCAGGAAGACAAGGAGTTAATAAGGAACATAAGGTTTCTTGGAGAAAAATTCATGAGACCTTTGGGAATAGAGTATGATCTGAAGGGCGAGCCGGTTCCACCAGATCATCCGTTTTTTAAAATGCTTGCTCAAATAGGATTTCAAGAAAGGGTTGCAGGGATGGGTAGAGAAATAGAAGGAGACGGAACAGAAAAAGAAAAAGAAAAAAAGGAGAGAACTTCCGCAAGGCGGGCAGTTATAATAGGAGAAGAAACATCTTACTGGGATAGAGGAGTTGCCGTTGCTTTACCTGGACCAGGACTTGCGGGTCCCCCTCTTGCGCTCATTGGTACTCCTGAACAAAAACAAAAATATCTCTCTATATTCAAAGATAGAGAAAATCCTCACTGGGGAGCCTTTGCGATGACAGAACCTGGTGCAGGTTCTGATGTTGCAAGAATAACTACAAGGTGTGTCAAAAAGGGAGATAGGTGGATTTTGAATGGGCATAAAGCTTTCTGCTCTAACGCAGATAGAGCTGATTTTGTTATTGTTTGGGCTACCTTGGACCCAAAACTCGGAAGAGCTGGGCACAGAGCTTTTATCGTAGAAAAGGGGACGCCGGGATTTATAGTATCAAAAATAGAAGATAAGATGGGACTTAAAGCTTACGCTTCCTGCTCTCTTATCTTTGAAGATTGTGAGGTTCCGGAAGAAAATCTTTTAGGCGGAGAAAAAGCATATGAGGGGAAGGAGGGGTTCAAAACTGCTATGAGGTCATTTAATGCTACAAGACCAACTATTGCTGCTATGGCAATAGGAATAGCCCGTGCTGCATACGATTACACGGTAAAATTCGTAAAAGAAAACTACAACTTATCAAGACCTATACCAAGATATGCAAAAATAAAGGAAGCGATAGCTCGCGTGAGAAGAATGATAGAGATCGGAAGACTCCTGTGTTGGAAAGCAGCTTGGATGGCAGATGTTGGTATAGCAAATATTGTTGAAGCTTCACAGGCGAAAGCTTTCTGTCCAGCTGTTGCTCAGGAAGCAGTTTCACTATGCCTTGATGTTCTCGGTGATGCAGGAGTTCAAAACGATAAATTTGTTGAAAAACTTTATAGAGATGTAAAAGCTCTTGATATAGTTGAAGGAACAGGACAAATTCAAAGAATAGTTATAGCCAGAAGGCTTTTTGATCTGCCAAGTGAAGAATAAGGAGTTTTTGATCGGATAATCTGTCTCATAAATCATCTAAATTTGCAACTATAAAGCTCAGGAAAATACTATAAAAATCAAAAAAATGCCAAAAAAATGAGTTTTTTAAAACATCCCACAAAAATTGTATCTTTTTATGATATGAAAAGAAGAGGAAAACTTAACATTCCAAAAACACCCGAAAGAGAACTCGTAAAGGAGTTTTACAGATTATCTAAAATCAACTGGGGAGTAGACGATGGATTTTATCCTCTTGGCTCATGCACCATGAAGTATAATCCACGCATAAACGAAAAGATAGCAAGTATGGATCAATTCAAATTCCTGCACCCTGCTTTTCCAGAGCTTGCTCAGGGAGCCCTTGAAATAATGTATGAACTTGAAAATATGCTATGCAAAATTACCGGAATGGACGCGTTCTGCTTGCATCCCGCAGCAGGAGCTCACGGGGAACTTCTTGCTATCAAAATATCCAAAAAATATTTCTTTGAGGAAAAAAAAGAATGCGAAAGAAAATATGTCCTTATTCCAGATTCAGCTCACGGAACAAATCCAGCATCAGCAGCAATGTGCAACTTCTATGTAAGAGAAGTAAAAAGCGATTCAAGAGGGAATATAGACATCCAGGACCTCAAAAAGAAGTTAGGAAAAGATGTTGCAGTTCTTATGATGACCTATCCGAACACTCTCGGACTTGCTGATGAAAACATTGAGGAGATTGTAAATTTGGTTCATCAAAACGGATCACTACTTTATTTAGATGGAGCAAACCTTAATGCAATAGCAGGAATTGTAAGACCCGGAGATATAGGTTTTGATTTTGTACATCTTAATCTTCATAAAACATTTTCAACTCCGCACGGAGGAGGAGGTCCGGGGGCAGGACCGCTCGGAGTCAAAAAGCATCTTGAAAAATTCCTGCCCTACCCTAGAATAAAAAAAGAAGATGAAAATGGTAACTCAAAATACATACTTGATTACTCAAATAAAGAAAGCTCGGTAGGTAAAATAGAATCTTTCTTCGGCAATTTCCCAGTACTTCTGAGAGCTTGGGCATACATAAAAATGTTAGGAGATGATGGAATAAAAAAGAACTCTCAAATTGCAGTCCTTAACGCAAACTATCTTATGAAAAAGCTTTCAGAAAAATATCATTTGCCATATCCGCGCAAATGCAAACACGAATTTGTTCTGAGCGAAAAAGGATTAGGAGTAAGAACTGAAGATTTAGCAAAAGCTTTGCAGGACGAAGGATTTCATCCACCAACAATTTATTTTCCGCTTATAGTCAAAGGAGCTATCATGATAGAGCCAACCGAAACTGAAACGAAAAAAACTCTTGATGAATTCGCAAATGCTATGCTCAAACTTTTTGACCTTTCGCACACTAACCCAGAATACTTTGAAAAAGCTCCGCAAAAGCAAGCGGTAAAAAGAGTTGATATGGTAAAAGCTAACACGAAATTAATCCCTTCTGAAAGATGGAAAAAAGACGAATAAAAAGATGAAGCAAAAAATGAAGAATGAATAAAGAAGGAAAAGAAAGAAGTAGAAAAAGATAAATCACATAAGAAAAACTATGAAGGTGGAAAGATTACTTATTGATACTGAAACACCTATATCTATTTTTCTCAAACTCAAAGCAAGTGGATTTAAACCTTTATACCTACTTGAAAGCGCAGAAGAACCGGAAAAATGGGGAAGATACTCATTTTTGGGCTTCGGAGAACCAAAAGCTAAAATAAAATACTTTATAGATGAAAAAGAAATAGATGAAAGAGATAAAGAAGCAGAAAAAGAAAAAGAAAAAGAAAACAAAAAAAATAGTAAAAAAAAGTTTCTTGACATTTTAAATGAAGAGCTTAAAAAAATAAAAGGCAAGTATTCGGAGTTTTTGCAAGAATTCAAGAAAGAAAGCGGAATTCAAAGAGTCCCTTTTGGTCTTGTAGGATTTATAGGATATGACCTATTTTCAGAATTTGACAAAGTAAATACAATAAAAGGTAAAGCTTCTCTTGGAATCCCGGATTCAGTTCTGGTTTTCACTCCAAATATAATAATTTTTGACAATCTCAAAAGAGATATAATTTTGCTATCAGAAGATGTAAGTATGGATGAAATAAAAAAAGTTCTAAAAAAATCAATAGATCCTTCAACAAAAAAATTCAAAGTGAAAAAAATTCACGACAAAGTCAAAAAAGAAGAGTTTGAAGATATGGTAAAAAAAGGAATCCAAAGAATATACATGGGAGATGTTATTCAAGTCGTCCTTTCAAGACAAAAAGAAATAGAAGTAAAAGGAAAAATAGATGAGTTCTCCCTTTACAGAATTTTGAGAATAAAAAATCCTTCTCCTTACATGTATTTTGCTGATTTTGATGATATAAAAATAGTTGGAACCTCTCCTGAGATACTTGTGAGGGTTGAAAATGGTGTAGCTACAACGCTTCCAATAGCAGGAACAAGAAAAAGAGGGGAAACAGAAGAAGAAGATAGAAAACTTGAAGAGGAGCTTCTTGCAGATGAAAAAGAGTTAGCAGAACATGTTATGCTTGTTGACCTTGCAAGAAATGACATAGGAAAAGTTTCATATCCCGGAACAGTAAGAGTAAAAAAATTTGCTTACATAAAAAAGTTATCAAGAGTTATGCATATAGTATCGGAGGTTGAGGGTAAAATAAAAGAAACACATCTTGAAGTTTTGAGGTCTTGTTTTCCAGCAGGAACGGTTGTCGGGGCTCCAAAAATTGAGGCAGCAAAAATAATTTCAGAACTTGAAAAAGAAAGGAGAGGTCCATATGCAGGCGCAATAGGTTATTTTTCCGCAGATGACAATATGGATACAGCAATCTTAATAAGAACGGCTTTCATATACGAAAACAAAATAAAAATTCAGGCGGGAGCCGGAATTGTCTTTTATTCAGTTCCAGAAAGAGAATATTTTGAAACAGAGCACAAACTAAAAGCCCTTGAAGAATCTATAAATGCACTTGCAGAATGAAAAGAAGAAAAACAATAAAAAAAGACAAAATAAATAAAAAAATTTATCAGAACTTGATACGAAAATGAAAAAATTCCTGAAAAAAATCTTCAAAGAAAAACAAATTTTAGAATACAAAAGAAATATACCATAAAAAATATGGGAGGTGAAGGTAAAATGAAGACAAAAAAAATTGCATTAGGAGGGATAGCAGCTCTCTCATTTGTTATTCTTTCGGCGCATGAAGTAAAAGCAGAGGATATGTTGCAGATTGCAAATCAAAAAGGGTGTTTAGCTTGTCATCAGATAGATAAACAGGTTGTAGGTCCAGCATGGATTGAAGTTTCAAAAAAATATACAGAAAAAGACATTCCTCAGCTTGTAAATTCAGTCCTCAACGGCTCAATGGGAAAATGGGGGCAAGTTCCTATGCCTGCAAATAAAGGTTTGGTCACAGAAGAAGAAGCCAAAAAACTTGTAACATGGATAATATCTTTGAAGAATCAACAACCATCAGCAGGAACAAAGCAACCAGAAACTAAAAAAGAAGAAAAACCAAAGGGAACAAAAAAGTAAAGTTTTATTCTTATCTTCTTTCTCCGACTATTTTCACTCTCTGTCCATTATTCTATGGTGCGTGATGTACTATCCAATAAGCTCTATTTTGTGAGGTGAAATTAGATGAGGCAGGAGATGCGGATGTAGTAGAGATGATTGTTGAAACATCTTGTGAAATTGCATATGTAGTTATATCGAGACCGAGCGAATCTTGTGACCTCATAGATGAACCAGAATTGAATTTTATATAGCCATCAGGAGTAATCTTCATAACAAAAATATCAGTTCCACCTCCTGAGGTTGTTGTGTATCCTGCTACTACAAAATTTCCGTCATCAGAAAGACATATTGAGCTTGCAAGGTCAGCATTAGAACCTGGTAGTCCAAATACTTTTTGCCATTTTAAATTCCCATCCTTATCTAATCTCAAAATCCATATATCATATGTACTAGAGCCTGATACAAGACTATTAGCTGTTCCGGCGATTATAATATCACCATTTTCTGCAACTACTGCCGAACGAGCTTCATCATCATTTGGTCCTCCAAAAGCTTTTTGCCATATAATTTCTCCATTATCTTTTCTTATTTTCAGTATCCAAATATCTCTTCCTCCTGAACCTATATATCTTTGAGCTAAATCGACGACTACGAAAGCTCCGTCTGGTGTTTCTTTTATATCCCAAGCAAATTCGTCTCCTGGAGAAAGAGGAGGATAATAATACTTTTTACTCATTTTAATATTCCCGTTCTCATCTGTTATCATTACCCAGAAGTCAAAATTAGTGGAAGATGAAAAAGTTCTTCCTGCAAAAACATAGCTTATAGAACCGCTATACGATGATGTTATGACTCTTTGGAACCTATCATCATTAGAGGTTCCGTATCTTTTCTGCCACACAACAGAACCATCAGAAGAGTTTATTTTTAGTATCCAAGCGTCTTCTTTATTTCCTGGTGCACCGAAAGATTGTGTATAACCCGTAACAATAATGTATTCTGTTCCGCCTTCTTGAGATATTGTCAAAGATCTGAATTGATCGGTAAGCGATCCCCCATAAGTGAGGGACCAGGCAAAGTTTCCATTTGAATCAAGCTTTACGATAAATCCGTCGCTTTGATTTGGAGTCCCGGGGGTAAAAGGATATGTAACAGAGGAACCTGCTACTATGAAACTTCCATCAGAACTTTCCTTCACTTCGTAGGCTACATCAGTAAAGGGTCCACCGAACACTTTTTGCCATTGGATATTTCCATCCGGGTCAAGTTTCAAAACCCAAACATCAGTATTTGTACCGGAAATTGTCATATATCCTGCAACTATGAATCCTCCATCTTTTGTCCTTTGAATTGAGTATGCTTCATCATTTCCTGTTGAACCATAAGCTTTTGCCCAAAGCTTTGGAACAAATAAATCTATATTTTTCTCTCTTACTATCCCCCCAGATGAAGCTTTGATTTTCATAGCATAGTATCCGGAAAATACGGAAGAATCTACATTCAAACTTACTACCTGTGTCATCTGCTGATTTATACTGATAGAGTATGGGCTCACAGATATTCCGTAAATTGTTCCGCCTGTGTTCCTATCAACAACATAGAGATTAACAAGTCCTGAAAAACCATTCTGGGGCGTTATTGTAAGGCTAAAAGTTTTTATTTGTCCAGCTGCTACTACCAAACTCACAGGATTTGGATCCGATATTTCAAAAGAAGGAGAAGGAGGAGCTGGGGTTCCCTCAGTGATGTTGAGAGAGAAAATTTTTTCTCTGAAAATACTACCTGATGAGGCTCTGAATTTGAGGGAATAATTTCCTGTAATAGCATTAGGAGAAGCTTTCACATAGATTTGTTGGGTCATCATACCTCCATAAACTCTGACACTTTGAGGGTTTAAAGTAAGCCATGTGACAACACTTGTACCGGAGAGAACATCAAAGAAAATATCTCCATAGAAACCATTTTGAGTTGTGATTTGCACCAAAAAGTATCCTTCATCTCCTTTACCGATTGTTAAACTTGGTGGGTTCAAATCAGATATATCAAAGGAGGGAAGGGGTGCTGTCCCATCTCCCGGTGGTTCTTCTGCTGGTGGTGGAGGAATTATTTTGACATCTAAATCCTCATCGTCAAATATTCTACCTGAGACTGCTCTTATTTTGAGTTTGTATTCTCCTTCTGGAATTTCTGGTTTAGCATACAGAGTTATTGTTTGAGTTACTGGTTCAAGAATATGTAGAGAGTATGGGAATAAGTTTATTCCTTCAATTAAGCTGTTTGAGTTTCTTTCTAATATTTCAAGGAAGATTTGTCCTTTGAAATCATTTTTAGGTACGATTGAGACGCTTAAATTAGTTTTTCCGCCTCGTGGCAAAGTTATAGAGCGTGGAGCGAGTTTGGATATTTCAAAATATTGAGGTATCTGAGGTACGACGATTGGACCGATCTGCCCGCTTACAACAACCTGAAATTTAGTATCCGATATTATATCCCCTGATACTCCTCTTAACTTCAAATTATATGTACCTTCTTTTGCTGTGTAATTTACATTTAACACAATAGTTTGTGTTACTGGTTCAAGTAAATATATTTCATTTGGTAAGAGAGAGAAATCAAGCATTTGGCTGTTTGTATTTACATCCTTTAATTCAAGTAGAACTTTGCCTTTGAAACCATCTTGCGGAATTATTTGCACTGAAAAAGAAGCACTTCCACCTACGGGAACTATGAGTAAGTTTGGATTTGGTTCTCCTAAGCTAAAAGACGGTTGGGATAGAACCTCAATATCTATATCTTTTTCCCTGAAACCTGAATCTCCACTGCTTACTCTTATTTTTAACTCATATTTTTTCGGTTCAACAGAATCCGCTATACTTACTGTAAATGGTTGATAAGAGAGTTCGCTAATATTTGCAGCAGTTGGGAACAAATCAATCCCAGCTACATTTTTATTTGCTTCTCTATCAAGGAGTTCAAAGAAAACAACACCTGAAAACCCACTTTTTGGTATTATTGTGAGAACAAAAGTTCCAGTTCCTCCCCTTTGTATTTTCAATAATTTGGGCTGTGGTTCCGAAATATCAAATGGTGGAGGGGCAGATTTGCACGAATTTAGAAAAATACTAATTAAAAATATGAAGAAGAAGTTTAGAAAAATTAACTTTCTTTGCATAATATAATTTTATTTAAACTTTTTTTTATATTTTTCATATTTATCATTTTTTTTTATTTTTTTAATTAAGAAATATAAATTGCTCATACTAACAAACTATTACCAAAATTCTTCTGTTTCCGTCTTTTAAATTATAGTTAGTCTAACAACTTTCCATGCAGGCAAATCTTTTTTGTATATCAGCAGTGAAATGGCCGAATCCCTCAGTTTTTCGTCCAAACATATAGAGAAGATTAACTATAAGAGGAATTATCTGCAAATTATAGTCCTATTGTTAAAAATCAAAGATTTCATACCTTATCTTTTTGTTCAACCAGCTGCTACCTTCTTTCTCCAACTATTTTCACTTTCTGCCCATCGTAGATTCTATCTGAAACTGGTGATATAACTTGAGTTATGCCTTCTGGAATTTTTACGAGAGCAAAATCTGAAAGGTTCTCAATAACAGAAACTTTTACTTTACGAGCGGTTCCGTTATCAGCAGAAAAAACAAACTCTCCTTCTTGTGAAATATAAATAGCCTCATAAGGCAGAAGATATAAACCGTCTGATTGGGATTTATCAGATTGAGAGATTTTCAAATATGCAACCCCCAAAAGGTTTGCGGGAACGCTTTCAGATAAATCTATAACTACATCAAATCCAGTTCCAGCCGATGAAGGTTTTATACTTGAAACTCTACCCTTTACCACTTTTTTTAAAGAAGGAAATTCAACATCCAAAATATCCCCTATTTTTAATTTTGTTATATCTTTCTCTGCAATTTTACCCAGAAAGAAAGTTTTTGAACTTTGTATCACAAATATAGGAGATTGAGGTCCAACAAAAGAGCCTACATCTGCTCTTTTTTCAACTACTATTCCATCGTAAGGAGCAACTATGTTAGTTTCGTTAAGGTCAATTTCCGCTTTTTCTAAATTTTTCTTTGCAGTCTCATAAGCTGCAAGTAAGCTTTGATAGTTTGATTTTGCATTATCGTATTCTGCTTGCGCTATTGATTTTGTTTTTATAAGGTTTTCAGCTCTTTCATAGTTTATCTTTGCAAGTTCAAGTTGAGCCTTTATCCTTTCAAGTTCGGCTCTCGCTCTCTCCAAATTGTTCTTATAATCTGTATCATCAATTTTTGCAAGAACCTGACCCTTTTTTACTCTGAAACCAATATCAACAAAAAGCTTCACAATCCTCCCTGAAACTTTTGAAGATATGACAGATTGCTGTTCAGGTTGTGTAGAACCTACAAAAGATATTGAAGGAGAGGAAGAATTTTTTTCTTTGGTCAAAGTTATAACAAAAACCCCAACCTCATCCTTCTTCCCCTGAAATGTTGGAACTTTCTCATTTTCTTTATTTTTCCCAACTTTTCCGCATGAGAAAAAAACAGAAAGCAAAAAAACAACAGCGAAACTTTTTTTAATTTTTCCCATAAAAATGAATTTTAAACTTCAATTACCACTCAAAATATTTCACAAAAAGAAATCCCCCAAGTTTCAGACTAAAATTTTGCTATGAACCTACCGCAGATTTCTGTTTCAAGACCTGCAGGTATAACTGTAATTTATGTTTCTTTGATTGTCGTGGCTCTTTTTGCTTCAAGAATAATTCCAGTTGATATATTACCACCAGTAGAACCACCTTTTGTTTCCGTAGCTATAACATATCAGAGCGCCTCACCAGAACAGATAGAACAAATGATAGTAAAGCAAGTAGAGGAAGCGGTGAAAGTAGTTGAAGGTGTTGAGGAAATATCATCAATTTGTGAGCAAGGGGTAGCAGTTGTTCAAGTGAAATTCAGAGTCGGAGAAAACCTTGATTACGCTGTCCAAAGAATAAATGAACGTCTTGAATTCATAAAGAGAACCATACAAGATACAAACATTCAATTTTCAGTTTTGAGATTTACTTCATCAGCTTTTCCTGTTCTGTTTCTGGGAGTTTCAGGAAAAAGAGATAGAGCCTCTTTATACAAAGTTCTTGATGAGATAATATCGCCCTATATATCAAGCCTTCCTGGCGTAGGAGGTGTTCTTATTTTAGCAGATGCACAAAGGAATGTAAATATATGGGTAGATCCCCAGAAAATGAGAAAATATGATATAGGTATCGCAGAGGTAAAGAACGCAATAGCACAATATAATGGAGATTTCTCTGCTGGGAAAATAACGCTCGGAAGAACATCAATATACGCAACTTTGAAAAGCAAACCAAAAACAAAATCAGATATTGAAAACATAGTAGTCGGGGTAAAAGGAGGGGTACCTGTAAAGTTAAAAGACATAGCAGAAGTGGAGGTTTCGTCAAGATATGTTGATTCTTCTCGTTCATACTTTTTTGAAGGAGGAAATCAAGAAACAGTTATTTTGTATCTTGTGAGAAAAAGACCTGGGGCAAACATAGTTGAAGTAAGTAATAATGTAAAAGCAGCTCTTGAAAAAATATCCGAAAAAGTTCCAGCTGATATAAAAATTAGAGTTCTACTTGATTTTGCAGATTCAATAAGAAGCACAATAGAAGAACTTAGAACAACCTTATATTATGCGGTTTTAGCAGTTATTATTGTTGTATTTATATTTTTGAGGAGCATAAGAGAAAGTCTAATTCTTGCAACATCTATTCCGACATCTCTTTTATTTTCTATTCTATTCCTATATTTTCTTGGCAAAAGTCTGAATTTGATCACGCTTTCCGCAATTATAATTTCATCTGGTATAGTTATTGATAACTCAATAGTTGTTCTTGAAAGTATAAGGAGAAGATTGGAGGAAGGATTACCTTTTCGGGAGGCGATCGTAAAAGGGGCTAATTATGTTTTCACTGCTTTGCTTGGTTCAACAATAACAAACTTTATCGTCTATGCGCCGATAGTTTTCTTGAAGGGATTAGCTTTCTTCATATTTATTGATTTTGTTATAGTTATAGCTACATCATCAATTATTTCGTTATTTGTTGCTATCTCGCTTATCCCAGCGTTATCTTCAAGACTTTTGAAGAAAAAAGAAGAATCAAAAAGCGTTGAACCCACATCAAGATGGCTTGAAGAAAAATATAAAAAAGCACTTGGATTTGTGGTAAAACATCCGGTAATATCAACAACACTTCTTATTTTGATATCAATAGTACCATTTTCTTTATCACGAAAGATTAAAAAAGAATTCATACCAGTTCAGGAAGCACAAGATATGAGAATTTTCATCTATCTTCCGAAGACCGCAAGCTGGAAATGGGCAGAAGAAGTTGCTTTTAAAGTTAAAGATGAGATAATGAAGAAAATGGCTCAAAATACAGAATATATCTTTTTAAGGTATGGAGAATCAGCTTTCGGTAGGGCTTTCGGAAGAGCTCAAAGATTCACAGAAGCAGATAACCTTATTCTTATGGGACTGAGATTCAAAAACCTAAAATATAACGAAGCTTACAAGATAGTATCAAATATACTTTCAGAGGAACCGAATATAGAAGAGTTCAGAATAATACCAGCAAACCCTATAAACCTTTTCATATTTGGGCAATCAAGAGGAATTGAAATGAGAGTTTATTCAGATGTTGCGGAAGAAGATTATGTTAAATTCATAGAAAGATTATTAGCTCTGCGAGATTTTTTAAGGAAACAAGATTTTGTAAGGTCAGCAGATATTGAAGTTGAAAAACCTGTTCCTGAACTCCAACTTTTACTCACAGATTCAGGAAAATACAAAGGATTTACGCCAGCATATCTTGGAGATTATCTATCAACTATCATAACGGGAACTCAAGTAGGAACTGTAACTTTCGGTGGAGAAGACTTCAAAATTTTTCTGAGATCAAAAGAAGGGAAAGAGGTAAAAATAGAAGAGTTTTTAAATACTCCTGTAAAAACTCCAATTCCAATTCAACAAGATGGCTATATGTACCTTTCAGATGTGGTAAAATATAAATTTGGGCTCTCTCCATCAGAAATTTACAGAATAAATGGATTTAGAGTAGGGATTATATCAATAGATACTACCGAGGCATCTGTGACAGCAGCTGAAAAGATAAAAAAACTTGTCAAAGAAAACTTTCCAGAATTTGATATAGAATTCGGAGGAGCAGTTCAGGAAGCATCCAAAACCTTTTTAAACCTTTTAATGCTGATGGCTCTTGCTATTTTCCTTGTTTGGGCATCTATGGTTGTTGTACTTGAATCCTTTTCAGCTCCATTCATTATACTTTTAACAATACCACCAGCAATATCGGGGACATTTTTAGCTATGTTCCTAACAAACACATCTTTATCTTTGATCTCTTTTCTTTCCATATTCCTACTTGAAGGAATAGTAGTAAATAATGGAATAGTTCTACTTGATGTTATAATAAAAAAAGAAAGAGAAGAAGGTTTAAGCTGGAAAGACGCCGTAATTTTAGGTGCATCTGAGAGGTTAAGACCAATTCTTATGACATCTTTGACAACAATAATAGGAGTCGTCCCATCAATTTTCTCCACAAGCCAAAGTTTGGTTGGAGGAAAAGAATTTGCAATACCAACAGCAGGAGGACTCATATTATCAACAACTCTGACATTATTCCTTATGCCAGCAATTTATTCGCTAATAAAAACTATATCAGCCAAACTGAAAGGAGCTTGATTGAAAAAACGAAAAAAGATTGATTGAAAAACAAGAAAGTCCGGTAGATAGAACTTTAAAACTCTGCTACTAAGCTTTCCTTCATTATTTCTTTTATATCTATGACGACTATGGGTTTGTTATCTCTTCTCAAAACTCCTCTTGCATATTTTGAACCTGAAAATTTCACAGATGTTATAGGTTCAAGTTCATCTACATAATATACAGAGACCTCGCTGACATCATCAACAAAAACTCCGAACTGAAAACCTTCTTCATCCTCCACAACCAAAATTTTGCTCTTTTTGCTTTTTTCAGGGTCAAGATCTTCCATTCCGAAAAACCTTCTTAAAGAAATTACAGGAAAAATCCTACCTCTCAAATTCATTATTCCAAGCACATGATAATGAACATTCGGAACAGGAGTTATTTTTCCAGCTCTGACTACTTCCCTTATATTCTCAACATCAACTCCGTAGAACTCCTCCCCTAACTTGAAGTTAAGAATATAAGAAGCTTTTCTGACAACCTCTTCTTTCTTTTTCTTATCTTCCCTCTTCCTTTCAGCAGGTTGCTGGACCTGTGGAGATGGCTGATATTGCGGTTGTTGTGTCTGCTGCGGGACCGGATACTGAAAAGCAGGAGGTTGAAAAGTTGGAGGGAACGGGATTTGCGGAACAACTTGCGGAGTTACAACTGGAACCTGCTGAGGAATAAAGATTTGTTGCTGAACACCTGAAACTTCTTGACCTTGCTGTTGTGGAATCTGAGGTTCTTGTCCCGAAGGTTTTCCCCATATACTCTCACCTAAAATTTCCTCTCCTATATCCTCAAAAGGATCTTTTCCGAAAATACCCATTTAATAAAAATTATAATACTTTTTATTTTATTTATATTTCGGATTATTTTTTTTCATTTTCATTTTTTTATTTTTTTTAGTATTTCCCCCAAACTTTATTTTTTCTTCTTTGATTTTTCTCTAACTAAAATTATCTTTTATGCGCGGTTCAATTAAGCGGGTGGTTATAGAAGGAATTTTATATGGTATCTTATTCTCTTTTGTGTTATTTGGAATAATCTGGCTTGCGAAAGACAAAGATATAAATTTTGTCTCACACGAAACCCATCTTAAAGTAATAAACCTGATCTCTGAAAAGCTTGGAAAAATGGGAGAAATTTCAAGGAGATCGGTGGCTCAATATGAAAACTTATCGTTTACTTTGGTTAGTATTGGAAAGTCGGAGGAACCTCATATTCATCAAAAAAGTGACATTATTGTCATACTTCTTGAAGGAGAAGGAGAAATAAATATAGAAGGTGAGAAAAAATATGTTGAGAGAGGAGACATAATTTTTATCCCAAAAAATAAGGTGCATTTTTTTGTAAATAAAGGTGTAGATCCAGCGTTAGCTCTTGTAATATCTTTCCCACCTTTGCAAAAAGATGATTATATACCAGTAAAATAGTTTGGTGTGTTATTTGAAAAAGTGTTAAGGCTGAACAGAAAAAATATTCTTTTGATCTCAACATCTCTTTTGGTTGGACTTATGTATTTTCTTTCACAGCCAAGATATAATATTTACGTTTTTGCTTTCCTCTTTTATTTGCCAGCTCATATATTTTGGAGAGTTCATAAATCTATATCTCCTTTCTTTTGGGGAGGATTTTTCTCTTTTTCTATCACAATTCACTGGATAACCCATGCAATAACTTATTATGGAGGGTTCCCCTATATTTTCGCAATATTGCCTTTGACTTTACTTTCTTTAACTTTGGCTGGGTTTTTTCTGCTTTTTGCCTACATAAGAGAAAAAACTGAAAAACTCGGATTACCTTTCTCTTTTTCTGATCCAGTAATATGGGTTGCGATGGAATTTATAAAATCTTGGTTCCTTACAGGTTTCCCGTGGGCTCTTGTTGGATACTCACTTTGGAAAAAAACAACCTTTATTCAAATTGCTGATATCGGAGGAGTATATGCTGTCTCTTTCTTCGTTATAACAATTCAAGGATTTTTATGCGATATAATTGATGTTATTTTGCTGAAAGAAAAAGAAGAAAAAAAGAAAATTTTAAAAAGGCTTATTTTCAGTTCCTCTTTTGCTCTTTTTGTTTTTGCTTTCGCATTAATTTATGGTGTGAAACGAAAAGATGAAATAAAAAAATATGTTGATGGAGTAAAAGAAGAAATTCCAGCTGTAATAGTTCAGCCGTCAATACCGCAGGATGTAAAATGGACTCCTGATTTCAAAATCTATTCCCTTGAACAGAATATAAATTTATCTTTTTCGGCAATTGATTTCCCTTATAGTGAAGTTATTTTGGTCTGGCCCGAGACTGCTTTTACTTTTTTCTTTGAGCGTGAGACTGAACTCCAAAGTAAAGTTTTAGAACTTTCAAAAAAAGGTTTTTTTATTGTGGCAGGTGGAATAGGAATTTCAGAGCAGATTAAAAATGGAAGAATAAATTTGACATACCATAACAGAGCTTATCTTGTTGAGCCTGACGGAAAATATTCTAGTTATGATAAAACTCATCTTGTGATATTTGGTGAATATATACCTCTGAGATCATTTTTGGAAAAAATACCTTTTATAAAGAATCTGATTGATAGGGTAGAGAAGGTTGCAGGAGATTTTGAACCGGGAAAAGAGGTGAGGGCTGTTGGAGAGAAAATAAGATTAGGTATCCCTATTTGCTTTGAATCAATTTTCCCATCAATAGTCCGCAAAATGGTTCAAGACGGAGCAAAAATAATAGCCGTTATAACTAATGATGGCTGGTTTGGTTATTCTTCGGGACCTTATCAACATTTTTCTGTTTCTGCCTTGCGCGCTGTGGAAACGAGAAGATTTGTTCTGCGCAGTGCTAATACAGGAATTTCTGGTGCTTTTTCTCCTACTGGTGATTTAATTTTTCAAACAAAGCTTTTGGAGAAAACTTCTTTTTTGGTCAAAGTAAAACCTCTTGATATAAAAACATTTTATGTAAAATATGGAGATGTTTTCTCAATAGCTTGCCTTATTATAACTTCCTTTTTTGTTATAACACATTTTTATCTTTCAAAGAGGAAAAGTAGATAAAGTAAGGAGGAGTGTACGAAGATAAGACTGTGAAGATAAAATAAAATAAAATGAGAAAGTAAGACAAATAATATTATGAAAGTAACGATCTTAGCATCCATGCAGTTTTTTCGTGTTTTACCATAAGTTCAGTCAAAAAATCAGCTGTTCCTAAATCCTTGAATTTATCTCCGACATTCACAATATCTTCTCTGATGTTTCTTATTATTGTTTCATAATCTGAAAGTAAGTTCTCAATCATTTTTTTGGGTTCTGGGAATTCTCCTGGGTGTTCCTTTATTCTTGTTATTTTTAAGAATTCTGTTAATGTTGCTGTGGTCTTACCACCAAGAGCCCTAATTCTTTCTGCTATTTCGTCAATATATTCGTTTAGCTCTTCATAAAGAGATTCAAAAAATTTGTGAAGATCATTAAACTGCGGACCAACAACATTCCAGTGATAGTTTCTGACTTTTGTGTAAAGAACATATTCATCAGCAAGTAGAACTGTCAGAATTTTTATTACTTCCTCTCTGTTCTTATCGTCTATACCTATGTTTGGTTTCATAATAGATTTTACCTCCTTTCTCCTTTGAAATTAGGTTGTTTTACATTATTTATTTTGTTTCCAGCTTATTTTCAATTTACTTGATTACTTGATAAATTTTTTGTTTTATTCTTTTGTTGTTATTACGAAGACAGCGCGTCTGTTTAATCTCCATTTTGATTCATCGTTGCACTGTGGAGGAGGGCAGGGGGCTTCTGGAAATTCCTCTCCAAATGAAACTGTTTGTATTCTATCTTCTGGTATGCCGAGCATTATAAGATATCTTTTTACAGCGTTGGCTCTTTTCCATCCCAGTTCTAAATTATATTCGTTTGTTCCTCTTTCATCACAGTGACCTTCTATCAAAATTGCTGCTTCTGGGTTTTCATCTAATATAGGCTTTATAATGTTGAAATTCTCTTTTATAGCTTCCTTAGCATCTTCTCTGAGAGCATATGAATCAAAGTCAAAATATACTTTTTTCAGACCTTTCAATAAATAACCTCTTCCCAGAGTAGAAAGTCCTGCAATGTCTTCTTCTTTTACTCCTTTTAGACGTGGCAGATTTGGTCTGCGGAATTCTGGTTCTTCCTCCACAATTTCAACTTTTTCTTCTTGTTTTTCTGGCATCGGTCTTCGCGATAATTCCTCCCATTTTTTGATTGCGGCTTCTGCGAACTCTTTTGAGACTATTGCTTTTACTCTTGCGTCATCGTACTTTTTAGCTTGAACAAGTGTTAGAGCATCATTATAGTATTTTTCAGCTATTTTGTATTCTTCAACCTGATCTGCGCCTATTTTTTTTGCTCTTTCTAATGCCTCTTTGGCTGCATCTAATTCTGCCTGCGGAATTTTCTTTGCACAACTGAAAAAAACCGAGATGCCAACCCCCAAAATAAAAGGAATCAAAAATAATTTCACAATTTTCATACTTTGCTATATTTTACAAAAATGGAAGGTAGAATTCAGATTTTCTGTTTTCTTTTTCTGCGCTTTTACTCTGATCTTTATGTTGATTGAATTGTTTTCTGCTGCTTAATCTTTACCTTATGAACCCTACAATTTCATCTTTTTTTGTATCTAAAATTTTTCTTCTGAATGATCCGAATTTATCTGTTATGTAGAGGTCGTAGTCCCCGTCTGCGTTTGAGGAGAATATGATGAAATTCCCATCAGGAGTCCATGTTGGATTTTCCGATGAACCAAAATCTATAATTTTCTTTTCTTGACCGGTTTCAAAGTTGTAAATGTATATGTTGAATTTATTCCCTTCAAGTTTTGTGAAGACCATATCTTTCCCGTCCGGAGATATATCAGGAGATGAGTTGTATCTGCCTGAAAGAGGTATTTTCCTTTCTTCACCTGTTCCAATATCTTTTATGAATATTTGGGGTAACCCTTCTCTTCCTGAAACAAAGATGATTTTTTTACCATCTGGTGTTGTTTTCCCGAGCACATCAGAGTTTCCTGATGATATTTTTTGGAATTTTTTGAGGTTTAGGTTAAGAACATATAAATTAGAACCTCCTTCTCCGCTATTCCATGGAACTATTAGTATGCTTTCATTTACAAATGTTGGAAATAGAAAATTTCCTGTTTTTAGGGTTGTTGAGTAAATTTTTCTGGAAGCAGCATCAAGAATATATAAAGAATAATTTTTTCCATCGTAGTGTGTGAAAGCTATTTTTGAGCCATCGTCTGATACCGAAAAAGAAGGTATAAATGACTTTGCTGAAACTAATTTTTCAATTTTGCCTGAAATAAAATTTACAGAGAAAATTTCTTTTTTACCTTCTAAGTTTGAAAGGAAGTAAAGAGTTCTTCCAAATATATCTGTTTTTACTCCTGCTATTTTTGATATAAGATGGTTTGAGAGTTCATTTGCTACTTTTTCTTTGTCTTTGCCGCGAGCTTTCAGAATCAAAAAGGGAGACTTTTCCTCATTCATAGTTGCCTGTAAAATGAATTCATCATCGGAAGAAGTTCTTATTGATATTTTTACATCGGGTTTATCTGACAGTTCTACATAACCTATTATTGATAAGTTTTTCTTTATTATCTCTTCAATTTTTTTATCTTCGCTTTCAACAGAAATTTTCACCGGTTTATAATCCGGAGATGTTATATCTATTATTATTTTCCCTGTTTCTGCAGAAATGATAAAAAGCGCTGCTCCAAGCCACATCATCATAGCAATAATTTTAAGATTTAAATTTGTTTTTTTCTTAAATTTGGAAGATTTTTGATTAAGAGATCGGAACTTTTTTGAAAATTGTAAAGCAGCCTGTGTATGTAAGTAGTGTTGGAAATTTAGTCGTGGTTATTTCTCCGTTTCCGAAGAATCCAGAGATTGGGAACTTTGCTTTCTTTTTGATTATAGATATATCAAAATTTTTCTTTTTAAATAATCTTTTCCCTCTTGCTACGCAGTTGAAAAACAAACCAAAATCTCCATCCTGTGGTATAGATAAGAACTCCGTTTTAGAACTTTCTTCCGCAAACTCTTTTGACATTACTCCGAACTTTATAACTTTACCTTTTTCTATTTCTCCACCTATATATATTGCTCCGTCTTTTGAGTCTAAAATGGGATAGAACCTTATAAGTTCGTTCTCTTCATCCACTAAAACTCCGACAAACCAAGGTAAAGATACATAATCAGGGTTTTCCATCGTACCCTCAACTAATATTTCATCTAAAACTTCCACTGCGCTCTCACCGTTTATCTCTTCAATTATATTTTTGTAAGACGATGTGACTATGAGAGGTTCTCCTATTGGTTTACAGCTTTTCGCTATTCTTGTTGTGATTTCAACTCCTTCAATGAAAATTCCAGATAGTACATAGCTTCCTATTGAACCATTTTCAAATGAAAAAATTGGTGTTCCGGGGGGAGAGCTCGCAACTCCGCCTACAACTTTGATTTTCTCCGTTGTCTCTCTTATACCATCTAACACCTCTTGTATGTTGTAAAATGGTGTCGCGAATAGAATTAAAGTTGATGGTATTTCTGTATCAAACCTTTCTCCTATTTTTCTACCTATTTCCCTTTCGTATTTCCATGGTACGGAAACAGAAAACGTTTCACAATAGAGGTATCTTTTATCTATCAAGAGTAAAGAGATTCCCGATTTTTCTCCTTCAAATTCTTCTTCTTGTGTTATTACTCCTTCGGCAGAGATTCCAACATTATCTATTCCATCAAAATAGCTTAAAATTTTCTGAATATCATATTTTGGATTGAGGAAAATTATGCAGGCGATATCTTTCTTTTGCGGCGAATCTAATTTTTCAAGAGCCATATATAGGGCTTCTTTACAAGCCTTTTCCTCTTCGGTAGCTTGGGAGAATCCGGTTGAGGAGAGCAATATAGGAAAGTGGGTAGGGCGGGACTTGAACCCGCACGGGGGTTTTTACGCCCCCAGTGGATTTTAAGTCCACTGCGTCTACCATTCCGCCACCTACCCTTATTGATATTATTTTAATCTCATATTGCAAAATTTCCTTTTTTTCTTTTTTGTTTTTGATTTTTTTCCTCGCTTCTTTTTGCTATGTCTTGAAAAAGCTTTTAGCTAATTATTACTTTATTTCCACCTTGTTTTTTAGCTTCATAAAGGTTTTTATCTGCTATTTTTATTGATTTACCTAAATTTTTAACTTTTTTTGTTGCTCCTATACTTGCTGTCAGTTTTATTTTTTCTTTCTTCACTATTATTTTTGTTTTTCCTATCTCATCAATTATTCTGTGTAGAGTAGGTACGAAATTTTTATCATCAAAGAACAAGATAAGGAACTCATCTCCGCCGTATCTTATGATTTCAGCTTTGGTATTTTGTGATACTACTTTTGAAATTATTTTGCTTACTTTCCCTATTACTTTATCTCCTATAAGGTGTCCGTATCTATCGTTGATTTGTTTCAGGTTGTCTAAATCTATAATTGCTAACCCTTTTATATTTAGACTATTGATTTTTTTTCTATTTATTAAAAGTTGTAAGCAATTCCTTGTTTTGAAGTGAGTTATTGGATCTACTTTCAGTTTTTCCACTTCGTTCCTGTGACCTTGTATTATACATTTTATAAGAAAATTTTTTATTTCATCCGATAAGGCTTTGTACAAACTTTCAGCTTCTTCTGGGGCTTTTGAAGATATTGCTTCTTGAATCATTCTTGCAATTTCATAAATTCTTTTTGTTGAACCAAACTCAAAAGATTTTTCTTTTCTTGTTATTTCTTTTTCTCCTTCGTGTATATTGCTTTGTAATTTTTCTGATTTATTATTTATTTTTGCTTGCTCTTTTTCCTTTCCTTTTATTTCCCCAAATAATTTTTCAAGAAGATTGTGTATATCGTATATTTCAATTCTTGAATTTTTGGGAATGAATTTAAAGAATTCTTGTTTTTCTATTAGCTCAAAAATTTTTAGATCTCTTTTAATCAGTTCTTCTATTTTGTTTTTCCGGTTTTTATAATTTTCTCTTGGTTGGTTCTTTTGTAGATTTTTTATCTTATCGTAGATTGAATTAAACTCACTGACTATTTCGTTTATATAATCCTTCAATATTATTTTGTATTTGTTTATTTGTTTAGAAAGTTCTTCTTTTGTTTCGTTAAGAGAACTTTTTAATGTTTCAAGATTTAATGGCATATTCGTTTTTATTTTTCAAATTATATATAAAAGTATATGAATCATAGCTTTTGTTTTTAGTTTTTCAAAATGCTTGTACGGTAAAGATAAAAGATTTGTTTCCCGATAGCCTTAAATATCTGCTCTGATGATATTTTTATATAAAACTACGGAGCTAACTTGAATAAGTAAAAAACTTTTTCCAAAAACAAAAAAAACATCACAGAGATAATTTTTTTAGTATGATGAGAACAGAAATAACCGAAAGACCTCAATTACTGAGGAGCATAAATCCGGCAACAGGAGAGCTCATAGGAGAGTTTGAGAATTCATCAGAAGAAAAAGTGATTGAGGCTGTAAAAAGAGCCCGTCAAGCCCAGAAGGACTGGGGAAATCTCAAAATAAAAGAGAGGGCTGAATGGATACTAAAGCTCAAAGAAAAAATAAGAAAAAACATAGAGGATATATCAGATGAAATAGCAAAAGAGAAGGGGGTTTCAAGATTTGAAGCGCTGATTTCAGATGTATTCCCCATTTTAGACCTTGCGGACTTTTACGCAAAAAACACCGAAAAAATTCTCAAAAAAGAAAAAATAAACATAGGGATATGGGGATTTTTGGGGAGAGAAAGCTACATAGAATATTTTCCTTATGGAGTAATAGGAATAATTTCGCCTTGGAACTTTCCATTTTCAATACCTATGGGACAAATAATAATAGCTCTTATGGCTGGAAACACCTGCGTTCTCAAACCTTCTGAATTCACTCCAAAAACAGGAGTTATCATAAAGGAACTTTTCAAGGAAACAGGTTTCCCAGATGGAGTTGTTGAAGTTGTAACAGGAGATGGTCTAACAGGAGCATATCTTGTAAAAGCAGGGGTAGATAAAATCTTCTTTACCGGTTCAACTTACACAGGAAAACTTATAATGAAGTCAGCAGCGGAAAATCTTATTCCTTGTGTTATGGAGCTTGGTGGGAAAGACCCTATGATTGTATTTGATGATGTTGATATTGATATTACAGCTAATGCAGCAGTTTTTGGAGCATTCTTCAATACAGGTCAGGTCTGTGCTTCGGTAGAAAGATTATATGTTCACAAAAATATATACGAGGAATTCACTCAAGCCGTAATAGAGAAAACTAAAAAGTTAAGAGTTGGACCGTCTCAGTTGCCATATGATAAAGATATTGGAGCTGTTATTTCAGAAAAGCAACTTATGAAAATAAAAGAACATATTGATGATGCAAGAAAAAGAGGAGCAAAAATCATAGGAGGAGAAATAAAAGATCTTTTTGTTTATCCCACAATATTTTTAGATGTTGATCATTCATTCAAAATCGTAAAAGAAGAAACTTTCGGTCCTGTTTTACCAATAATTCCTTTTGAGACAGAAGAAGAGGCTATAAATTTGGCAAATGATTCAGAATATGGTTTAACCGCATCAATATGGACCAAAGATATTAAAAGAGCAGAAAGGGTTGCACAAAAGCTCCAATATGCAACAGTTATGATAAACGATAACCTTATCACGCACGCTATACCGCAAACTCCTTGGGGAGGAGTGAAAAAATCAGGGATAGGTAGAACTCACGGAAAAGAAGGATTATTAGAGATGGTTCAGATAAGACATGTTCATAAAAATAAATTTGGGCAAAAAATTCCATCACCTTGGTGGTATCCTTTCACAAAAGAAAAATATGAGTTTGCTCTATCTCTCACAAACCTTCTTCATTCACGAGATATAAAAGAAAAAATCAAGGGACTTTTTGGTGTTCTGAAAAACATAAATAAAGTTTCAAAGCAGAAACTTTGAAAGCAAAAATAAATAAAAGCTGCGAAAAACTTAATCTTTGTATGAAATAGCAATCTTAATTTGTGAAAAGTATAAAGATAGAAAAGTTTGAAATAAAAATAGGGAAGAAAAAAGAAAGAAGAGAAATTTTTACAAGTAAAAAAGAGAATGAAAAAAATAACAAAGTATCGGGTATGAATGAGGTGATAAAAAGTAATATTCCAAGATGGGATGGAAGAAAAAAAGGGCATTATGAAGTTTGGTATGTGACGGGAAATTCTGGGGATTATGGTTTTTGGATAAGGTACACCCTGAATGTTGCGGAAGAAGGACATAATAGTTGGAGCGGTGTTTGGTGCGCAATATTTAAAAAAGGAGAAAAACCACTTGGGATATGCAGAAAATTTCCTCTTTCAGATTTTCATTTTGAAAACAAAAATTTCCTTATAAAAATAGGAGATACGAACGAGCTTGGGGAAAGAAAATTGAAAGGCAAAATAAATGTGAAAAATATTTCAGCGGAATGGGAAATAGAATTTGAACCAACGGGATATGTCTACAAACACTTACCAGAAGCAGCTTACTATCTACCACTTGAAACGGAGGTCCTTTCTCCTAATCCTGATCTCAAACTCAAAGGATACATAAAAATAAAAGATTTAGAGAGTCAATCACAAATACATGATATAAAAGTTGATGGTAGAGGTTATCAGGCTCATGTATGGGGTAAAAAACATGCGCTCAGATGGGTATGGGGACATTGCAACTCAATAGTGGACGAGAATGGGAACTTGTTAGAAGACTCATTTTTTGAAGGAATAACTGTTATTGCAAAAAGAGGTCCAATTCATCTTCCACCAATTACCCTTTTCTCATTAAGATACAAAGGTGAAAACTTTGAATTCAACAATTTCAGAGACATTCTTTTCAATTCAGCAAAATGGGAATATGGAGACAATATAACATGGGAGATCAGGTCAAGAAAAATGAATTTTTCTCTTAAAATGAAAGGTGATAAGAATAATTTCATTATGGCTACATATGACGATCCAGACGGAGAAAAAGCTTTTTGTCACAATAGCGAAATTGAATCTGCTGAAATAGAATTTGAGATGAAAGGAAAAAAATTTAAGCTTTTCTGTCCCGGAACATTTCATACAGAGTTCGGAGCAAGAGCTCCTCTTGAATATTCTCCTCAAAAATTTTTATATGAGTGATTATTATGATGGCGAAATCAAAATTAATCGGAAATTAATTTAATATTTTCTCCAAATTTTACTTTTTCAAATCCCTCTTCAATTTCAATATCACAATCTGTTATTTTTTCCTTTTCTGCAAACACGAAAATAGGTTTTTTATGGAGTGCATCACAAAACTTTGAAGACGGGAAACCATTGATTATGAATTTTCCTTCATTTGAGATTACAACTGCATCAGCTCCCATAATTCCAACATCAGCTATATTTCCGATCTCATCTTCCCTAACGAACAAAATTTCGTTTTTCCCCGCCAACCTTTCTGCATATTTATCGTAGTATAAAGCTAAAATTTTTTTGTCGGAAAAATTATCTAAAATTTCTTTCAAAATAGATGAGTAGCTAACAACTGCTATTTTTTTATAGCGTCGTATAATATCAATCCCTTGATTTACAATCTTCTTTCTCTTTTCCCTTATTTCTTCTATAAGTTGGTAAATAAAATCTTGAATTTGTGATTTTATGTTTTCAGTCTCACGAAAGTTTGCCAAAAACTTTTCTATTTTTTCCGCGTAATTTCTCATTATAACCATTGATGGGCGCACACGTTTAAGCTCTGATGTCAAAACAAATATATCGGATGGAGAAATTTTGTCCTGATCGGAAATGAATTTTTCAATTTTTCTTAAAGCTAAAATCAGAAGAGAAGAAGCTCCTTCCTCTTTATTTTCTTTTATGTCATGAAAAAATTCCATCTTGCTTGAATTAAATTCTCATCTTGAATTAAATTTTGTCAAATATCTCTTGCTATGAGATCTTCGTATGTTTGTCTTTTTCTTGCGAGGAATACATTTTTGCCTTTTATTACAATCTCTGCGGGCAAAGGTCTTCCGTTGTAGTTCATAGTCATAGTAGATGTATAGGCTCCCGCATAGAGGATACATAGGAGATCGCCTTCTGAAAGGTCAGGCAAAACTATATCTTGAACTATATAATCTGAATTTTCACATATTGGGCCAACAACACTAACCTGTTCTTCATTATGAGCATTATTCATTTCAAGAGGTATAACTTTATGGTAAGCTTTGTAAAGAGGAATCCTTAATATTTCTGTCATACCTGCATCAACAATAAAAAACTTCTTCCCGCCGGAATATTTTTTCCTTATTATTTTGGTTATCAGTATCCCAGCTGGAGCGGAAATTGCTCGTCCAAGTTCAAAGATTATTTTATATCCTTCGCGGGCGATGGGTTCAAAGCAAGCAGTATATTCGGAAAAGGTGGGATCAACTAAATTTTCATAGTCAAGCCCCAATCCGCCTCCAACATCAACATAATTTATTTTTATGCCGTGCTTTTTGAGTTTTGAGAGGAAATCAAGAGCAAGTTCCGAAGCATTTCTGAAAATTTCCATATCTTTTATTTGTGATCCGAGATGAAAGTGAATACCAGAAACCGGTAGCCCTGCTTTTGAAGCATCTTCGTATAAAGAAAACGCTAAATTCTCGTCAATTCCAAACTTTGAATCTTTTTTTCCAACTCCAAGATATGGGTGAAGTTTTTCAAGTTGAACTTCAAATTTTACCCTGAAAGACACACCAAAATTTATTTTCTGCTCTGATGAGAGTTTTTTTATGAAATTATACTCTGATTCACTCTCTATATTAACAAGTAAAACTTTCTTTTCATTTGCATATAAGATTTCTTTATTTGTTTTTCCAACCCCCGAGAAAACGATTTTGTCTCCGGGAAAACCTGATTTTTCTGCGATAAAAAGTTCTCCGGCAGATACAACATCTGCTCCAAAACCTTCTCTGGCGGCTTCCCGAAGTAAAGCCAAAACAGAATTTGATTTCAAAGAGAAACACAAAAGGTGATCATAATTTGCACTCTTTGAAATTGCTCTCATTCTCCCTATGAATTCATCAAGAGAATAAACAAAAACAGGAGTATCAAATTCTTCTGCAACCTTTTTCAAATTGACTTCTCCCCACCAGAGAACTCCATCCTTGTAATCAAGGCTTGTGATCATGTTTTTTTATTTTTTCCTTTTTCTTCCGAATTTAATAATCTTACTTGCCTTGTCACAATCATCTTAAATTATAATTTCTCCACAAAATTCAAAGATTTTGCAAAAATTCCACTTTAAGCACAAATCAATTATCACTATTATTTCAACTCACATGTTTATAACTACATGTTTCAAACTCGTTGTAAATAAGGAGGAGAAAAATCAAATTCTCAAACTTATGAGGAATTTCTCTTCTGCTGTGAGATTTTCATACAAAAGACTTCTTGAAGGTTTTACTCCATCACAAGCTTACAGTACAGCAAGAGAAAAATTCCCAGAACTTAACTCTCATTATGTAAGTTGTGCAGTTGAGAAAGCAAGAGAAATTTTTCAAAGCTGTAAGGCAAGAGGTCAAAATCCAAAAAAGCTCATTTTCGGTGGTAGAGCTTTGTTTGAGAAACTTAAGAAAAAACATCTTCAAGGAAAATCAAGAAGAGAGCTTAAAAGAAAATGGAAAGAAAAAAGGCAGGGTACTCTAATAAGCATAGGTGCAAAACACAAAACTCACAAAGGTAATCTTAATCTCAGATTTATCCCTGCTGAAAAAGGTAAAAACAATCTTTGTTTAAGAATAGCTTTGAAAAACAGGAAATTCATATTAGCAAGGGTAAAAAGAGATTTGAGTGGGAAATCAGATAAATGGGCTTTGTTTTTGGCGAAAATCTTATCAGGAGAGCGATTCCCTTACACCGTTGAGCTAAAATTAAAAGATGGACAAATATACGGATTTGTCAGGTTTTCTCTTGATATTCCTCTTCAAACAATTACAAAAGCAAAAGGTGTGATAGGGATAGATGTGAATGCAAGCCCCTTTCATCTTGCTCTTGCGGAGGTTTCATCTGATGGAAATTTACAAAGCTACAAATCAATTTATCTTTCTCATCTTTTGAAATACAAAAGCAGAAACAGAAAAGAGTATGAGGAGTGGTTGATAGCTCATGAGGTTATAAAATTTGCGAAAGAGAAAGGAAAAGCTATTGCAATTGAGGATATAAAAAATCTTCCAAAAGGAAAAAGAGGAGATGGTAAAGCAAAGATCAGAAAAATCTTGCAATTTTTCTCTTATAGGAGGATACTGAAAAAGATAGAGAGTTTAGCAAATCAGGAGGGTATAGAAATAGTAAAGGTAAATCCAGCATTTACATCTTTAATAGGTATGATGAAATATTGTCCGCAGTATTTTATAGATAAAGATGTGGCAGGAGCGTATGTTATAGGTAGGAAAGCATTAGGGTTTCAAGAGAAAATTCCAGAGAACTACAAAAAGCTTCTAAAAAGCCAGATTTACATTCAATATGCACTATGGAGATTAGGGAAAATGGAGGAGGAATTGAAAAATAAGTTGAATCAAGAGAAAAACAAATACAAGGTAAATGGAATAAAGAGAGATTTGAGGAGGTTAAAGAGGGAGAGGAAATTTTTGGAGAGATTTTTGGTTGAAACCAATAGAAAAGAAAGCTCTCAGAGTGAGCCAGAGACCCAAAAGCAGGGGAACCTGAGGAAGGAACCTGTGAGGGGTCCGGAAAGCGGACAGAAACTCTGGCGAGTTCTGAGGGTAGCCTTCGCTATACCACTCCTTGGGAAGTCTTTTGTAAGGGACTTCTCTCCTTTGCGTCCTGTGGTGGTGCAAGGGAGGTGGGAGGGGATAGCGGGAAGGTTAGGTCCTGATGGCTTTGCAGGGCCGCCCTAAATTGCGACAAAGCTTCTTTCAATACTTTCCCGAAAATAAAGAAAAAATTTTTTAAAGCGATTAATTTATTTATGTGAGAGTAGAGATACAACAGGCTATAGCTCAAACTCCGAATGTAGATAGAGTTCAGGTAAATGTTTCTAATCCGCAAGTTGCAGAGTCAATAAGACATGCACAAAATATAGCAGAAAAAGTAGAATCTCAAATGAAAGCAGAAGTTGTGGTAGAGATAAATAAATCAGAGAATATAGAACCTATAAAAGATGAAGAAAGAAAAAGAAAAGCCCTCTTGACAAGAAAAGGTGAAGAAAAAGAGGAAAGAAGCGAGAAAGAAAATGAGAGAGAAGAAAAAAATAAAAACCAAAAAGATAAGAAGATACACCGAGAAGGGAGAAAAATAGACATTAGAGCCTAAATTTTATTGGGTATAGCTAATTCCTAATCCTTTTGCAAAATAATGTCCACCATCAACTATTAAAGTTGTGCCATTTATACATCTTGCAGCAGGTGAGGCAAGAAACAAAACTGCCCAAGCTATATCTTCTGGTTCTGCAATCTTTCCCTGTGGTGTATCTCTCTTTATCCTTTCAAGGAATTCCTCAGTTACCCCAACATTTTTTACAAAACCCTCAGTCCAAACAACTCCGGGAGCAACGAGATTTACTCTTATTTTGTATCTTGCCCATTCTGCTGCTAATGTCTTTGTAAATGCTTCAAGACCTGCTTTCCCGGTGGCAGACGGCAAAGCAAACGGCGACCCAAAAATTCCTGTGGTAGCACCTATATTTATTATAACACCCCCATCCTTATTTTCTCTCATAAGAAGACAGGCATACTTTGAGCAAAGGAAAGTACCTGTGAGAATGGTTTCTATTATTGCATTCCAGCCTTTGAGCGAAAGTTCTTCCGATAAAGAAAGAAAGTTTGCACCCGCATTATTTACAAGTATATCAAGCCTTCCCTTGTCCTTCCTTATATTTTCAAAAAGTTCCTTTACTGATTCCTCCTGTCTGACATTCACTTGATAGAAAGATATTTTTTTACCTGTTAGCTTTTCTATTTCTTCTGCAGTTTTTTGAAGATTTTCAAGTTTCCTTGAGGCAATGATTACATCTGCTCCACATTTTGCAAATTCCGTTGAAATAGCTTTTCCTATTCCGGTTCCACCTCCTGTCACGAGTACAACCTTACCTAAAAATGTATCCTCTTTAAAAATCATAACAAAAATTTAATGTGAATTTGCCGACGTTCATATTTTATTCCAAATTTTTTTTCGAAAACTTTAAATTATATCTTATGGTAGAGAAAATAATCTCTATTGATACAAATTTTATAGTAGCAGCTGGGATAATTTCTATAATATTTGTTGCTATAATAAGCTGGATTGTATTTAAATATTCTCCCGTTGTATTGAAGACTACATTCGGATTTGCTCTGTTCACGATTATTATTTTTATTTCCTCTTTCTGGATAGGATCTATTGCTCTGAAGAATTTTTTAAGAAATTGGGGAAAGTATGAGATAAGCAGATTGAAGGAAGGAGCTTTTGTCATAATTGAAAGAAGAAAAAGCATGCAAAGAAGCATAATAGAGAAATTTGCAGAAAAACCAGACGACATACTTGAAGATAAATTCTCAAGAACCATATTTGATTTTCTCGGTGTTGCAAACAAATTTGGTCAAATAGAAAAATCTAACAAGAAAATTATAGATAAAATTCCTGTACCGCAAGAAGAATCGGAAAGTAGATTCGTAGGAACAGAGGAAGGAGATGTATATCTTATAACATACAAGTTCTCGCAAGATAAAGAAAAAATAATAGTCGGTGGAGAAAATGTAGAAATAAGAATTCTGCCGGCTCTCTTGGATATGCTTTCTGCAAAAGATGTAAAAATTGAAAAGAAGAAATCCGAGAGTGTTGAAGATGAAAAGAATGAAGAAAATATAAGCTACGCAAAAGTTGATGCTGGAGAGTTTGAAATACTAATTTTTCCACAAGATGAAAACATAATCTCGCTCGTAAAAACCCTTGCCAGAGGAACATCGTTGGGGTTGGTTTTAACGATATTTCTTGCTCTCATCTTCTTCGCAGTAATGACGGTAATATATGTAAGAAGACCTATGCTATCGCTTGTTAGGGGAGCAAGTGAGATTGAGAAGGGGAATTTTGAGTATGAAATAAAATATGAGGCAAAGGGAGATATAGGAAAACTCATAACAACTTTCAATGACATGGTAAGAGGTTTGAGAAGAAGAGACGCTCAAATAAAATATAGAAATGAACTACTGGGAGCGATAAGAGAGATAGGAAGATCAATATTGACAGAGTATGACAAAGAGAAAATATTCCAAATATGTGTAGATATAGCCGGGATTAAAACAAACTCAAAATGCGCAATATTCCATGACGAAAAAATCAAGTTCTCAGAACCTCCATCTATTTCAAAAAAGGATATAGAGCATGTTCAAGATGGAGAGGTGATAATTAAGAATGGAAAATATATAATCTGTTATGATATATCTATTCAGAAGGAGACAGAGAGGGTGGTTTATGGTAAGTTTATCGCTGAGAGAGAAAGGGAATTTATTCCGGAAGAGAAGGAGTTTTTCAGCTCGCTTTTGAGCTATGTATCATCTGCTTGTCAGCGAAGCGATTATATTTTGAAATTGCAACTTATGCAGTCTATTGATTCAACAACTGGTCTTTTCAATTCCCAATTTTTCAAATCAAGTATAAAGAGGGAGATATCTATTATGAAGAGATTTGCAAGAAATTTTGGTGTGATATTATTAGAAATAGAGAACGCAAGGGAAATAATAGAAAAGTTTGGATATGTTGTATGGGATGACATCATCAGAGCGGTTGCAATAATAATGAGAAAATCTGTAAGAGCTTACGATGTTCCCGCAAGACTTGGAAATAATAAGTTTGCACTACTTTTACCAAATACGGAATCTCAGAATTTGAAAGTAGTGGAGGATAGATTAAAATCACAAATTCAATCTGCTCCTGAAATCCCCTCTCTCCCAGAGTTAGAACTTAAATTAGCAGTATCATCTTACGCAACTGATACCAAATCCCCTGATGAAATACTCCAAATAATAGATGAAATAGTGCAAAATGCATAAATTTCATTAAGAAGATGTTAAATAAATAAATGAGAAATAAATGGGAAGGAAAATTTTAAAATAAAATTAAATAGAGGTATGAGGAAAAAGGAAAAAGGTCCTTTTGAAGAAATAGAGGAATTACAGAGGAGATTTGGGAGGGAAGTCCCGGGATTAGACTACATTGGGCTAAAAAAACCTGAGAGGGTGAAAACCATACCTTTGTTAATAAAACCAATAACTCTTATATTTATTATAGTTGTGATATCTTTTTTGATATACTACGTAATATATACTCCTGTATCTCAGATGAACTTTTTTAAGAGGGTGGGAGATTTTATAGGGAAACAGGTAGTAGAAGAATATGAGAAGAAAAAAGAAGAAATAAAAAAGGAAGAAAAAAAAGATGAAAGTGAGAAAGAGAAAAATTTGGGATTTGGAAAAGCTAAACCCGAAAAACCAGAGACTATATGTATAGTGAAAGTTCCTTTTGATTCAGATGTTGCGAATGTGTCCGCGAAAAAAGGCATAAAAGAGGCAAAAATTGAATTCATAACAAAAAAAGAAAGAAAAATACTTTTTTATATCGGAGATTTTGTATCAGCTCACGATGCAGTTTTTGTTTCCGCAAGGCTGAACGATAAAGGTGTTCAACACACAGTCAAAAATATAGATGGCAAATGGAGAGTTTATATATTTATTGAATCTCCTTCATTAGAATTTTACAAGAAAAAAGAAAGCATAACCAGAAAAGACCAGAGCGATATTGAAAAACTTGTATCATCAAAAGTAGGAGAGGTAGTGAAAGCCGAAATAGTGGAGGACGAAACAATAAGTAATATCTCAACTTTTATTTTCTCCTCTCAGAAGGATTGTGAAGATTTCTTTTCAACTCTTATGAGAGCGGGAAAAAAGGCAGAAAAAGAAATCAAAATAAATATCTGACTGATTTTTTTTCTTACAAAACAAGTTTTTTTCTTTGAGAATCTATTTTTAAGAATTTCCCACAGCCAAAACATCTTATTCCTTCTTTATCTTTTGTAAAGAAAAGTTTTCTGCCGCAATTTGGACAAATCCCCATTGCATATTTCATATAAATCAAAGAGACAAAAATTAAAGAAAGAGAGAAAAAAAATGCAAAAGAAAACCTAACAATATCCTGATGTATTTTTGAAACCCACAGAAACGGGGATATAAATGTCCAAAAGAGAAAGAAAAAAAAGAAAGATAGAATCAAAGAGAGTATAAGTATTTTTGCTGGTTTTTTCCATCCCTCATTCATAAAATCAGTTTCTTTTGGGATCATAGTCAGTATAATGTAATATTAATTTACATACTTCATTTATTTTTCTGCAACAATATATACACAACCTTCTGGACCAACCTTAGCTAAATGTTTTTCCCCTTTTTCAACATCAAATCTATCTCCCTCCACAAATTCAAATTCACCTTCATCAGTTCTTATTTTTATTTTCCCCTCAATTACTATGTGAGCTGAATAAAAATCGTGCGTGTGATAAGGATAATAGCTTCCCGGATAATCTTCCCAGACATAAATCTTTTTGAACCCCTCTTTTCTGAGCAGCTCAAAAATTTCTTCCTTTTTCATTCCTTTATATTTTCCTTTCTCAACAAGCATAGCTTTTATTTTAGAGTTTAGTTTTTGTTTGATTTTTGTTTTTGGTTATTATTTTTTTGTTTCTGATATTCTCCTTTCTCTATCTTTTTTGTAAGTTCAACGAGTGTTCTTACTCCGAAACCGGTTCCTCCCTTCGCATAAAAATAACCTATTTTTTTTGTTACAAACGCAGGACCAGCAATATCTATATGAACCCATTCTATATTTTCTGGGACAAACTTTGCCATGAACATTCCTGCTGTTATAGCACCTCCATATCCATCTCCAACATTTTTGATAAAGGCAAAATCACTTTTGAGTTTTTCTTCAAGATCCTTATCAAATGGTAATATCCACATTTTTTCTCCTAATTCTCTACCTAAATTGGTTATGAACCATGCGAAATCTTCTGAATTCCCCATAACTCCCGCTGTATATTCGCCGAGAGCGACCATACAAGCACCAGTAAGGGTTGCAAGATCAACTATCTTTGATACCCCGAGCCGGGAAGCAAATATTATGGCATCTACAAGAGTCAATCTTCCTTCTGCATCTGTATTTACAACTTCAATTGTTTTTCCATCCATCGCTTTTATTATGTCATCGGGTCTTTGGGCTGTTCCTGATGGCATATTTTCACAAGCTGCAAAAATTCCGTGAACTTCAACATCAGGTTTTATTTGGGCTATGACTTTCATAGCTGCAAGGACTGAACAAGCACCTGATTTATCTAACTTCATCGTAACCATGCTCTGCTGGGGTTTCAGAGAAAGTCCGCCAGAATCAAAGGTTATAGCTTTACCAATAAAAGCAACTTTATCTTTTGGTTTTTTGTCTGGTTTCCACCATAAATGAACAAACTTTGGGGGTATAGCGCTACCTTGTCCAACTGCAACGACTCCTCCCATTCCCATCTTTTTTATTTCTTCAATATCAAATATTTCGCAGCCAAGCCCGTATTTTTCTGCAATAGCTGATGCGATTTCGGATAATGTTGAAGGATTTATGACATTTCCCGGTTCATTGACGATATCTCTTGCAAAATTTTGAGCTTCACATAAAATCCTCACATAGCTTACAAGATTATTGATTTTTCTATCTGTGATAAGATAAATTTTCTTTATATCTTTCTTTTTTTCGCTTTCTGTTTCATTATTACTCCCTTTTTCTTTGGATTTTTCTTCTCTTGTATCCTTATATTTTCTGAATTCATACAAACCCAAAAAGGCTCCCTCAAGAGCTTCTCTTTCATAGTTTTCAAAACCTAAAATTTGGACTGTATCAAAACCTTTGCTTCTCAAATTTACAAGTCCCAGCGCAGAAGCTCTTCTTATGTTTTCTTTCTTTATTGGATTTTTTTCGTCTTTTTTCCCAAGACCAACAAATGCGATCCTTTCGTCAGGTGAAATATCTATATCAAAAAAATCTCCTTCTTTTCCTTTAAAGCCTGCTTTTTCAAGTCTATCATAAATAGGAAATTTCCGAGATATTTCTTTTATATATGGGGAATCCTTGATTTCATCTTGAAATACACCTATTAAAGTAGCAGGAACTTTCAGTTTTTTCTCCGATACTTCTACCTCTGGTAGCTGAAATAAAGATTCAGTTATAACCTTCATATCCTTTTACTTTTAGTGCTAAAATATAGATATTTCAAGAAAAATAAAAATATTTTCCCTTGTTGCGTTCTGCCAAATTTACTTTTCTAAAGCGTTAATGATTTCTTCAACGCTTTTGATTCCAGCTTTTATCATATCTACATTTACGCCCCCACGATAATAAGCAAATATATGCAAGTTCTGGTAGGCTGTGATGAGATTTGCCATAAGTTTTCCATTTCTTGGGATTTTTCTTACAGCATCCATGTATCCATCTATGGAGGTTGGAAGTTTATCTTTTGGTGTTCCTTTTGATATGAGGTATCCATCTATTGCAAGTAATGCAGCCAAATAAGCGATTCCAGCAGCTTCTCGGGTAGCTTTTGGGTCCTTATAAATTTTACCGTATTCTATTTCCGTTTTAGATAGGATTTCTTTTGCATTTTTCAAAAATCTTTTTGCTTCACTGATTGCCTCCTCCTTTGTTTTTGGAACAATCCTATTTCTTTTTTTCATAATTTATATTTTAGTTTGATTCTGTTTAATTTTATTTTCTGATGGTTAGTAAAGAAATTGAATTAAAAATAATTGAGGCTAAACAGAGGGGTATTTCTGATGAAGAAATAGGGAGAAAGTTTGGAGTTACATTGCGAGATATAGAGCGAATTGTAATAAACTACTATGGTGTAAATATTTCCAGATTGTCATTCCAAAAAAGTAAGAAGGTAAAGGAACTTGAACCTAAAAATTTTAAATTAGAAAACACTACTATTTGGAGTTTCAAAAATAGGGGATCATGGGCAACTCACAGTGGAACATACAGAGGTAATTGGTCACCATATATTCCAAGAAATATAATTTTGAGATATTCAAAACCTGGCGAAGTTGTTTTAGATCAATTTGTGGGTAGTGGTACTACTGCTATTGAAGCGAAAATACTCGGCCGAAAATGCGTAGCTTATGATATAAACCCTAAGGCGGTAGAATTGACATTAAAAAATTTAGATTTTTACATCCCAAGATCATTTCTCCATGAAATATATGAACCTTCTATTAAAGTCGGAGATGCGAGAAATCTTAAGGATTTAAAAGATGAGAGTATAGACCTTATTTGCACCCATCCTCCATACGCAGGGATAATAAATTATACTATGAAAATTGATGGAGATCTTTCAAATCTAAAAATTTCTGAATATTTAAAAGAAATGGAAAAGGTTGCAAAAGAATGTTACCGAGTTCTAAAATATGGAGGGAAATGTGCAATTTTGATTGGGGACACAAGGAAAAATAAAAGGGTTATTCCATTAGGATTTAAGGTAATAAATATCTTTCTTGATTCTGGTTTTAAATTAAAAGAACTTGTTATAAAAATTCAACATAATTGTAAGACCACTGGATTTTGGTATGAAAAAAGTATAAAAAATAATTTTTTGCTGCTCAAACATGAATATCTACCTATATTTGAAAAAAGTAGTATAGTCGCAGACCCCCGAATTGAAAACGCGGAAGATTTTGGCTCCCATTTCCAGATACAGCCAAATATATTCAATCAACTTCAAAGGTTAGAAACTACAACGGTTTGGCTCTTTTCTGAAAATGAAATTTTTGAAAAAGCAATTTCAAATCTCGCTTTAAGGTATAACATCAAAAAATTTGAGCCCGGAGTAAATTTATTTTTCGTATGTAATAAAGAGGATGAAAAATTATTAGACGATTTTTTAAATGAAACAAATTTCAAATCTGAGAGTTACATTTTTGTATTTACGAAAGATAGGAGAACGGAAGGAGGTTATATATATTCTCCTGCAAAGAATATATCAACAGGAAAATATAGAAACTTCGTCTTAAAAGAAATAATAATTGTAGCTCCTAGAAATTTCAGAAAAGAAGATTTCAGAGATGAATTAGAAATTGTTCATTATTACATCTTGGTATTTGAGAGAGCATGGTAAAAAGATTTGTTAGAAAATTTTTCAGCAAAATTGCGAAAATATATCTTTGTATCTTGGGTATATACTATTATATCAAAAGCTATTATCTTATTCTGAAATTCAAAGCAAAATTAAAAGATGATGTTATATGGACAACCAGAGACAATTATGAGATTCTGGTTTATCCAGGAAATAAGAAACAATCAGAGTTTGATTTTATAGTTAAATTCAGAAAAAAAGGAAAAAAGCGAGAAAGAACCCCAAAGCATGTCCATCTCATAGTAGAATTATATGTTAAGTATTACTTTAATAAAAAATTAACATTAGAGCTCAAACAGCATATTTTAGAGATGATAAGGAACATAAAACCGGCAAATTCTTTCCCACCGTCTCTGCAATTTTTTAAACCTGAGCATGTAGAAAAATTTAAAAAACTTGATAATTTTGGAGAGTTTAGTGTTGAGTTTCTGCTTGTGGTTATAGAATTAATAGCAATTCAGGAAAAGACGAATTATCCAAGCGGCACATTAACAGAAGAATTATACAAAGATTTATTTGTAAAGGATAGATTTTCGGTTATACAAAAAGCGACGTGGAGAAATAAATAAAATCCTCAAAATTTTTTGAACAAGAATTCAAATTTTTTGTGAAAAATAAACTTTTGATGTAAGATGATAAGTTTTAAACGTTAGCCTGTTAAAGGAGGTCAAAAATAATGATAGACTTTTCTCTGAACGAAAACCAAGACTTACTTATAAAAACTGTTGAGGACTTTGCAAAAAAGGAAATAAGGGAGAAGATAAGAGAAATAGAAGAAAAAGGAGCTAATGGGTTGAGAAAAAAAGTTTTTGAACTGGGGCTCGGTGGGGTTGAATTCCCGGAGAATGTAGGAGGTGCAGGAATGGGTATGTTAGAAAGAGCCCTTATTCTCAAAACAATGAGTGAAAAGGGTGATGGTGGTACCACATATTCTATTTTCTCTTTTTTGCCTGCTCTTTACGCTGTTTTTGAGCTAACTCAAAATCAAAACCTTGTAAAAGATGGAATAGAAGGTAAAACAAAAATAACATTAGCAAAAACTGGTATATATTATGACGGCGTTCAAACAAAAGCCAAAATGAAAGAACAAGAAAAGATTGTTTTGGTCATAGAAGAAGAAAAACCCCAAATCATTCTGTTTTTTGCGGAAGACAAATCTGGTCTTTATCTTTGTTCTTCTTCGGAATTTGAGATTAAAAGAAAAATTTTCAGGTCGGGTCTCCTTTCATCACCAGCTTATGAGGTTGAAATAAAATCTTTTGAAAAAATCTCAGATGTTCAAACTCAATCTCAAAATTGGAGAAGATTTGTTGCAAGAATTCAAATTTTCCTCTCTTCAATAGTTGCTGGAATATCAAAATGTGCAGCCGATTATGCATTAGAGTACGCTCTTGAAAGAGTTGCATTTGGGAGACCAATAGCTTATCATCAGGCTATATCTTTCATGCTCGCCGATATGGATATACTTTCCACCTCTCTTGAGCAGATACTATTTAAAGCCTGCTGGGAATTTGATAATCAAAAAGAGAATTTTGATGATTCTGCTACTGAACTATTTTTGGAGGCTCTTGATGTTGGTAAAAAAGTCACCTCAGATGCAGTTCAGGTTCTCGGAGGACACGGCTACATAAAAGATCACCCAACAGAAAAGTGGATGAGAGACTTTCAAGATATAATAAATGCGTTCGGAAGTCCCGCAAGATTTGAAGGAACAATAAAAAATCTGGAAACAAGAATTTAAACATCAAGAGAACAAAAATTAAAAAAGGAGGTAAAGGTTATGGAGTTTGAGTTATCACAAAACCACAGGCAAGTCCTTGAATTTGTAAAATGGTTGGCAAAAGAAAAACTCAGACCTTTAGGGCTTGAATACGATAAGAAAGAAGAACCAATCCCACCAGACCATCCATTCTTCAAAGAAATAAAACAAATGGGAATAGAGATAGGAGTTATGGGAAGCGACGATGTTAAAAGTGAAAGTAGGCTGAGAACTTTTATCGGTGAAAGCAAGGAACCTCCTATGATTGCTACTTTATCTATTCTGGCAGCTGAAATTCTTGCTTGGGGTGATCAAGGGGTTTTTATGTCATTCCCAGGACCAGGTCTTGCATCTCCTCCTATTAGAGTTATGGCGACTCCCGAGCAAAAAAAGATATTTTTTGATACGTTCAAGGGAGATGAACCAAAGTGGGGAGCTTTTGCTTTGACCGAGCCTGGAGCGGGTTCAGATGTTGCAAGAATAAGAACAACAGCAAGAAAAGAAGGTAAATATTATATACTCAACGGAGAGAAAATGTATATAACTAATGGGGCAAGGGCAGAGTGGGTTGTAGTTTTTGCTACGGTTGATCCAAAACTTGGACGAGCCGGACACAGAGCTTTTTTAGTGAGAAAGGGAACTCCGGGATTCAAAGTTTCAAGAATAGAAAAGAAGATGGGACTTCACGCCTCCGAAACTGCTGGGCTTTTATTTGAGGATTGTGCGGTTCACGAGGATTTCTTGCTCGGAGGTGAAGATTACTACAAATCAAAGGAAGGTTTCAAAGGAGCTATGGAGACTTTAAACATGACTCGTCCAGCAGTTGGCGCGATGGCTGTTGGAATAGCCAGAGCCGCTTATGAGCACACAAGAGATTATTTCGCAGAAAACTATATGCTCAATGCTGTTTCTCCTTTTGCAGCTAAAATAAAAGCCGAACTTGAAAGAATGAAAAGGAAACTTGATATTGCTCGCCTTATGTGTGTAAAAGCTGCATGGCTTATGGATATGAAAAAACCAAACGCACGCGAAGCATCGCAAGCAAAAGCTTATGCTCCTCCAATTGCTCTTGATGTCATAACGAGATGTCTTGAACTTTTAGGTGAAGAGGGAACTCTGGAATACCATCACATAGTCAACAAAGCTTACAGAGATATAAAAGTTTTTGATATATTTGAGGGAACAGGTCAGGTTCAGAGAATAGTTATATCAAAGAGATTATTTACTTTGAAAGGGAAACCAGCAGAGTGGGGAGGGGAGCAACATGGGGCTCCTAACTGATAAAGTCGTTGTAATAACAGGTTCTGGTAGAGGAATAGGGAAAGAGACAGCAAAGATATGTGCAAGCGAAGGAGCTCGTGTTGTTATAAATGATATAGACCCTGAACCAGCTCTTGAAACAGTTGAAGAAATAAGAAAAAACGGCGGTCAAGCCACAGCATACATAGGGGATATTTCTGATGAAAGCGCAGCAGCAGATCTTATAAATCTTGCAAAAAATGCCTTCGGAAAAATAGATGCTCTTGTCAATAATGCAGGAATAACTCGTGATGCCTTACTTGTAAGGATGGAAACGGAAAAGTGGGATGAAATAATGAGGATTCATCTCAGGGGGGCTTTTTTATGCACAAAAAACGCAGTAGCAGAGATGATAAAACAAAAAACGGGTGGAGTGATAATAAATCTATCTTCTCCTGCCGGTTTGAGAGGAAATATCGGACAAGCAAACTATTCTGCTGCGAAAGCTGGACTTATGGGTTTTACCTTAACTTTGGCAAAAGAGCTTGAAAGATATAAAATAAGAGTGAATGCTATCGCTCCTATTGCTTGGACTCGCCTTACCCAAGCAATCCCAGAGGATGTTCTGAAAAAAAGAGGTGAGGAGTTTGCTCAAAAGCTCAAAGCTGCAAAACCTGAGTTCGTAGGTCATCTCATCTCATTCCTCATTTCAGATGAAGCAGAGGGAATAACAGGACAAATTTTTGGGGTCTTTGGAGAAGAGTTCCATATATGGTCTCCACCGAAAATAGTTTTCAGAAAAACTAAACCGGGCGGATTTACAATATATGACTATGTTGCTATGCTGGATGAAATACTTTCAAACATCCAAAAACCAGAAGAAGGAATAGGATAGACTATTAAATAGTATATATATAGATTTTATTGAGCTCTATTTTCTTCTGTTCCTAATAATTTATTTTCTTCTCCGGGTTGTGCTTCTTCGGATCGTCCTTCTATAACTTTTCTTTCATCTTCTGCTTTTGCTTTCTTTATTGTTTTTACGAGCTCTATATTTTTCAGGTGTTCTTCATATGTTTCTGAGAAAATGTGTGTTCCATCTCCTTTTGCGACAAAGTAAAGATATTTTGTCTTTGCAGGTCTCAAAACTGCATCAATTGAGTATATTGTGGGTGAACAGATCGGAGTTGGCGGAAGTCCTATTTGAGTGTATGTATTGTATGGATTCGGAATTCTCAAATCAGAAGGTCTTGGAGGTCTTGTGAAAATTTTTAGTCCATACATCGCAGTAGGATCGGCTTGAAGAGGCATATTTTTGGCTAATCTGTTCAAAAATACAGATGCTATTATGGGTTTTTCAAAATTAAATGTTGCCTCCTCTTCTACTATTGATGCCAAAATCAAAGTTTTGTAAAAACCTTTCTTTTTCATTTCCTCTAATCTTTTTTCTCCTACTTTTTTGAAAAAATTATCTACCATGTAGGATATAACTATGCGTGGATCTGAGTTTTTTGTGAAAAAATATGTATCTGGATACAGAAACCCTTCCACTGAATCATACTCAATTCCTATTTTTTTCAGGAAATCTTTATCTTGTGCATACATCAAAAATTCCTCTTTGCTCTTTATTATTTTTTGTTTCTCAAGTTCTTCTGCAACCTCATACATACTCCATCCCGGTATTATTGTTGCTTTTCTTTTGAAAAATATTCCTGAGATGAAAGTTTCAAACAAATCTTTTAATGAAACTTCACCCACTATTTCAAACTCCCCAGCTTTAAATTTCTTAAATTCACTTCTTCCGAATATCAGGAATGTTATTTCGTGATTTATTACTCCGACTTGTTTGAGTTTTTTTGCAACAGAATGAATCCTCTCGTTCCTCTCTATTTCTATTATTGTTGGTGGAATATCTCTTTTTTTTGAAAAGTCAAAAAAGTAAAGGTAAAGTATAAACCCAATAAATAAAACCGGTAGAGTAAGCAGAATAAAAATAATAACTTTTTTTATCAGATTTGAAAAAGTTTTGAAATTTTGAGCGTTTTCTCCAAGTCTCACATATATATAATAATCCAGAAAAGAGCAAAAGTCAAAATTTGCTTTGCTATTGCTTTATATAAATCTCATCTATTTTTTGTTTCGTATGAGAAAAAGTTTCGCAGAAAATTTCATCTCCTGAAATTGAGCACAAAACGAAATTATAGTTTTCAACACATTTTTCTATTGAAACTTTTATCTTTTCTACCTGCTCATTTCCTTTTTTTATTTCTATATCTTTTTCTTCTCCTTCTTTCAGAGCGCATTTGTAAATTGTTGCTCCGCCTCCGCCGGTTACAACCTGTGTTATTTTATTGTTTATTTTTACTTTGCCGTAAAGATGGTTATGTCCGGAAAATATCAAAATGGCTTTGTCTTTTATTTTGCTGAAAATATCCTCATATCTTATTTGCATTTGGCTTTCCACCAAATCTACAAATGGTTTATGGATAAAAACCAAAGATGGAAATTCTGCTTTCTCTAATTTCTCTTGTATGAAATTGTTTAAATGTTCATTTGCAAATGTGTTTATTCCTACAAAGTAAAATTTACCAAATTTGAAGAAAAAAAAACCTCTGTGAGGGAAATATTTTTCTAAAAGTTCTATATCTTTTTCGTCCTCGTATTCATGGTTCCCGGCAGCAAGAAAAAATAAAGAATTTTGAAGTGTTGGCTCAAAATACGAAAATAATTTATCCCATCTTTCAAGCCTATTTCTATATTGAAAATCTCCGACATGAAAAACAAAATCTGGCTTAAATTCTTGGACATGTTTCATTATTTCTCCAAGAACACCTGATGTATAAGATGTATCTCCAATTACAGCAAATTTTACTTTATTACCGTCAGGAATTCTGATTTTTCCTTCACAGATTTTCTTTTTACCACTTACTACTTCATATCTTACTTCCTTTCCTGTCAAATTATTGATATCTGAAATTTCTATTTCGTTTTTCCCACAAAATTCTTTCGGTTCTGGGAAATTTACTTTCACACAATTCTGGTTTTTTTTATCAGATACAAAAACCTTTATTTTATCTTCATCTATTCCTACATGGCATATTGTGGGATAAGATTGAAAAAAGTAGAAAAATGAATCGCAGCTCGTAGTCACAAAAACCAACAAAATAATCAAAAATTTTCCAGATCCCTTCATTTTTTGGTAAGAAGATTTTTTGTCCTATTTGTTCTATCTTCTTATATTTTCAGCTTTGTGGAAATAAAAAATAGAAAAGTGGGAAAAATTTTGTTAGTATATTAAATCAAGTTCTTATATGGAAAGGGTAGAGGAGAAAAAGTTGGATTTCAAGGATACAATATTTTTACCAAAAACTGATTTTCCGATGAAAGCAAACTTGACCCAAAAAGAGCTTGAAATTTTAGACTTCTGGGAGAAAAACTCAATATATGAGAAAGTTTTGAAAGAGAGAAAAGAAGTTTTCACAGTCCATGATGGTCCTCCATATGCAAATGGTCACATACATTTAGGACACGCTCTCAACAAAGTAATAAAAGATATAACTGTAAAGCATGCTTTGCTTTCTGGGAAAAAAGCTGAATTTGTTCCAGGATGGGATTGTCACGGGCTCCCAATAGAAAAAGAGGTTGAAAAGAAGATAGGAAGAGATAAACCACCAGTTGAGATAAGAAGGGAATCAAGAAAGTACGCTCAACACTTTATTGAAGTTCAAAAAAATGAATTCAAAAGACTTGGAGTTTTTGCAACTTACGCAAAACCTTACATCACTATGTCACCCGACTATGAAGCTATGATAGTACGCTCAATAAACGAGATATGGAAAAAGGGAAGAATTTATAACGATCAAAAACCCGTATTTTGGTGTCCGGTGTGTATTACTGCTCTGGCAGAAGCAGAAGTAGAATATAAAATCAAAAAATCCCCATCAATTTATGTGCTTTTTCCAGCTAAGTTCAAGAAAATCGGAGGTTCTGATACTGAATTTGAAAAACTTTTTGCTCTCGTTTGGACAACTACCCCTTGGACAATCCCCGGCAATTTTGCTCTTGCTTTCCACCCATCTATAAAATATGTCATCGCAAAAAAAGATGAAAAATATATAATAGTTGCTGAAAAACTTGCCAAGATTCTTGGAGAATATGAAAAAGTTGATACTGTGGTTGGTAGTGAATTTGAAGGAAAAGTATTTTCTCATCCAATATTTGGTAGGGACTCAGTCGGTGTTATTGGAGAGTTTGTTAGTGAAGAAGAGGGTACAGGAATAGTTCATATAGCACCAGGACACGGTAAGGAAGATTATGAAGTAGGTAAAAAATATTCTCTTCCGGTCCAAAGCGTTCTTGACGAATTCGGAAGAGGTAATCAAAATTCAATAAAATACAACGGAATTTTCTACGAGGAAATGAACAGAAAAGTAATTGAAGATTTAAAGGAAAAAGGATTTTTATTTCAGGAAGGAGAATATGAGCATTCATATCCTCACTGTTGGAGGTGTAAAAAACCCGTAGTTTTCAGAGCAACTCGTCAGTGGTTCATAAAAGTAGAAGATATAAGACAGGATTTGATAGAGCAAGCCAAAAAAGTAAAATGGATACCTGATTGGGGGATAACCAGAATGGAAAGCACTCTCGCATCAAAGCCAGACTGGTGTATCTCTCGTCAAAGAGCGTGGGGAGTTCCAATACCTTATTTTGTGTGTAAAAACTGCGGAGAATATATATGGAGCGAATATGCGGCAGAAAAAATTGCTGAATTTACACTTGAAGGAGAACCTGATGCTTGGTGGGAAAAAGATATAAAAAATTTTATCCCAGAAGATTTCAGATGCTTCAAATGTGGAAGTTCAGATTTTGAGAAGGGGAAAGATGTTCTTGATGTGTGGATAGATTCAGGTTTGAGCTTCAAATATATGAAAAATAAAGAAAATTTCTCTTTTCCTGCGGATGTGTATATAGAAGGAACTGATCAACATAGGGGATGGTTTCAAAGCTCACTTACCCTGTCTTTTCTTCTTGAAGGAGTTGCTCCTTACAAAAAAGTTTTTACTCACGGTTTCATTTTAGATGAGTTCAAAAGAAAGATGTCAAAATCTTTGGGAAATGTCATTTCCCCGGAAGATATAATCAAGGAAGACGGAGCAGAGATAGTAAGACTTTGGGCTGTATTTTCTGACCCAACCGAAGATGTAAAAATATCAGAGAGAATTCTTTCAGATGTGAAAGATATGTACAGAAAAATAAGGAACACTATAAGGTTTATGCTCGGAGTTCTTGGAGATAATCCTGATTCTGTTCCTTCAAAAATTTTCCCACAAGATATATATTTTCTTTCAAAGCTCAGAGGGTTTGAAAAGGAGGTTCTGAATTATTATGATCAAATGGAGTATCACAAAGCTGCAAGAAAAATACATAATTTTGCTGATAATGTTCTTTCAGCTTTATATCTTGATATAATTAAGGATACAATTTACTGTGATAGCAAAGATAATCCCCGCAGATTGAGTGCTCAGTATACTGTGTTTTTGGCTTTAAAATCTATTATAGCACTTTCTGCTCCGATTTTATCTTTTCTTGTAGAGGAAGCTTATTTTCATATGCCAGAGGTTTTTGGTTTCAGAAAATTTGAGAGTGTATTTTTTGAAACATACGACAGAATGCTTTTATCAAAATCAAATATCATCTTTGAAAACGAAGAAAAAATAAATAAGTTCTTTTCAGAAGTTGAAAAGATAAGGAAAGAGTTTTTAGAGGTTATAGACAAAATGAGAAAGGCAAAGGAAGTAGGAAATTCTCTTGAAATAGAACTCAGAATTTCTGTTCCTCCTTTTGATTTCTGTTCCGAAGAAGAGATGAAGCAAATTCTTGAGGAGTTCTTCATAGTATCTTGTGTGAGGTTTTCGGTTGGAGAACCGAAACTTATTGAGGTCAAAAAATATGAGAACGCAAAAAAGTGTCCAAGATGCTGGAAATACTTTGAGGAGGAAAACGAAATCTGTAAAAGATGTGAAAATGTGATTGAAAATTTAGGGCTACACTAAAATTCAAATTTGCCTACAAGTTTTTTAAGGTCTTCCGCTGCTTCCAAAAGCAAGTTTATAAGCTTTTTGAAATCTTCTGCTTCATTTATTGTATTTTGAATAAAAATGTTAATTTCTGTAATTCTATTTAAGGATTCTCTCATCGTTGCTCTTACTTGGTCTATTGAACTTGAGATCTCATTTATCATATCAACTGACCTTTTTGAGATTTGCTCAATTTCCCTTAAACCAGCAATACTCCTTTGGCTTTTTTCCATTGCTACATTCATCTGTTCTCCGACTTGTTTTATGGTTTGTGTAAGTGAGGATATAGTCTGGACCAAAGATGATACGGTTTTCTCTATTTTTTGAGCGATATCTTTTGTAATATTCGCAAGTTTCCTTACTTCATCGGCAACAATTGTGAAACCTTTGGCTTTTTCTCCGGCTCTTCCTGCTTCTATTGATGCGTTCAAAGCAAGGATATGTATATTTCCTGCCATATCATTAATTGTGCTTACATATTGAGAAATTTCTTTTTCTTTCTTTTTGAGTTGTTCTGCTTCTTTTGATAGGTTTGAAAATAGCTCTCCTATTTTTCTAAACATTTCTATGTTTTCGGAGATTGTCTGTATTTCTGTTTTTGCTTTCTCTAGCGATGTGTTTGATGACGCCAAAATTCCCGCTGCTTTATTTGATATGCTTTCTGCTTGCTCAAATGTCACCTCGCTTGAACTTTGCACCTCCGCAATGTATCTTCCCGCCTTCCTTGTATTTTCAAGTATATGAGAATATGTCTCCTCTGCTTTTGAAGATAAAGCTTTTATTTTATTCGAACTTTCAAGGATACCCAAGATTATCTTTGTTAGAGATTCAATAAATAGATTGAAATTTCTTGCAAGTTCTCCTACTTCATCTTTACTTTGAGTTTTTATCCTGAATTTAAGATTTGTTCCACCTTTTGCTATTTCAGACAGAATTCTAATGACTTGATACAAATTAACTGTAATGTTTTTTGAAATCAAGGTTGACGCTAATATACCTACTATTATAATCAGAGGCAGCGTAAGTAAGGATATGGCAAAGATTCTGCTGGTTGCACTTTCTATTTTTTTTGATACAGAGCTTCTGAGAGAATTCCAATCTTTATCAAGAGTTAATTTTTTCTCTTGAAGTATAGAAAAAGCATTTTCATCTCCCTTTATTGCTTTTTCAAATGTATTCATGTAGTCATCTATTGATTTTGTGAGTTCAGTAGTTTCCGATAAAAAACCTACGCTACCAACTTTGCTTAAATTTTCCTTTATATTTGCTGATATATCTTTTGCTTCTTTGAATTTATTCTCATCTAATGTAGTTATTGCTTCAAAAAGTTTTGAGAGAAGTTTTGAATTCATCTCTTCAAGCGCGAAAAATGTAGGTAGTTCTCTTGCGATTCTTCTTTGCCTTTCCAAATTAAGAAAAATAAAAATAACAGCAGCAGAGTTGAATATAATAACTGCAATAAAAGAGAGAAATATCTTTGTTCTTATATTCATAATAAAAAATTTTAATATTAGAATAGAAATTTTTCTAAATTTAGCTGATCAATTCTGTTGTAATGGTTGGTTATTTATTTTGCTTTTCTATTATTTTAATTCTATTATTTTAAGAGATTGGAAATCGTTAGCGTTTCCGTTGTTATTTATAACTTTCCAGATATTATATACTCCGCTTTTGACATCTCCTTTGTCATCAAATTCATTACTGCCAGATGCTCCATCATAATCAATATCTGCACCTTGGGAGATTTTAGTTGTTATATCTTTCCAGTTTCCACCAGCTGAAACAGGTTTTACTTTTTCTCCACCAGCTGTAAGCTGTGGAAGCTTTTCTTTTACTTTATCTGCATCAGGTTCTCCTGCTGCCTGAATCCCCATAGCAAGAATATAAACAAGGTCATACGTATTGTCGTTGTATATTTCGGGCGGTTTCCCATATTTTTGGTTATATTTTTGTGAGAAGGCTTTGTATATTTCGCTGCCAACAGGTGCAGATGGGGCAGTACCTACAAAATTATCTTTTATAAGATCTGTGATTGTTTTTTCTCCTGATATTGAAGTATCCATATTACCATCGCAACCAAAAAGTTTTGGTTTAGATTTATTATTTTGCTCAATATAACTTTTGAGGTCCTTCAAAAGATTTACACCATCTTTTGCAAATGTTATAAGAACTAATGCATCTGGGTTTCCTGAACCATAAGCTTCTTGAATTTCGGAAGAAAAATCTGTTTCTTTGTCTTCCGCATATTTTACAAATTTTAGAACAGTTCCTCCGAGGCTTTCAAATTCACTTTTGAATTTTTCTGCAAGTTTTGCTCCATAAGGGTCATCTCTATATATTACTGATACCTTATCTACTTTCATAGTTTCTAATCCTTCAATTTCCCCTCGTGCAAGTTCTGCTAATGCTTTTCCTTGCAGGGCATCCGATGGGGCATTTCTCCATATAAGTCCATCGTCACCGATATCTGTTATAAGAGGGCTTGTAGCAGAAGGCGATATAATAAGAGTTCTTTTCTGCTTTACAGGATCACAGCTCTGAATATTCCCACCACAAATACCTTTTATTATTGCTGAACTTGTTGCCGGTCCTATTATGAGCTTTATACCTTCTGATGTAAGTTTATCAAAACAGCTCTTTGCTCCATCAGGTTTTGTCCCATCATCGCAGATTTTCAGTTCAATCTTTTTCCCCAAAACTCCACCACCCTCATTTATTTCACTTTCTGCTAACCTTGCTGCGTTTACCATAGTTTCTCCAAAAGATGCAAGATCACCAGTCAGCGGAACTATAACTCCTATTTTGATGGTTTCTCCACCTGTTGTTCCACCTCCTGTTGTTTTTTCCTCTTTTGCGCATGAGACAAAGCCTAAAATTAAAGTAATTGCCAAGATTTTTCTAACATTTATCCATATTTTATTTAACTTTCCCTCCATTTTTAATCACCTCCTTTTTTCTTTAATAATTAATCATTTTTTATTTTTTTTGTTTCTTTTTTTTTCACAAAAAATTTTCTTTTTCACTTTATAGGATACTTTCTAATCCTATGAGGAACCAGAATGGGTTTTGTGGAATATCAAAGCCTGTAAATCCTGGTTCCCAATAATTTTTGTTGAATATGTTCTCTGCTCTTACATAAATTTTTGTTATGTATCCTATTTTCTTTGTTCCTGCTGAAAGAGATATCCCAGATGTAAAGTAAGGTGGTAAGGGACGGTCAGGAATTTCAGTCAGTCCAATCCATTTTGCTGTAAAAGTTGAAATATTTCTTTTCCCTATGTATCTTCCAAATATACCAAGGTCTATTTCATAAGATTCTCCTATACTTTGAGAAAAGAGAGCTGAGAAGAAAAACATATTTTGTGGGAAAAATTTATTCTCTATATCTTTTACTTCTCCTAAAAATTCCTCTTTGACTTTTGATTGAACGGAAGAATATGCAAAATTTGATTTAATTTTCCAGAACCTTATTCCTAATGAAATATCAAATCCTTGACTTAATTTTGATGGGCGGTTGATGGGTTTTATGTAATTCCCTTTTTTATCAAATTCTATTGCATCTTTTACATTTATGGTGTAGATTGAAATTTCTGGTTTGAGTTCAATCTGCTCAAAGCCAACAGGAATTTCAAATGTCCCTCCAACTATACCTTCTGTTATTTTGGATTTTTCTGGTTTGAGGTTTGGGTTCCCATCAAGGTCTCCGGGTCGTGTTGCTGTTATAAAAAGTTGTTCAGGAGAAGGAGCACGAAATGATGTACCAAATATGCCTTTTACATATGTTGATAAACCTGCTTTTTTCAAGGGTAAAATTACAGCTCCAACTCTTGTGTTGAAAACATCTTCATATATATTGTGGTCATCGTATCTTGCACCCAAAAGGAATCCAGCTCCTAAAATTGAAAATTCTCCTGCCTGATAAATTCTCTCAATCGGAAGTGCATAAATTTGACCGTACAAACCTAAGTTTCTGAATGTTTTTTTAGGTTCTTCTGGTTTAAATTCTAACTTGCGTTCGCCATCTTGAAGCTTGTATAAGCTTTCTATTTTTTCGTTATCATTTATCAAATCTGCTCCAACAAGTATCAAGTTCTTATCTTTTTTTGCAGATGTTTCAAATCTCAAATCTACCGATGTTGATCCGAAATCTTTCAGGTATGTTTCTTGTGTTTCACCATATCTTATCACTTTTCTATCTGGTTCAAATATAAGAAATTTCTCTTTGAGAGGACCTGACACAAAAAGCCCACTATAAAAAGAGGGAGTAATTACCCAACCAACTTCTGAAAATTTTATATCTCCTGAAAGTTTTGCAGATCCACCCGCTGTATATATGCTTGTCCTGTTTTGAGGCAAGAGAATGCTATTTTCATTTTCAGGAAATTGCGAAGATGCTGAAAAACCCTGAAATATTCCCTTGATTTCAAGATTAAAAACATCATATCTTAATCCTGTTTTTGATAGCACACTTAAAGCAGAGAGTGTATCATCTTTTGATGTTTGACCTTTTAGAAATTCAAATTTTGCTTTATCTTTTGCTAAATCAGAAAATCTTATAGATTCGTCTGAAATTTTTAATCCGTCTCTTTTTTGATTGAAGTGGTAAATTCCTATTCCAAATGGTATTTCTGCTTCTCCTATTTGAAATACATGTGCGCTTGCGACTTCAAATGCTCCCTGAAAATTTTTATTTTTAAAAAGTCCCGGAGATATTCTAAAAGAGGACGGAGGCATCTCATCCGGGTCTCTGGTTGTTACATTTATTACTCCTAAAAATGCGTTTGCTCCATATAACGCTGACGCAGGTCCTTTTACAACTTCCACAGATTTGATAAAAGATGGAGGTATAAATTCAGGTCCAAGTAGGGCTTCGCCCGAAGGTCTGAAAGCTAAATAGTCTTCGCTATCTAACATAGTTTTTAAAATTCTTGAACCGCCTTTTGGTCCAGCGTGAATTCCTCTCAAACCAAAGTTATAAGTTGTCCAGTTATAAATTCCCCACATTCCCGGCATGTAGTTCAAAGCATCGCCTAAGGATATAAAGTTAAATTTTTTGAAATCCTCACCAGAGAGAATGAGGAAAGAGGATGGAGCTTCTTCTGGTTTTTGTTTAGCTTTTATTGCACCTGATATAAACTCTTGCTCAAATGTGAGAAGTTCTATCTCGCTCTGCGCTTGAGAGTTGCTTTTAAGAATGATGAGAAAAAATAGGAGGAAAAGAATAAAAAATCTCATAGTGTTATAATATATTAATTTTAATTTTAGGAATTTTCTGGTTTGAGTTTCAAATTTGAGGTTATAGGTGATTTTGGAACTAATTCTCTTCTAATTGATTTATTTTATGGTTCCAATGATTTTTATATTTCCACCTTCAACTTTTTTGCTGACATACCCTATTGCTGTCTTTTTTTCCGAAACTTCTTTTATTATTTCGTCTTCACTTTTTACCTGTGGAGGAGTTTCACCTGCCATCAATTTTGTTAGCCATAACTTCCTGTAAGACTGTATATCCATACCAAGAACTTTTTCAAGAAATTTCTGCTTGGCTGGGTTTTCTGCCGGTGGTTCAAGAAGAACAATTTTTTCTCCATCTAATTTTGATATTCTACCAAGATATGCTGCTTTCACATCATCAAGACTGATTTGTAGTGAAGTATTTGATATTATGTATATTTCTTGTGATTGAGCAAAACTGCTCAAAACAAAAAGATTGAAGATAGGAGGGACCAAAATGAGCAGTACTACTTTTTTTATTTTAAGTTTTAGTTTATTTATATACAACCCCGTCATTTTCTTCCCTCCCATTTTTGAATTTATTTATGATAATAAAATATAATCATTCTCTTTTGATTTGTCTATGGAAATTGAAATTTTTTCTTTTCTTTTTTCCTATTCTTATTTCTATTTTTACTTTGCCTCTGTTTCGTTTTTCTACTTTACTTTTGTTTTTTCTTTCTATTGTTTTTCTATAAACTTTACGGGTGGAAAGAATACTTTTTTCTTCCTAATATCTATTTTCCCTTTTAGTATATCAACAATAGTTTTCCCGAGTTCCTTTCCGAGTTCTTCAAAGTCTATCTGATAAGATAGTGCAACTCCCATTTTAGCAAATGCTTCCGAAAAACCAATAGCAGGAACCTGTGAGGCTGCGGAATATATATCATTTATAGTATCTGAATTTACAACTGTGGCATCTGGTATAAGCCAGAAAGGTTTCCCTAAACCAAGTGCTTTTCTTACATCGCTATCGTTAGAAACAAGAATATCCCTTATTCTTATGTCTAATTCTTCTGAACTTCTTTTTATAGTAAGAACTGTACCAGCTGAATCTCTTGAAAATGGGATTACAATTTCTTTAACTTGAAATCTTTTTTGGAACTCGGAAAGAATCATTTTAGGGTCCGGCATCATATTAAAATACGCAAAGTTTTCTGGTAGATTTCCGAGTTTTTCCGGAGAAAAAACAAGTGAAAATAAAACAGGATTCTGTTTTTTACCTCCTAACATTTCAAAAGCTGCATATGTAGGAATTATACCAAGCGATATAACTGCAAAGCCTTTCGATTTTATACGCATTTTCTCTATTTTATCTTTACACAAATCAACATTACTCTGGCAGTTATCTATAATAACTTCTATGTTCTCTTCTTTTTCAATAGAAGATTTTATACCATCAGCTACTTTATTATATAAGCTATCATCCTCCTGCTTTAACACTAAAATTTTTGATGAGAAACCTGAAATTGGAAATAAAAAGAGAAAAGAAAAACAAGAAAAAAATAGTGGTATTAAAATCCTTCTGTAGATTCCTTTTCTTTTTTTATATCCTATATTTTTTGCAGCCATATCAGATAATTTTAAGAATAGTTTTGAAAATTTGTTATTTTCCCTCTAGCATTTACCTTTAAAATTGGGAACAATAAAATACCTATATCTTTACTTTTATCTTCACACCATTGTAAGTCCGCCTGATACACTTATGACTTGTCCTGTTATATAAGATGATATAAGTCCGATGATAAAAAAGCTACAATAGGGGCTATATCTTCTGGTTTTCCAAGCCTTTTCAAGGGGATGTATTTCTCCATAAAGGAGATTATCTTTTTCCCTGTTTCACTTTGCTGAATGAATTCAAGGGGAGATAGTAAGGTTGTGGACTGTATTTTCTGACCCAACCGAAGATGTAAAAATATCGGAAAGAATTCTTTCAGATGTGAAAGATATGTACAGAAAAATAAGAAATACTATAAGATTTATGCAAAGTATAATAAGGTATGGGACTTCAGCTACTATGAGTATCTAATTACACTCATTATCTTCTGGGCTAAAACTTCGGATACACTTTTTGGTATAACGAATTTTGAAAATTTTGTTCTTTCTGCTATCTCGTAGGCTAAATTAAGAAAATCTTTTGTGCCTCTTTCAAACCATTTTATAACATCTATTCCTAAGATTTCCCCGCTCTTTTTTAGCCTTAAAATAGATGCTGTTATGTGAAATACCCATATAAACTGTTTTATTAGTATTCTTACTTGCTCTATATAAGAAATTCTGTTTATAACTTCGGGCAAATATTTCCTTGCAAATCCGACATGTTTTGCCTCATCTTTCGCTATGTATTCAAGAAGTGCTTTTAGTATCGGTTCATGAAAACACTCTTTTAAAGCAGTGAAAAGATAGTAAGCCACCGTCTCGGTAAGAAGATGCAGACCGACCATTTTGAGTGCAATTGAATTTGTTCTAAGTACATCATCAAGAACACATCTTGAATTTGGATCTATTTCTGGAATTGGTCCCAAAAGCCCCAGATACTTCTGGTAAGCTGTCACATGTTTTGCCTCTTCTATTACTTGTGCAGATAAAACTTTTTTAGCGTCCATATCCTCAACCATATTAAGGAGTTGTGCTGCAACAAGCATTGCAACAATTTCTCCATAATATATTATTGAAAGAATTTTGAGTAAAGCCTCTTTTTCTTCCTTTGTGAGTTTGGGTTCCCCATATTTTTTCAGGAGTTCGTTGAAAACTTTTGTATCGTCCCAGAAATGCTGTTTTGATAGCTCGTATGATTTATCTAAAAGAGGATATTTTATTTTCACATTCTCATAAGAATACGGATCAAAACTTATTTTTGGTATGAACTTTGAAATTTTTATTTTTGCCTTTGCCACCCTGTATCCGCCTTTTTCTATTACTTCTCCTACTATTTTCTCTAATCCACCCATAATTAATATTTTAATAATTTTACTGACTGGAAGGTAGTTTTAAAGAAGAATTTTTGTCAAATAAATTTAAAAAATTTGAAATCTGTTCAAGTAAGAGGTTATGAATTAGAAAAAGCTCATATAGTAGTATAATGAAGATCAAGTTCGTTTGCGAATGTTAGATTGGATTTATTTATAAAAAAATATATTTTTATAAAAAAATATAGAAAATATGGGGGGATGGAGGAAAATCAGTATTTTTCTCGTTTTGTTTGTTGCTTTTATCTTTTCATTTTTCAGACTTCTCTTTTTTCTCTTTTATCTCAAAGATGCTCCTTTTTTCGCTTTTTTAGATGGACTCAGGTTTGATTTTTTTGTTATTTTGCCTTTTTGGATTTTACCTTTATTTATTTTGAACTTCCCGTTTGAGCTTCCAAAAGCATTTTATCTGGTTTCTCTTTGGTGGATCTACATTACAATTTTAGTTTTCGTTGCTGTCCTGATTTTTGATTTTGTTTTTTTCGGACAAACTCAAAAGCACGTTTCAGTGGAAATCCTTACAATTTCATCGGATTGGGACTTTATTTTCAAAAGCATATTGTCTGAATGGAAATACCTTTTAGGGTTCCTTATTTTTGGTGTAATTTTAGGATATTTTTGGTATAAATTGACGAAGATAAATTTTAGAAAACCAACTTGGAATTTACCTTTTCGTATTACTTATTTCGTTATAGTTGTCGCTTTGATTCTGCTTGGTTTGAGAGGAACATTATCTTCAAAACCTTTACATATAGTAGATGCTTTCACAAAAGGTATGCAGTACGGAAATCTTGCTTTGAACGGCGTCTTCTCAATTTATACAACTTTATATTCAAATGTTGTAAAGAAAGATTATCAAAATCTAAAAAATCGTAATTTAAAAACAAACTTTTTTGGATATGATGAAGCTCTTTCTATTTTAGAGATTGAATCTAAATTTCGCTCATACCCGTTCAGAAAAATCTCAAGGTGTGAGAAAAGCGATAAGGAAATAGGTAATAGTAAGCAGATTATGGGAAATCAGAAGTATGATATTCAGAAGTATAATATCGTTATTTTTATACTTGAAAGCTGGACACCAAAATATATAGATAGCCTTTCTCATGAAAACTGGGGAGTTACTCCTAACTTTGATAAAATAGTTGAGAAAGGAATAACCTATGAAAAATTTTATTCTGCTGGGGTAAGAAGTATATTTGGAATTCAAGCTATATTAACTGGTATTCCATCTTTACCTAATCTACCTTACATGGGACGGGGACTTGACGCTATGAATTTCAGAGGAATGGGGTATATCGTGAAAAAATATGGGTATAAAACAATATTTGTTCAGAGTTCAAAAAGAAGGTCATATAGATTAGATTCTATTGCAAAAGCAAGTGGATTTGACTATGTTTTTGGAATGGAAGATATAAAAAAGGAAATTGGACTTTTACTTGATTATCCACCCGGTCCCCCTCCACCATTTGGGTGGGATTATGAAACTTTGGTTTTTCTTTTCAGGAAAATTCAGAGTTTTGGAGAACCTTTTTTGGTAGTTGTTTTCACAGGTACAACTCATGCTCGCTTTGCAGATTTACCAAAAAATTTCAAAAAATATGAACATTCTGAAATGGGATTGGGAGGTTACCTTAATACTCTGTTTTATTCGGACTGGGCTTTGGGAGAATTTATGAAAATGGCAGAAAAAACTCGGTGGTTTGAAAGAACAATTTTTATTTTTATGGCTGACCATCCAGCTTTCACATCCGGCGACTTCCGTGAAAGATTCCATATACCTTTCGTGATTTTTGCTCCTTCTGTTTTTTCTCCTGAAAGAATCAAAGATATTGTTGGGTCCCAATATGATATTATTCTGACAATTATTGATTTACTCTGCCTTGATGCTGAATTTTCCTCTATTGGTAAATCTATTTTCAAAAGAACAAAAGATGATTTTGTTTTTGTTTCAGATGGCGACCTTATTGGAGCTATTACAAGATATGGATTTATTTCTCATTCCACTTTTGGTATAGTTGAGGCCAATATTTCTGGTGGTGATTTGCAAGATCTTGAAAAAAGGCTTTTAGCTCTATTTGAGTTAAGCTATTATGCTATAACGAAAAATAAGTGGTTCTAATAAAACACTGATGAAAGAAAAATTGTTCTTGGAAAACAGAAAAATAGAATATGGAAAGAAAAACTTCATAAACTTTTCAATTTGTGTGAAAATGAAACTTTTGGTTTGAATGTTCTTTTATGAATAAATCGGGGATTAATAAAATAAGGAGTATATGTGAACTTCCCTTGGTGGTAAAACTCCCAATTTTTTTCTTCTCTTTGTATGGACTATTCGGACCGTTCGTTAATCTTGCGTATCACATAAGCAAAAAAGGAGTTGGATTTGAAAACACTTTGAAATACTATTTCGGAAATCCAGATGAGATGATACCACCTTTGGGGTTAGTCTCTTTTCTTGAAGTTATGCATTTTCATACATGGAGTCAAGCAGCAGTTATTTTTATTCTCACTATCCTTTTTTCCTTAACCTGTTTTCATGAAAAACTAAAAGCTATTGTTATTGTTTTAACTTTTATTTCCTCTTTGGGACACATTTTTTTGCCAACCCTTACAAGATTTGTAAGTAAAAAATTTGTTTATCCCCTCTTTTTAGATACTGTCTTGCTTTCCGGCTGTATTGTCTTTTTATCTTTGTCTCTGATCTTTGAAGTTGTAAAGAGAAGAAAAAAAGAATAAGGAGTGTTGAGCAATTCCCGAGACAAAATATCATCAAAATTTTCTCTTCAAAATTTCAGGATGCAATCTATTTTTTTTGTTATTGGCATTCTTCTGTCTTTACCGAAGGCTCTTGAACTTATCTTAATTCCCGGTGGTGCCTGTCTTCTCTTATATTCTGCTTTCTCTACCATCTCTATAACTCTTTTTATTACTCCTTTATCTACACCTACTACTTTTTCTATGATTTCGGGCGGAGTATCTTTTTCTATGTAAAGTTTTAAAATTGCGTCAAGGATTCTATAAGGTGGTAAGTCATCTTCATCCTTTTGATTTGGTCTAAGCTCAGCTGATGGTGGTTTTTCAAAAACTCTTTTAGGTATTATTTCTCTACCTTTCATTTCATTGTAAAACTTTGCGATTTTATAAACATCTGTTTTGTAGAGGTCTTTTATGACTGCAAACCCTCCCGCAAGATCTCCATATAGTGTAGCATATCCTACACTCATTTCGCTTTTGTTTCCACAAGCTAAAACTATATGACCAAATTTGTTTGAGATTGTCATAATTATGTTTCCTCTTATTCTTGCTTGTAAATTTTCCTCGGCAGATGAAAATGGTGTTCCGGCGAAAAGTTCTGAAAGCTCATTCATAAAAGCTTCATAAATCCTCATTATTGGAATTTTCAAAAATTTTATTCCGAGGTTTTTTGAAAGTATTTCTGCGTCTTCAACTGAGTGATGTGATGAAAATTGAGACGGCATAGATATTCCAAGAACATTTTCTGGTCCTATTGCTTCTGTTGCGATGCATGCTGTAAGAGATGAATCTATTCCCCCAGATAGCGCTATAAGGGCTTTTGAGAACCTATTTTTTAAAATGTAGTCTCTGGTTCCTGTAACGAGTGCGCAAAAGACTTCTTCTTCCCATTTTGGAAAATCATAAATTTCATTTTTTGTTTCTCCATCTTTTTGGGTTATAGATAAATCTAAATTTATGACTTTGATTTTTGAATCGGTTGAAGGTTTCTCTGTTCTTCTTCGTGGGTCATGAACTCTTTTGAGATAAACTTGAGTTATATCTATATCTTTTATAAGTATGTACTCTTTGAAAAGAGGGGCTCTCGCTTCTGTATCTCCCCATGGCGATATTACAGATGAAGTCCCATCAAACACAAGTTCATCTTGACCGCCGACAAGGTTACAAAAAAGCACATATGATGAATAGTCTGCCGCCCTTGTTTTCATCATATCTTCTCTTATTTTTGGTTTTGAGATGTGATATGGTGATGCGGATATGTTCACAATTATTTCAGCTCCTCCTTCTATCGTGAGAGAAAAAAGGGGTTCTGTTGGGTGCCAAATATCTTCACATATTGATACACCTATTTTTACATTATCTTGTGTTTGCAAAATCAATTTTTCTTTTCCTGAGGAAAAATATCTCATCTCATCAAAGACTCCGTAGTTTGGAAGATGGATTTTTTTGTATTTATATATTTTTCTGTTGCACAAGATTGCTGCGCTGTTGTATATATCTTCTTCAAGATCAACAAATCCCAAAATTATTATAGCTCCGTCTGAAATTTCTTTTATTGTTTTCAAAGCTTCTCTTTGCTCTCTTATGAATTTAGTATTAAACACTAAGTCCTCTGGGGGATATCCACACAGTGCAAGTTCAGGAAAACAGATTAATTTTGCTCCCGCTTCTTTTGCTTTTCTTGCGAACTCTATGATTTTTTTCGCATTACCTTCTATATCTCCTACGAAAGAGTTTATCTGGCATAATGCAACTCTTACATACATTATATATAAATATAAGAAATGAATATTTCTTATAAATATATATAAGAATATTTTGTTTTTGATTTTATTTTTGTTTGCTTATTTGGAATTTGATTGCTAAATTTCACGCCGGTTAATTTTATTTTTCGTGACTACATTTCACATAATAACTATATTCCCAGAATTCTTTTCTTCTGTGTTGGAAGTTGGACTTGTAAAGAAAGCAAGAGAAAAAAAGATAATAGATTTTGTTTTTATAGATTTGAAAAGTTTTGGTGTTGGCAAACATAAAGTGATAGATGATAGACCGTATGGAGGAGGAGCAGGAATGGTCTTGCGTCCCGAACCCATTGTTTCTGCTTTAAGATCTGTAAGTTTTAGGGGAGATAAAAGAATCTCTATTCTTATGTCCCCTTCCGGAAATCTTCTCACACAGGAAAAGCTTGAAGAACTATCTTATTTTTCAGATATAGTTATTGTCTGTCCAAGATATGAGGGAGTAGATGAAAGAGTAAAAAAATTCATAGATGAAGATATTTCAATCGGAGATTATGTTATTCATTCAGGAGATGTGGCTGCTCTTGTAATCATAGAAGGCGTTGCAAGACTAAAGGAAGGATTTATGACAACCCCTATAAAAGAAGAGCTTACCTTTGGCATTTTAGATTTTCCTCAATTTACACATCCAAAAATTTTTGAAGATATGGAGGTTCCAGAAATTTTACTTTCAGGTCATCATGAAAATATAAGAAGATGGAGGATAGAGCAATCTGTAAAAAAAACTCTTGAAAGAAGACCCGATTTGGTTTTGAAATTTTTTATCAAAAAAGAAAACGAATTGAATTTACCCCCAGAAAAAAAGGAGATGATAAAAAGTTACCTTTTTGATGTTTCTTTTTGTGAAAGTAAAAGAGATCAATCGTTGGAAAAAGAAATCTTTCACATAATGGTAAATTATCTTATAAATATAAAAGAACTCTTTTCATATTGATATCAAATAAATAAAGGAAACTATTTTTCAAAAATAATGAAATATATTTTTTGTTTTTTTATTCTTTAATAACTGATATGAACAAATCAAAGAAAAATGAGAAGATGAGGAAAGAAGGAAAAACAGCGAAGGTAGAAACTAAAAAAGGGCAGAAAGGTTTGAAGGAAGAACTTTACCCGATAGAGCCTCACGGAGGGAAACTCGTAATAAGATATTCTCCAAAGAAACCAGAAAAAAATTACCCTGTAATAAACATATCTCGGAGAGAGTGGTGTGATCTCCAACTTATTGGAATCGGAGCTCTTTCTCCTCTTTCTGGGTTTATGTCAAAAAAAGATTATCAAAGCTGTGTTGATAGTATGAGACTTTCGGATGGAACCTTGTGGAGCATTCCGATAACACTTTCTGTTGATGATGAAAGCTACGCAAAGGTTAAAAAATCTGATGTTATATATCTGCAATATGAGGGAAAAATATGGGGAGAAATATTGGTTGAAGAAATCTACAAACCTAACAAAGAAAAAGAAGCTTTAAAAGTTTACGGAACCACATCAGAAGAACATCCATCTGTATCTTATCTTAAAAAGTCTGGATCAAGATATATTGGAGGAAAAGTAAATGTTTTTGAGATTGATAATTTCGGTTTCCCGAATGAATTTTTTACTCCGTTGGAGGTGAGGAAAGAATTTTTAAAGAGAGGTTGGAGGAAAGTTGTAGGATTTCAGACAAGAAACGCTCCACATAGGGGACACGAGTTCATTCAAAAATGTGCTCTTGAATTAGTAGACGGACTTTTTATAAATCCTCTTGTAGGAGAAACAAAATCAGATGATGTACCATCTGATAAAGTTGTTGAAACTTATAGAGTTTTGATAGAAAAGTATTATAACAAAAGTAGGGTTTTTCTTGGAATTCTTCCATCTGCTATGAGATATGGAGGACCTCGCGAAGCTGTCCATCATGCTATAATGAGGAAAAATTATGGTTGTACTCATTTTATCATAGGAAGGGATCACGCCGGATACAAGAATTTTTACGGACCATACGATGCTCATAAAATTTTTGAGAAGATAGATCCAAAGGCTCTTGGAATCACACCCCTATTTTTTGATAATGCTTTCTGGTGTAATATTTGTGGGGAGATGACAACTGAAAAGGCTTGTCCGCATCCGGCAGAAAGTAGAATCTCAATTTCTGGAACTCAGGCAAGAGCTATGCTATCTCGTGGTGAAAAGCCACCTTCTGAGTTTATGAGACCGGAGGTTGCAGAAATCCTTATAAATTTTTACTCTCAAAAAACTCAAAGTTAGTTTTGGAAATGAGATTTGATTTAAACAAAATTTTCACTGTGAAAATTTACAAATATTTTGAGGGATAGAGCATAAATCTTTTTTTATTTCTATATTAGTGGAATTTATCTCCCCAGTGATTTCAGTTGGGCACACAGGAGTTATTATTTGAAATTCTCCTCCTGACTCTTTTGTTTCGCTTCTTGCTCTAATATCAACATTATATGTAGATTTTTCAATACATCCGCTGTAAGATGTTATTTCACCTTTTATTGTTATATCAATTGTGTTTGTATTTTCTTTTTGATAGTATGCGTATTCAAAGTTTTGTAAATCTAAATCTATTTTATCTCCAAACTCCATATTTATTTTGCCCACTTTTTCTTGCTCTGTTCTTAATGCATATCCACCGTAAAATTTGATAGATGATATATTTGAGAGAGAAAGTGAAAAATATTGTGATAGTTCATCTTCTTTTCTTATGTGAAGTGACATATTTTCAAATACAAATCTGCCTCCTTTTAGTGATATTTCCCCTGAAAGTTCTATATTAATTTGAGGATAAGATATGGATGAGATTTTGATGCTTAGTATATATTTTGAAATTTGAGGTTGTATTTCTATCTGTCCTTTTAGTAAAAACGAATCTCCTATTTTGCATTTATCGTAAATTTTTTTATTATTTTCTTTTTTCATACAATCTGCTCCCTCTATTGAGATTATTGCTTCAATGATGTCTTGAATATTTTTTATAAAGTATGCTAATGTTGGAATAGAGTGGGCTATTCTTGCTATGATTTCTTCTGAAATAGATTTTTCATTCTTCTTAGAGCAATTCAAAGTGTTTGATATAAAGAAAAGAGTGAAAAAGAGAACAATTTTGAATACGTATTTAAAAGATTCTTTTTTCATCGCATAAGAATATAGTTCTCTTTTTTGGTATTTTGGAATTTCGGATATCATTTTTATTTTAGCTGTTTTTGATGTTTTGTTATCCTTTAATCTTTTGTTGCGTATTTTGTTATGAAAGATGTATCAAGTATTAACTCTGTGAGAGTTTTTGGAGAAGCTATTTTGATGTCATCGGGGACAGATTGTCCTGTTGTAAAGAATGCGATGGGTTTTTCTAAAAATGTTCCAATATTTATTATGGTTCCCGGAAATGAAGTTTCATCTACTTTTGTGAATATCAGATAATCAATTCCTGTTTCTGAAAACCCTCTTATGACATTTATCATTTCCTCTTCCCTTTGAGATGTAGATATGAGCAAGCAAGTCTCTACTTTTGCCTTACTTCCTATTTCTTTTATCAGAGAAGAAATCTTTTTTATATTTTTTGTATCGTATTGGCTTTTTCCCATTGTATCAACTACTATAAACTGAAATTTTGTAAGTTCATTCCATATTTTTTTGATTTCATCTTCCGTTGCAGCTACAAATAAAGGTATTCCCATAATATCTGCATATTTTTTTATTTGTTCTACTGAGCCAATCCTATATCTATCTGTTCCTAAAAGTGCAACTTTTTTGAACCCGGACATAAGATAAAGAGCAGCTATTTTTGCAGCAGTTGTAGTTTTGCCTACTCCTGTTGGACCAATAAGCACTAAAAACTTTGATTCTCCTCTGAAAACATCTATCAGAGGATTTTTAAATAGTAGGTAATTTTGAATGACTTTTGCAAATGATACTTGATCAATTTTACCTTCTTTTGATATTATATCTTCTGTTATAGATAATGCAATGTTCCTCTGAACTCCTTTTGATATAAGTTTTTTGAATAGAAAAAGACCGATTTTGGGAAGCTTTATTTCAGGTGCTGAAATCTCCTTTTTTGACATGAATTCAACATAGACTTTGAGGTTATAAAACTCTCTCTTTATCTCCTCAATTTTTTTTGATATTTCCGAAAGTAGTTCTATTTCGTATCCTTTATTTTCATAACCTTTATTTTCATATCTTTCTTGTTTTTCTTTTTCTTCTTTTTTTTCTTTTTCACTTTTTACTTCCAAATGTTTTTCTTGGAAAGCTAAATTCTTTGCTTCTATTACTTTTTGATTTTCTGAAATTTCTTTTCTTTTTTCCTCGTGATTTTGTGCTAATATACCCACTATTACCTCATAATACTTTTCTCCACCTATTTGTTTCTCTTCGTATCCAATCAGGATACCATTCCCGCCTGTATCCTCCTTTATTTTCTCAAAGATTTTGAGTAAGTTTTTCCCGGAAAATTTTTTTATTACAGAGTATTTCACAAATATAATTATACCATTTTTTGTATGCTCTATATAATGAGTTTACTGAGTGATTCATCTAGTCCGCTTGATATAAATTCGAGGCTTTTTGAACGAAAAATAAAATTTTTGCATGTTTTTTCTTTTGCTCGGAACTGCGTAAGTGTAGGAAGAAATGTAAAAATAATAGGTGAGGATTTAAATATACCGGTTTTCAGGAGAAGAACAGGGGGAGGAGCTGTCTTTCATGGTGAAATGAAGGATTTATGTTTTGCCTTTACTTTTGAATCTCAAAGGGGAATGAAGGATATTTTTTCTTGTGTGGGGAATATTGTTGGTGAATTTATTTTAAATGAGTTCAAATTACCTGCGGTTGAAGTTAAAGAAAATGGAGATGTCATTTTTAACAAGATTAAAATAGCTGGAATATCTTCTGCAAGATCTGGGAAATTTTTTTTATTTGAAGGGTGCATTTTAATTTTACGGGATTGGAAAAATTTGGAAATGAAAAATTTGGAGATTCCACATTTTTTTGATGGGAAATTTTCAAGTTTTTGTTTTAATTTTTGGGGACAAAAAATGGAAAATTTGGAAAATTTTTGCAAAGTTTCTTTTTCTCTTTTTTCTTTTCTTAAACAGAAAATCGCTTCATTATAGGAGTTTTGTAGAAAAGAATTAAAATTCAATTCAAAATTTTTCTTTTTTTCTATTTTTATTTTTGATCGTTTTTTATTATTTCTGAAAATTTTGTTTTTCTCATTTTATAATGGAAAATGTTATAATTTATAATGTGAAAGAAATAACAGATAATGCATTTGATATAATTATTTTATGAAAAAATTTTTGCAAAATTTACACCTTTTTGCAAAAATGATTAATAAAATAATTATAATTATATTATAAATTATGGAAGAAAAAGTTGAGAGAGAGAAAATTAGAATAGACAACAAAAGTGGGCTTATAATTGTTGATGTTCAAAAAGACTTTACTCCCGGGGGAGCACTTGCCGTTCCAGAAGGAGATAAGATAATTCCAACAATAAACAAATATATTGAGGAATTTAAAAAAGCAGGGGGAAAAGTGTTTGCAACACGAGATTGGCACCCTGAAAACCACATATCTTTTAAAGAAAGAGGAGGACCATGGCCACCTCACTGTGTTCAAAATACTGAAGGGGCGGAGTTCCATCCCGATCTGAAACTCCCAGAAGATGTTGAAGTGGTTTCAAAAGCGTATGAACCAGATAAAGAGGCTTATTCAGGATTTGACGGAACTGACCTTGAAGAAAGATTAAGAAGGTATGGTATAGAGAAAGTGTTTGTTTGTGGGCTTGCAACAGATTATTGTGTTAAAAATACAGTCCTTGATGCTGTTTCAAGAGGCTTTGAAACATTTTTACTCACTGATGCTATAAAGGGAATTGATGTGAATCCCGGGGATTCTGAAAGAGCAATAGAGGAGATGAAGCAAAAAGGAGCTAAACTTTTAAACCTTGACGACCTTGAAAGAGTTGGGGTTAGGGAAGAATTGGAGAGAAAAGTTGAGGAAATAAAGAAGTTAGCAGAAGAAAAAGCAGGAGAAATATCTGCTCAGGTTGCTCAGAAAGTTGAGGAAGCAAAAAAGAGGATAAAAAAGGTAGTTGAAAAGGAGAAAAAGGAGTTAAGGAAGTCTATTAGGAAAGCTGCGAAAGAAGTGAGAAAATCAATCGGGAAGACTGCGAAAGAATTAAGAAAGACGGCGAAGAAGGCAGAGCGTGAAATAAAAGGTAAGGTAAGGAAGGCGGTGGAGAGCGTTGCAAAAGTAGTAAGCGAAGCTGCTAGCAGGTTGAAAGTAGGTAAGATGAAATTACAAAAAAAGAGATTACAAGAAAAACCACAAAAAGTAGCGAAGGAAGGAAAGGAGGAGAAGAAGAAAGTTTTACCCGGGAGAAGCATCTCCCGGGCGATAAAAAAAGGGAAAGGAGGTGGAAAGGCTATGGCTACAAAGAAAACAGCAAAACCAAAAGCCAAAAAAACAACAACAGCAAAAAAAACATCAACAAAGAAAAAATAAATAAAAAAATAAGGGGGAGTTAAAATCTCACCCGGGAAAAATACCCGGGTTTAGGGGAAACTCCCCCTTTTTATATTTTAATAATTTCTTGGAAGATGTAGGAATTTTCCTTTTCTTTTAAGTTTTATCATTTAGATTAACAGCGATTTTCCTTTCAGGAGAGAATTTACAAAACTCTTTTTAACCTATGTATACACTAAATTTATAGCTTTTTGGTAAAGTTTAGAGGGATAATATAATAAATAAACTTTATGAGGGTACCTCTGAATTGGTTGCGTGATTTTGTAGATTTAAGTGATCTGTCTCCCGATTTTATTGCAGAAAAACTAATTATGAGAGGAATAGAAGTTGAATCTTGGTCCAAAGTTGCTAATTTTGCAGAACAATATAAAATAGTTGAAGTTATTGATATAAAACATGTGGAGGGAGTAAGGTTACCCGTATGTACGATATATGATGGCCAATCAAAATATCAGGTTGTATCTGGGGCTCCAAACATAAAAAAAGGAAAATTTGTATATGCTCCTCCCGGAAGCAAGGTTATAAAAAATGGTGAGATTATAGAGTTAGGCATAAAAAAAATAAAGAACGTAGAATCTTTTGGAATGCTGTTATCTCCTGCCGAAATAGGATTTCCCGGGGGAGAAGAAGATAGGTTACTTGAAGTTAATGAGGAAGTGGAGATCGGTGAGAATTTTGGAAAAGTTTTTGATCTTCCAGATATTGTTTTTGATTTGTCAATAACTCCGCAAAGAGGTGATCTTCTATCTATCTTTGGAGTTGCATCCGAGCTTTCCGCTATTTTCAAAAGAGAGATGAAGAAAATTTTTCCTGAAGAAGTTTTTTATGATATTCATCAAACTTTGGATTTTTTTGAAAGGGAACTTAAAGGAATTCCAAGAAAAGGTTTTCAGTTAAAAGTTGAGAGTGAAAGATGTCCTTTATATATCGGTATTTTATTTTCAGGTGATCTAAAAAGTAGGATTTCTCCCCCCAAAGTAGTTTCACGCCTTTATCTTTGTGGAGCTCGTCCTCTGAATCCAATAGTAGATATAACTAACTACATTATGTTTGAATTTGGGCAACCAACTCATGCTTTTGATTTTGATAAGATAAAAGATGGAATTGTTGTGAGGTTAGCAAAAGATGGAGAGAATTTACTATGTCTTGACGGAAAAAAGAGAACTCTTTCGCAAGATGATTTGATTATTGCAGATTTTGAAAAGCCGGTGGCGATAGCGGGTGCTGTTGGTGGTGAAAACACAGCAATTGATGATAAAACTCAAAATGTCCTTTTAGAAAGTGCTTTCTTTTTGCCTTCTTCTGTGAGGAGAACTTCAAAACGACACAATATAGAGACAGAATCAGCTTACCGTTTTGCAAGAAGGGTTTCTCCGCATTTTGTTTTGTTAGCTCCTTTGAAAATAAGAGAATTATTTCAAAATTTAGGATTATATCCGCAGGGTTTTGATTTATTTGCAAATCTTGATTATTTTGGGCAGACAAGAATTGAGTTTGATACAGATTTTGTAAATGATTATGCCGGAACAAATTTGAAAGAAGATGAAATTCTTGAAGCTATAAAATCGCTTGGAATAAAAGTAGAAAGAAAGGTAGGAACGAAAATTTTATGTATTCCTCCGCTCTCTCGTGGAGATTTGAAGATAAAAGAAGATATAGTTGAAGAAGTCCTGAGATTTTATGGATATGAAACTATTCCTTCATCTTTCCCGTATATTCCTTCGTTTTTTGTTGAAAGTTTTGATGATGTCAAAAAAAGGATTTTGAAAGAAAGAATAAAAGATTTTTTTGTCTCTATTGGTTTTTCGGAGGTGAAAACTTATCCGTTTTCTCATGCAGGAGCTTTAAAAATAAAAAATCCAATAGATAAAAATTTACCTTATCTTTCTCCAAATCTCAGAGAGAAAATTTTAGAGGTTATACTAAACAACCTGAAAAAGGGTTGGGAAAATGTTAGGGTTTTTGAAATAGATAAGGTATTTCCAGAGGAAGAAAAAGAATCTTTGTGTTTTGGGGCGGCGGGTAAAGCATATCCTGAACTATGGAATTCAGAAAAAAGAAAAATAGATATATTTGACATAAAGGGTATAGTAGAGACTTTATTTCAAGATGATGTTTCTTTTCTGCCGAAAAAATCAGATGATATTCTTTCTTATTCATTCTCAATATTACATAAAGAAAAAGAAGTTGGAATTATCGGAGCGTTTTTGGAGAAAAAATTGGGTTATGAAATTTTTATCTGTGAGATTGATTTTGATTCTTTAAGCTATGAAAACTTTTTTGATCTGAAAACAGGTAGTTTTTATTCTGATTTACCACTACTTCAAAGAGATGTATCTTTTTTTGTTCCAGAAGGTATGAGTTGGTCTGATATAAAGCAGGCTTTTTTTGTTGAAAATGTAGTTGATGCTTTCGTTTTTGATGTGTGGCAAGAGGAGAAGAAAAAAAGTTATGCTGTGAGATTTATCATAAGGCAACCTAAACTTCTAAACTCTGATGAGGTAAATATTATAATTGAGAAGATAATTTCTAATTTGAGAAATCTTGGTATTGAAGTAAGAGCTGCAAAATAAAAAGAAATCTTTCAAATGAAAGCTAACCTTTCAAAAAACACAAAAATTTTTATGAGAGGATAAATTAAATTTTAGAAAATATGAAACAGAGTATAGCTATAACTGGAATAAGGGAGTTTTTGGGTGCTAATCTTCTCATAAGGTTGCAGAACATACCGGATGTGAAACTTACTTTAATAGAGAGGTTTAAACCAAGTTTTGTAAATGATAATGTCGCTTTTTATAGAATAGATTTGACTGATCCGCGAGCTGATATCAAGATTTATGAAGCTCTTGAAAGGGAAAATGTAGATACATTTATTCATCTTGCATTTTTTGAAAGTCATGTTCCTTTTAATTATTCGTATGCTCACGAGGTCCAAGTTATAGGAACTTGGTATATTCTGAACGCTTGCGCTAAAAAAAAGATAAGGAAATTCATTTTATCTTCAACAACAGAGGTTTATGGAGCAGATCCGATGAATCCAAATCTCATAAAGGAGGATGCTCCCTTGCGTATAAGACCTGATTACAAATATATCAAAGATAGAGTTGAGGCTGAGGAGCTAGTCAAAAAATTTGCGAAGAAAAATCCTAATACAAAAGTTTTCATTCTGAGAAAGTGTCCTGCTCTTGGTGATAAAGTAAAAAATTTCATGACATGGTATCTTTCAGGAGCTATTATATGTTCTGTTTTGGGGTTTGATCCTATGATGCAATTTATACATCAGGAGGATTTGATTGAGTCTCATCTTAAAGTTGCTCTTTTAGACGAAGCACCGGGAGGAATATATAATATAGCTGGGAGGGGAGCCTTACCACTTTCTTACATAACAAGACTTATGGGGAAAATAAATATTCCACTCATTTACTCTTTTGCTTATTTATTGTTTTATATTTTGCGAGCTGCTCGTATTGCTCCTTTTCCTCCTCAACATATAGATTACATAAGATTTACATTTGTTGCTGATGGAACAAAAGCAAAGGAGAACTTGGGATTTATACCTAAATACTCAACGAAAGAAGTGGTAGAAGAATTCGCAGGATATGTGAAACTCAAAAAAGCAAGAATAAAGCAAGATTAATCGGATTTTTGGCTTGATGATTCTATCTTTTCAAATATTTTTTCAATTTTTTCTTTGTCTATTTTTCTTGAGCCAGATAGCATACAGCTACAAATTCCTTTTTCTTCGTTTATTTTTTCTGCATTTTTGTTTAGCTTCCTCAAAATTGGGTAGATTACATAAGCAGAATAAGATAATGGACCAAAATTTCTGTTTTTCATGAGTTTGAAAACTGCTTCTTCTCCCCAGAATAACCCGTCATCATCTAAAAGATATAGGGCAAAGGGAAATTTTTCTCCACCAAATATATCTGAAAGTATCTCATAACTTTCTTGTATCGGAAAAGTTATTATACCGAGTTTCCGGAAAAATTCCGCTGCTCTTTTGCAAAAGTTACAGCTTGAATCATATATGATGATTTCTTTTCTACTATTTTTCATCTTTTGTTGCAATAATTACAATATATATATAAGTAAGATTAAAGAGAATGGCAGTTATTCAAAAAGAGATAGAGCTTGAAGGGACAAGAGGTAAGAAAAAGGTAATAGCTTTATTTGATAGTGGTGCAACTTATTCTTGTATAACACCTCAACTGGCACAAGAGTTGGAACCAGTTTTACCTTTGCCGAAACCTTTGGAGTTTGAAACGGCAAAAAACGGCGAAAAGGTCGTAGCAAGGGGATATGTGAGACTTAACTTTTATATTGAAGGATATAGGTTTTCAGATGAATTTATGGTTATAGAGAATTTATCTGAGCCGGTAATTATTGGAGCAGCGACATTACAAAAATGGAGGATGAAGTTAGATTTTGAAAACGACACAGTAATTATTGACCCAAGAACGACAAAATTGAGGCTTATATAATTGAAACTCATATAAATCACGTAAAGAATGATTTGAAGCTTTCTAAGATTTTTCTTATACTTAGTGATGTCAAAACAGAAAGAGCAGGAACAATTGTCCAGAACAATATTATTGTTATTATGAATTTGTTTTCTATTGCTTTTTTGCCTTTGCGAGCAAACTCTATTCCCATCATGCCTGATGTTATGGTTTGATTTATTGAAACTGGTATCCCCAAGATTGATGCAATAATTAAGAATGTTCCTTCAACAAATTGTAAAAATGCGGCTCGTAAAAGTCCAAGATTTGTTATTTTTGTTCCCACAGTTTTTATTATGTTTTTTGAAAATATCAATCCACCTAATGCCATAAATAATCCAGCAAAAAATAGGCTTTCTTTTATTCCAGTTATTTTGTATGCAGAAACTATTCCGAAAGAGTTTGCTGCATTGTTTGTTCCTGCGGAGAATGAGAAATATACGCCCATCCCTACTGTGAAGGTTTTTATGATAAAAACTATCTTGGTGTTCTCTCTTATTTTTGAAAGGAGATCTACGATTTTCAGATAAATCAACTTCTCAAATAGATAAGCTATTACAAAAATAACAAAAGGCGTTGTTATCCACCATATGACTATTTGAAGAAATTTTTCTGTGTTCAAAGATTTCTCATATATCCCAATTCCTACAACGGATAGAACTACGATTTCAGTTGTTGATATGGGAACATGAAGGGAGTTTGCCAATATTAAAAATAGGATTGAGTTTATGTAAAAGGTGAAGGCATTTATTTTTGTGTCAAATGTCCCCTCAGATACTATACCTTTTGATATTGTTTTGAGAACATTTGAACCTAAAAAGTATGCTCCTAAAAATATTGCAGCACTACCTAAAATTATAAGATATTTTCTTCTCATTACCCTTGCGGAATACGAGGGGCTCATAGCTACTGATATGTTAGATGTACCTATTGATGCTGCAAGAGCACAAGCTAAGCAGAATATCAATATATTTTCTATACTCAACAGCATTTTATATCCGCCATCTTCTCTTATTTTTTGTGTTGTATTTTAACACAAAAATTATTTTTTTTAAAGCAAAAATTGTTCCTTAAAACAAAGTGTTGTTTTAGGTTTCAGCTTGTTATATTTTTCTATTTTCTTCTGAAACTTCCTGAAACTTGGAAAGCAAATAAAAATCAAGATAAAAAACTTTCTTGATTTTATGGATAAAACCCGATTAATAATTTATCTTACGGGTGGTATAGCTACGGGAAAATCTACGGTTGCAAAAATGTTTTCTGAACTTGGAGCTTATGTAATAGATGCAGATAAAATAGCTCACAAGGTTATGATGAAAGGAACACAAGCTTATAACAAAATAGTTGAAATTTTTGGGAAAGATATATTAGATGAAACCGGTGAGATAGACAGAAAAAAATTGGGAAAAATAGTTTTCAAAGATAAAAGCCTTCTTGCAAAGCTTGAAGAAATAACTCATCCGGAAGTTTTATCTTATATGGCTCGGGAGTTAGCTGATTTGAAATCTGATATAGTTGTTATTGAGATACCATTAATATTTGAGAAAAGGCTTGATTTGCATCCTACTGTGCTCGTTTATGCTCCACGCCATATCCAGAAAAAAAGACTGATTGAAAGAGATAATATTTCGGAGGAAGAAGCGGAAATGAGAATTTCTGCTCAAATGGATATAGAAGAGAAAAAGAAACTCGCAGATTATGTCATAGATAACTCAGGTCCAATTGAAGATACAAAAAGGCAAGTCAAAGAAATCCTTGAAAGAATAATAGTTAGTATGCATCAGCAAAAAGAAAAACCTGGTTGAGAATTCAAAAAAATTTTTTCGTAATTAAAATAGATTTTATGGGAAATTTTCTATTGAGAAAGTCATTAAAAGCAAAAGGGAAAATTTTGGCTGCTGGAATATTTGTTTTTGGTCTTTATCTTTCTTCTGTTTTTGTTTCGCAGTGTAAAAAAGAGAGTTCAAAATCTCCTCCTCCAACTCAAGTGGGAGGACTTCCTGTTATATCAGATAAAGATATCGTAAAAGCTCCAAAGCTTGATGAAGCTATATCAGAGGTTTCTCCTCCACAGAGCATAAGCATTAGGGTTTTGAAAAAGGAAGATATAAAAGAGTTGAATCCAATACCACCTGAATATGGTGGAGCTTTTAAAGCGAAAGAAGGTGATATTCTTGTGGAAACAGAAAAAATAAGAGCTATAATTCAGAGACCATCAAAAGAAATAAGAGAAATAGGAGTATCTACTTATGCTGGAAATATAATAGATGTTGATATAAAGAGAGAAGATGGTAAGTTTCACGATATTCTTGGTGAGGAAAATTGGTTCTGGTTTTTGGGACATACTATAAAACCCCAAAAAATAGGAGTTCTTGAAGGGAAACAGAATGTTATAGTTGTTCTTGGAGAGCTTGACCTTCTTGATTATATAAACGCTAATGGTCTTGCGGGAACTGTTTTTAAAAGATTTATACCAAATTATGAGCTCCCATTCAAAGTAGATGAAGTAAAACCTCTCAAAGTTGCAAAATATTTCGTTTTTTCTGACGGACGCTATATCAAAATAATTGATGTTGCATGCAGTACTTCTGAGGAGCCAATAGAAAAATTTTTCTTTGCAGATATAATTGATTCGGGAGGTTCAGGTGAGTTCTTTATTCCTTCGTCAGACCTTCAAGGATTTGGATATGTTAGCCCTTTGCCAACAGGTCTTTCTGTATTCAGAATGTCAAGTTTCGCTTTTGTATCAGAGGAAGTTGATTCATCTTATGGAATATTCCACTTCAAAGACGGTAACTTTACAGATGATAATGTTGTTCTCGTTGTTTCTGGTGTGGCTCTTTTGGGATACGGTATGCTTGATGGGGACCCACTAAACTCTTTACTTCAAGTTGCTATGGGTACATCTTCAAGATTTATAGAGATAAAGCCAAAAGAATGTATTATGAACCAAAAATATTTTGTAGTTGGTAATGGTTCTCCTTCTTCTTTATCTGACGAATTCTTCAGAATAAGGCAGAAAAGAGAGAAATTTAATTTATACGAGGTTCAAGGAAAAGTTAATGTTGATAATTTACCCTATTTGCCTTCCCGTCCTCGTGTTGCTGTATTCAAAGGGAATGAGCTTATTACAACAGCAATTGCTGACCAGCGCGGAAATTTCAAACTACTTTTACCAGAAGGTGAATATAAATTCATAGCTGAACTCAAAGAATTACCACCTTCGCAACCTAAAATTGTAAAGGTACCAGAGCAACTCAAAGTATCATTTGATCTTGGAAGTGTAGCGAAAGTTATTGTTTCTGCTGTTGAAGTTTATGAAAAAGACGGGAATATAGTGGAAAAGAATATACCTGCAAAGGTTTCATTTTTGTGCGTTGGTCCATGCCCAAAAAAAATATGCAAGGGTAAAGAGTGTGAGGTGAAATCAACTTCTTTTAGAGACTATGTGTATGATCCTTTACCAGAAGGAGTTCAGGAAGTTGTTTTTTTGGCAAAAGGAGAAAGAACGGAGGTAAATTTACCTCCCGGAACATATAAAATCGTTGTTTCTCGCGGAATGGAGTATTCAAGATATGAAAGGGAAATTTCTTTGAGTCCGGGATCTGAAACTGAAATAAAGGCTATTTTACACAAAGTTGCCGATACTCCGGGATGGATTTCTGCTGATACTCATGTTCATGCTGTGAACTCTCCGGATAGTCCAGTGTCTCTTATAGATAGGGTTATAACATTTGCAGCGGAGGGTGTAGATGTTATAATATCAACAGATCATGATTGGCTTACAGATTATGAGCCTGCAATTCAGCTTGTTGGAGTTTCTGAGTTTTTGGCGTCACTTGTAGGTCAGGAAATAACAACTTTTTCTTATGGTCATTTTAACGCTTATCCACTCAGAAGAGATGAGACAAAACCATCAGATGGCGCTCTTGACTGGGCTGAAAAATATGATAGATTCCAAAAGTATGGAATTCCGGAGAGTGAGAAAGAAAAATATAGGTTCTTGCGTTCTTTGCATCCAAGAGAAATTTTCAAAAATGCTCATCTTATGAAACCAGATAACCTCAAAAGGAATATAGTTCAAGTCAATCATCCTCGTTCAGGAGGAATGGGATATTTTGATTATGTTCTTGTAGACACTCTCAATTTCACAACCACGCAGGACCCTTGTATGCACAGAATATTCCCTCCTCAGGGACAGTGTGGAACATCAAAGGAAATAGGAGGTAAAGATACAGGTCTTTTCATTCCATTTGAGATTCTTGCAGATATGAATAATTTAGAAAGGTTTGACGCAATAGAAGTTTATAACTCTTACTATGAAATTCCTACGGTAATTAACGATTGGTTCACTTTCTTAAATCACGGTATTCACATAACAGCTGTTGCTTGTTCTGATACGCATCAGAAAGTCCAAGTAATATCTGGTATAGGAAGAACTTTTGCTTGGGTTGGACCTGGGAACGATTTACCTCAGAAGTTCAGGGAAGATGTACTTGTGCAATCTACTTTTGTTGATAGCATGGCTGATGGTAAAGTTTTTATAACGAACGGCATAATTCTTGATGAGTTTAAAGTTTGTGGATTTCGCGGAGGCGGGGAAGTTTGTGCTGAGATGGGGAGATCAAATATGAAAAACATAACATCTGGTTTCAAGGTAAAGCTCAAACTAAAAAGTGCAGATTGGGTTGACTTTGATACTTTGAGAATTTTTATAAACACACCAAAGACTGCTGTGAAATCTGGTGAAGCTAAAACAAATTTACCCGAACCATTTTTTGTCTCCGAAATTACACCTTACATATCTGAGAAAAATATAGGTGGTATTTCTTTCAAGTGGAGAGAGTTTTCAATTGATTTACCTATAGCTCCACCGACAGATGACTTTTGGGTTGTTGTGATGGTAAGTTGTGAGAAAAAATGTGAGCCAAATCCTATGTTCCCCGTTATAACGGATAAAAATGTAAAACCTATACTTATTACAAATCCGATATATATAGACCAGAATGGTGATGAAAAATTTACGCCCTCAAAACCAACATACGCAGATTCAGGGATTTCCCGCAGAGCGCCTGATTTTAAAACAAAAGAAGATGTCAAAAAGCTTGATAAGAAAAAATTGAAGGAGCTTTTCATTAAAGCACTGGAAACACTGCATATACATTAATTAGAAGGTCAAAAATTCTATCAAATATATAATTAAAACGATAGTTACGTGTTATTGAGTGGTGTTATAACAATAGCTTGTTTTTTTAATCTATAATTTCATCTAAACTGAAAATTTTTTCAAAGAATATTCCTTGCTCTTTTACTTTTTGTCCTCCGCCTCTATCTATTATTGCTATTACTCCTTGTGTTTCAATACCATTCTCTTTTAGTTTTTCTATTGCGTTCAGTGTTGTTTTTCCTGTTGTTATTACATCTTCTAAAAGTATTACTTTTGTTAATTTTGGACCTTCTATTATTTTTGATGTGCCGTAATCTTTTGGATTTTTTCTCACTATTATACCTTGTGATTTGAATCCTCTCTGATGCATTTTCATCACAGCTGCTGCAACGAGTGGAACTCCACCGAGTTCTACTCCAGCAAAGTTGTATAAACCTATCTTTTGAGCTATGTCGCATATTATATCAGATACCATATCAAGAAACTCACCCTCACCGGAGACCATTTTTATATCTATGTAGATATTTGATTTTTGACCTGATGAGAGAACGAAATCTCCTTTCAGAACAGCTTTCTCTTTTATTATTTTTTTCAGTATATCTTTTTTTTGTTCCATCTATTTTTTGATGTGCAAATTAAAGATTTACAAAGCATTTTATCTAAAAAATCTTCATTATTATTATGTCTGAATTTGAGCTCTTTTGGGTAATATACAAAATTTTCTCTGATAACCTACTAAAACCTCAAATATCTTTCCAATGATGATATTCAAAATCACTTTACCTGGTTTATAGATCTCCTGGGCAAACTCATTTCCATATTTATCCTTTTAAGGGGGAAATTTTGTGCTGATAAATGACTATGATCCAATATTGTACCAATTTCAAGCGGAAAAAGAGGATAAATTTGGGTGAGATTATATTATACGGGGACTAACGGTTTGGGTGGTGAAAATAGGAAAGATTTAACCAAAAAGGAAGATACATCTGATATAAAATCGGAGCAGAAAATTCAAAAAATGCAAAAAACCAAAAAAGAAAATAAAAGAAAATTAATTTTAATATATATATTTTAGCCGAGGTGGCGGAATTGGAAGACGCGGGAGACTCAAAATCTCCTGGGGCTAAAAACCCCGTGCGGGTTCGAGTCCCGCCCTCGGCACATTTTTTATTGAACAATCATTCAATTTTTCTGATTTTTAACGCACTCTTTTTTCAAAACTTATAATTGAAAATTGAAATCTAAATAAAAAATAAAAAAGGAGGTAAAACTTATGGCGACCGGAAAGAGTCCAGAAGAATTAAAAAAAGAAGTAGAGGAGGCAGCAAAAGCAGGTGATAGAAAGAAAATAATGGAAATAGGCAAAGATGCAGATCCAGAAGAAGTATACACCATAATACTTCCAACAGCAGCAAATGCGAACCCAGAAACACAGCAAAAATTGCAAGGGGTGGATGCAATTGTAAAGTTCGTTATAGAAGGTGAAGGAGGAGGAACATTCTGGATAAAAGTATCCGGTGGAAAAGTGGAGGGAGGAAAAGGAGAGCCACCAGAACCTGCAAAAGCAACCATAACCCAAAGCATAGATACATTCAGAAAGATCCAAGCAAGACAACTTGATCCTCAGATGGCATTTATGCAAGGTCTCCTGAAAATATCAGGAGATATGGGAGTTATAATGAGACTTGCTCAACTTATGAGATAAAAAATAAAACGGAGGGGGAAGTATAAAGAAGTATAAAATAAATAAAGACAAAAAACTCCCCCTCCCCCAATTTATGTTTTCAAAAGAAAGAGCATTAGTTATAACAAAAAAGAATAAAGGTGAAGATTTGTATATATGTTTGTTAGGGGAGGAGAGTGGAATATTTTGGTGTGTCGCAAAGCACGCCAGAAAAAGTAAGAGAAGATTTCTTAACATCTTAGAGCCTCCATCTTTAATTCAAGCATATCTACGTAAATCTAAGTTCTCTCAAAACATCATAATTGAAAAAGCCGAATTAGAAAATTTGTTTGAGGAAATAAAAAATTCACTTCTGAAAATTTTGATAGCGTGGTTTTCCCTTGAACTTACAAGAGCAGTTTCATTCTCAAAAGATACTTTTGAAGTGCTTCTTAACTTTCTTCTAAAAATTTCCAAGGAAGATGAATATGATCTAAAAAAAGAATACGAAAAAATAATTTACAAATTCGGGCAGGAAGTGCTTGAAAAAGAAGGTTTTATAGTAAGTGGGAAAAATGGCAGTCAAAACTCAGCCAATCTGAAATTTATTGAAAAAACATTAGAGGAAATATATGGTCGTAAGCTAAAACTTTTCTCAATTTTAGATCTGATAAAAAAAGTAGCAACAGAGGATGATGAAATTAAATGATGAAATTATTTATCTTTTAATTGATTATTTGTTTTGTGATTGATTTATTTGTCTTTCTTTCAAGATAGTGAGTATTCTTGCTATTTCTTTTTTTGTTTGTCTTATTTTTGCAGAATTTCCTCTACCTTCAAGCTTTATAGCCGTTCTCAAACCGAAAAGTTCTTTCTTCAACTCCGAAAGCCTTGAAATCAGTTCTGCGTCCGACATTCTTCTCAAAAGTTCAAGCTGTTCCTTCCTTTTACTCATAGCTTTTAATCTAAAAATAAGCTATAAGATTTTGTTATTTTTGATTTTCTTCACTATTTTTGAGTTTTTCTTCTTTTTCAAGTCTTCTTTTTCTCCAATCTGGTATTATTTTTTGTTCGGATCGCTCAACAGCAAGAGCATAAGGAGGCACATCTTTTGTTATAGTTGAGCCGGCACCAATATAAGCGTAATCTCCTATTTTCAAAGGAGCTACAAGCATAGAACCAGAACCTATGAAGGCAAAATCACCTATATCTGTTGGATTCTTTTTTAACCCATCCCAATTACAAGTTACTGTCCCAGCTCCAATATTTACATTCTTTCCTATCTTCGCATCTCCTATATAAGAAAAATGTTGAATTTTTGAGTTTTCTCCAATTTGAGAGTTTTTTATTTCAGCAAAGTTTCCAATCTTCGCTCCCCTTCCAACGGAAACACGAGGTCTCATTCTCGCAAATGGACCAACTTGGACATCCTCTTCTATTTCAGCTCCCTCAATATAGCAATAAGGTAAAATACGAACTCTGCTTCCAATCTTACTTTTTATAATATGATTTCCAGGGTAGATTACAGAAGATTCTCCGATAAATGATGATATAATGAAAGTATCTCCGAATATTACTGCATTCTTTTCTATTTGGGAATCAAAAGAAATAAAGGTTTCATCTGGTGAAACCAAAAATGCAATCTGGGATACCTCATCGTTTTTTATCTTTTTTGATATATGAAGAGCTCTTGTCCAATCTGACTTTGTTTTTAACCTAAAAGAAAAAGGTGCTCTGAAAATTTCTTTTTTATCTCTTTTGGGTTCATGATCCAAAGATATGATAAAACTTTCAGATTCAGAACACAAAGAAAACTCTCCTCTTCCCAAATTTTTTCTCAATATAAGACTGAAAATAGCTTTTGAACACTCATCAATAAAATCCGGATGTGGTGGAACAAAGCTATCTTTGAAAATAAAAAAGAAAACCTCTGGTACTTCAATATGTATGCCTCTTTCACTCTCAACTTCCAAAAATTTCTTTATATTATCACTCAGCCTTTCAGCAGTAATTTTAGCTATATCTGGAAGAGAAATCCCAATTATATCGGGAAACTCCTCACCTTCTTCTATGAGAACTACTTTCAGTTTAAAACTCATACTTTACAGAATAAAAAATTCATCCTAAAAAAATAATTTTTGAAATTAAGTTTTTCAGTAAAACTAAGTTTTTACTTTACTATCCCCAAAACTCTAAATCCCCCAAACCCGAAAATTAGAGAATACCCTATACCAGAGAAAAATCCTATAGCTTCTCTCACATTTTTTACATATTTTGGTGGAATATATAATATATCACCGGGGGTGAGATATATATTCTGAGTGAAATCTCCTTCCTTTATTATTTTTTCTATGTTGACGCTATAAATATCACTTGACTTTTTTGCTTCATTCCATCTTATAACATAGACACGAGAAAGTTTATTATCTTTTGGTGAAACTCCTGCTATTATAACTGCCTCAAAAACACTTAGAGGTCTTTGAACATAAATTACGCCTATACTTTCATCTTTGACAACATAAATTTTTTGGCTTTTCATTTGTCTAACAAAAACTGCAACATAAGGTCTCTTTATATATTCAGAGAAAATTTTTTGTAATTGCATCTTTAAACCAATAGATGTCATGCCAACAACATAGTACTCACCTACCAAGGGTATCAGAATTCTTCCCTCATCATCTACCTCATATGTACCTGAAACTCCTATCTCATCAGGAACAAGTTTTATTTCAATAATATCTCCTGGTCCTATTGGGTATCTTGTCTCCGGAGTAATAAATGGTCCGGGCGGCAGAGGTGGGGGTTCTTTATAACATCTTAAAGCAAGAGTACATAAAAAAATTAGAACCGCAAACGAAATTTTATACAAAACTATTTTTCTTTTTCCATCCATATCCAGAAGTCAAAATCTTTTTATATAATGAGAAATTCCAAACAATATGTTATATTTCGGTAGCTCATCTGCAACAATATTTATAGGAAAATCAAGAAAGAAGGAAAAACTTTTGCTTATCTTTGTCTCTATGCCTAACATCAAGGAAAACTCGCCTTTTGCATTAAGTTTAAGAAAATCAAACTTTCCCGGTTCTTTTCTCAACCACATAACATTTATAACTGTTCCTAAATAAGGAAAAATCTGATCATTTATTTCTCTGAAATTGAAAAATAATCCATATCCTGTTACAGGAACAATATCTTTTTTCTCCAATCTCCACACTCCCTGAAATTCAAATGTTCCTTGAATATCTTCATCAAATTCTCCGGGAGAAAATTTTATCTTACCGACACCACTTGCTGGTGGTATTCCTCCACCGCCCCCAACAGAATAAAAGATGTTTCTTTTCATGCACGAAAAAAATGAAAGATTGAGAAAAGTTAGCAAAAATAGATAACTCAAAATACGGAATTTTTGTGATCTTTGATTAACTATCTGCATAACCAAAAACAAGTGTTTATTACTATTATTTATTTTTTATTACTATTATTTATTTTTTATCAATTTGTTGTAATGTATTCACCTTTTAGTCTTTTTATAAATTCTTTCGGAAAATCAGGAAGTAAAATTGACATTTTACGAAAGGGAAATCTTAACGCAACGGATAGAGCAAAAATTTTGTCTTGATATGGAATCATGAAAAGATAATCTCTTAACCTGAAAAGAAAAAAAGGGGATGAGACAAAACTTGATACTAAGCGAGAATAAAGAACAGTTGATTTTTTAAATTCTCCCAGCCAGTTTGGTTCTTTCAAACCGAATACCTTTACTGCCCCTAAAACACCGATAAGTAAAAAATTCACAACTTTGAATTTTTCAGCTATATGAATTAGTTTTACTGCGTTTTGGTGAGAGTTCAAAATAACCTTTGATATATCAAGAAAAATTCTGAGGGGAAAAGCGTGCTGAAAAAGATGACAAGAAATTTCAATCAAGTCCCACTCAGAAGATAATGTTTTCACTTTGATATATTCATTTTTGAACTTTATTTTTGTAAATTCTGTTTCAACATCTTCATATTTTATATCAACAAACAATCTATCACACAGCCAAGTATGAACTCCAACTGAAATGTCTCCGTTTTTAAACTGTATTGCGTGCCCGATCTTTTCTTTTATCTTTGAAAGAGGAATGGGAGAGAAACCAGATTCAAGGAGGAAATTTAAAAACTTATCTTTATCAGATTCTTTTATGAGTAAATCTATATCTCCGGCGTGTCTTACTTGCAAGCCACCATAGTATTTTTGAGCAACGGAGAAACCTTTGAGCAACACAAAATCAAATCCTGATTTAGAAAGAAATTTCAGAGTTTCAAAATTATTCTTTATTTTTTTTAGGTTCAAAAGATAATCAAAGTAGAAAATTTCTGACCAAATTTTTCGCTTTTTTAACTCAGAAAAAATTTGAGTTGAAACACCGTATCTTTTTGCTTTGCTGAAAATCTGATATTCAAAATCTCTGAAAGTTTTCTCATCAAATTCCTGACCACAAAGTATTTTCAAAATTATCTCATCTTCTTTTGATATCATCTGATTTGACAGCACCTGATTTTCCCTTTTGATCTTACTGAATTTGAGATGATTCAGTAATCTCTTTTATTTTTTCAATATATGATTTGACTTTTTCAAGTTCTGCTGAACTTCTCTTTATCCAAACAGTTTTGAGTTTTACCCTTTCTGCAAAGTTTATATTTTTCTCATATATTTCGGAAGCGTATTTTAGAGCTTTTTCAAGTTCTTTCAGGAGTTCTTGCCTATAAATTTTTATCTCTTCACTATCTTTGAGTTCTGGTGGAGGAGGAGATATTGCGAGGTCTTCAAAAAGGTATCTATAAGTTTCCCCGAGCTTGAAGACAGCAGCTGTAATCCACCAAGGTTCTCCATTCCTTACAACATCCATATATTTTTTCTGAGCTTCAAGAATATGCTTTACCTTACGCTTTACAGCATCAATAGGATAATTTTTCTCTAAAATGGCAAAAATAAAGTTGAGATTAGCTTCAGAAATGGAAACTATTGTTTTTGCTTCATCTGAAATCTTCCTTTGATTTATACTTTTTATTTCTTTCTCAATTTTCTTAACATCAGCTTTTACAGAAGATAAATTTTGATCTTGAATTTGTTGATGATTTTCTAAATTTGCAAGATCAATTTCTCTTTTAATCAGAGAGTTTATTATGTTTTCTGTTTTTTGGAATAGAGAAAGAGCATAAGCAAAAAGTTTCCTTTTCTCATCAAGGAAGGAATTAATATCTATTTCAAAGTTCTCTCCTCTTGATATTTTTATTCTTGAAAGACGCAAGAGAGAATCAGACCTTATCTCATAATTTGGGCTTTTCAAAAGTTCGGAATAAATTTTCTCTGCTTCATCATCTTTCCCAAGTCTTTCAAGGCTCATTGCAAGATTGAAAAGAGAAATTTCTCTGTATTCTTCATTTGGGGAATTGTTCGCAAGAACCTCAAATATTCTTGCTGCAATCTCTATATTCCCCTGCGAGTAAAAAACAAAAGCTCTATCAAACATCTCCTCATATGTTCTTACATTGAGAGAATCTTTGAGAGCTTCATATTCAAAAATCACAGGATTTTTTTGATAATTCTGTATCTCCTGAGATTTTTCTGGGCGTTCTTCAATATAACCTTCTTCTGTTTTATCCCCCCTTTCTTCCTCTTTTATTTCACATTCTGAACATAAAAAATCAATTTTGTTTTCATAAATTTTAGTTTGCTTTTTAGCACATCCAAAAAGCAAAGAAAATAGGTACAAAGAAATAAAAAAGTAAAATAGATTCCTCATCTTTTTCTCAATCTTCACTGACATAAAATAAATTATTAATCTTGAAGCAGAAAAATGACTAATCTGATTAAAACTTCAAATTTAAAAAATAAAAGCTATTTCTATCACTTAAAATTTCTGTTGTCTAAAATTATTTTGATGAAAATTACGGGTGAAACAAAGAGGATAAAACCAAAGTACACTCAAACGGTAAGAATACCGAAAAAATTCAAATCTCTGTTTTGGGATTGTCCAAATGGGAAAACATATCTTGAAAAATTTATTTTGCGCATTTTAAATTATGGAAGTTTCAAAGATATAAAATGGCTCTATAAAAAATATAAAAATGAAACATTTGATATAATCACAAGGTATGATGATATAAAAAAAGGTGTAAAGTTCTGGATAAAATTTTGGCATGAAAGAGGAGATTGAAAACCTGAAGGAAAAAATTGAAAAAATGAAGAAAATTTCAAGAGAAATTCAAGCATTATTTAGGAACTTTTATCTTGCAGGTGGGACTGCTCTTATGTTGAAACATAAACATAGGATAAGTAAGGACTTGGATTTCTTTTCAGAAAAACCCTTTTCCTTTTTAAGACTTTCGTCAAAAATAAGAAGATTTTTCAAAGTCTCAAAGGAGGAAAGATTTGAAGATAATATAGATTTTATAATTGATGATATAAAAGTATCTTTCGTATTTTTTCCGTTCAAAAATATAAAACCAATTGAGAAAATAGAAGGTATAAAAGTCGCATTAGATTATGACATTTTCCTCAATAAAATATATTCTGCGGGAAGAAGGATAGAAAGTAAAGATATAGTAGATTTTGCTTTTTTATGGAGAAAATATAGATGGGAAATAAAAAAAGTTAGAAGAGATTTTGAAAGAAAATTCCCTAATCAGAGCTTTGAAATATATTTGGGAGCAATATTTTATATTGAAGATTACCCAGAAATTGATGAGAGTACTGCAAAAATTATAAATGAAATAAAAAAAGAATGGATAGAGAAAAATACTTTTTAGTTAGGGAAAAATATACTTTAAAGAAAAATATTCTTTGAATATTTTCCAGATCATACATTATCAGCGCACATAGTATTTAAATGTTTTCTCTACGCCATTTCTTTCTAAAACTATTTCAAAGTATGTCTCATTCTGTATATCTGAAAAGATCTTCAAAATGGCTTCGGGACTTGACACCGGAACTTTATTTATTGACTTTATTACATCTCCATCCTGAATTCCTATAGCTCTATAAAAGCTTGAAGGAGATATATTTACAAGACGGAACCCTTGAATTTTACCATCTTTTATGTAAGGAATAGCTCTTGCTGATATAAGAAGCTGAGTCATATCAGAAAGATTTGAGACTACAAACTCACGCTTTACCTCAAAGGTATCTTCCCCAACACGGCGAAGCTGTGAAGAAAGTGGTCCGCCTCCGCTTTCAAATTCAAAAGATTGCCCCGGAGGAATTCCATAAGGTTTTTCTCCAGCATTATCAACTTTTTGCTGCTGTGCCTGTGCTCTTTGCATCTCTTCTTCAAACTTTTTCTTATCTTCTTCAAACAAAAATAAAATCTCTTTTCTGTTTCCACGAAGTATCTCAACTCTATCTGGTTTTATAGATACTATTTTCGCCCCCGGTTCTATTTCCTCTCCCTGTCTTTTCATGAAAGTAGTATTAGACTGAGTGTGATATATAAAAGCGTAATTTTCTTTTTTTCCTCCTATTATGGTTCCAACGAGTTTGTACGAATCTGAAAGTGGAGAAACAACTACTTCTTTTATAACCTCTTCCTCTTTTGGATTTTGCTCAACAACAATTTTCCTTCCGAGTATTCCCTTCTCCCAAAGAAAACTGAAAGCTTCTGGGGATATATTGTTTTTTTGGTTATTCCTCATAAGGTGCCCATCAAGGTTTGACTTCAGATATTGCTCTCTCTCCTCTACCTTTATAGAATTTTTGATAAAAAAAATTGAGATCCTTGAAAAAGATAATCCAAAAAAGAAAATCACAAAAAAAAATGATATTTCTGTTGCTCTCTCAACTAATATCCTCTTTATTATGTTTAACAAATTCTCCATCTTATCCTCTTGCCTTTGTTCTTCCTTATTTTTTCTCCTTACCTGATTAAAATATATTTTAGGAATATTACGAAAATTAAAATAAAACTCTAACTTAATTTTTCAAAAAATAAACTGAAAGGAATTATAGATTAAATTAGTTATTTAGAAAATAACTATATGACTGGTAAGGAATTTCTTGAGAAGAAAGGAATCAAGAAAGATGATATTGTTGGCATAAAAGTAGGAAATAAAATTTTTGATTTGCTCACCCCTTTACCTGAAAGTGTGTTAACAGAACTAGAAAAAGTCATAGCAGAAAATAAATTAGATAGCTCAAGTTCTAATGTGAAACTTATAAGAATAGATAGTCTAGATGGATTAGATATTATGAGACATTCTTGTGCTCATGCTCTCGCTCAATCTGTAAAGAGGCTTTTCCCTGAAACAAAGCTTTCTGTTGGTCCAACAACAGAAGTTGGATTTTTCTATGATTTTTACAGACCGCAAGGTTTCTCAGAAGAAGACTTGAAAAAAATAGAAGAAGAAATGAAAAAAATAAAGAATGAAAACTTACCCATAAGAAGATTTGAGCTTAAAAAAGAAGAAGCAATAAAACTATACGAACAAAAGGGAGAAATTTTCAAAATAGAAATACTCAAAGAAATAGAAGATGATGTGGTATCATTTTATGAGCAAGGTGAATTTTTGGATCTTTGTAGAGGACCTCATGTGCCCTCAACTGGAATGATAGGGGCGTTCAAACTTACATCAATATCTGCTGTACATTTTAGAGGAGATGAAAATGCCCCCCAACTCATAAGAATATATGGTGTAGCGTTTGCAAATGAAGAAGCACTTCAAAACTACTTCAAGCAACTTGAAGAAATTAAAAAGAGAGACCACAGAAAATTGGGAAAAGAACTTGAACTTTTCATGATAGATGAAGATGAAATAGGACCGGGACTTGTAATATGGTTGCCGAAGGGAGCAAAAATAAGGAGAAAAATAGAAAACTTTTGGCTCAAAATACACGAAAAAAAAGGTTATAACCTCGTATATACACCCCATATAGCAAAAATAAATCTCTGGAAAACTTCAGGACACCTTGACCACTACAGAAAATTTATGTTCCCACCTATGGAGTGGGATAAAGAAGATGTAAAAGAAAAAAAAGAAGAATCAAAAGATTTTGAAAGGTCAATAGGTTACGGAGGTGAAAAAACTCCATACCAGCTCAAACCTATGAATTGTCCGTTTCACATAATGATTTTCAAATCAAAAACTCGGTCATACCGCGATTTACCTTTCAGATTGTGTGAGTTTGGAACAGTTTATAGATATGAAAAAAGTGGGGTCCTTCATGGACTTCTTCGTGTGAGAGGTTTCACACAAGACGATGCCCACATATTTTTGAAAATAGATCAAATAGAAGATGAAGTTTCCGAAATTCTTGAAATAATCAAAGAAATATTGAGTATGTTCGGATTTTCAGAGTATATGGTTTTTTTATCAACAAGACCAGAAGAAAAAGCAGGTACAGATGATGAATGGGATTTTGCAGAGGAATCTTTAAAAAAAGCGTTAGAAAAAAGCAAATTGAACTTTGAAATAGATCCCGGAGAAGGGGTTTTTTATGGACCAAAAATAGATTTGAAAATAAAAGATGTTCTTGGAAGAGTTTGGCAATGCTCAACAGTTCAACTTGATTTTAATTTGCCAAGAAAATTTTCTGCTTTCTATATAGATTCAGATAATCAAAGAAAACCAGTGTATATAATTCACCGAGCTATATTTGGGTCATTTGAAAGATTTTTTGGGATATTTATTGAAAACACAGCAGGAAACTTTCCCCCATATTTTGCTCCTATTCAGTGTGTAGTAATAAGTGTCAAGGAAAATTCGCAAGATTACGCTTCATTTATATATAATCTTCTTTCAGAAAATGGGCTTGACTGCGAGTTTGACTTAGAAACAGGAGAACGATTATCAAAGAGAATAAGAAACTGGGAAGTTGCAAAAGTTCCATTTATGATAGTTATTGGAGAAAAGGAAAAAGAAGAAAAAACAATAACAATAAGAGAAAAAGGTGGTTCGATAAAAACTTTATCAATAGAGGAGGGAATAAAATACATTTTATCAAAATGCAGTATAGGGTAGGAAGGAATATAAAAGCAAAACAAGTAAGGGTAATAGGAGAAGACGGAAAACAAATAGGCATTCTTCCTCTGGAGGAGGCTCTAAAAATAGCTGAGGAGAAGGGGCTTGACCTTGTAGAAATAGTACCAAATGCCGATCCGCCAGTTTGCAAAATAGTTGATTTCGGAAAATTCTTATATGAGCAAAAGAAAAAAGAGAAAGAAATAAAAAAAAGCCAAAAAGTAATAGAAGTGAAGGAGATGCAGTTCTCTCCAACTATCCAAGACCATGATATAGAAATAAAAGCCAAAAAAATAATAGAGTGGATGAAAGAAGGAGAAGTAAAGGTGAAACTTGTGGTCAAAGGAAAGGGAAGAGAAGCATTGCATGATGAGGTAATGAGAAAAGTCATAGATAAAGTTATGCAATACCTTTCAGATTCAGCACAATTTGAAAAACCACCATACAAAGAGGGAAGAAACTTAGTAGCAATAATCACACCAAAAAGAAAGTAATGGTTTTTATTTCCTTAAAGAAGAACTAATTTTGAACATATAAAAAAGGGAAAGGAAAAAATTTCTCTGCTCCGGAATAAAATTAATCAGAGAAGATGAAAACATTTCACAAATTGATTTTTGGAGATAGCGAAAATATGAAAGAATTAGATAATAATAGTGTCCATCTTGTAGTTACAAGTCCTCCATATTTTAATGCTCCTTTTGATTACCCTGATCTTTTTCCAAGTTATGATGCATACCTAGATAAAATGACAAAGGTTGCAAGAGAGATAAAAAGAGTACTATGTCCCGGTAGGATAGCATGTATAGTATGTGATGATATTTTAATAGAAGACAAAAAATTTCCAATAGTTGCGGATCTCACAAAGATTTTTATAAAAGAAGGATTTGATTACCGCGATAAAATTATATGGATAAAGCCAGAAGGTTACATTCGTATAAGTAGAAGAAGCGGAGTTGTTTTGCAAAATCCATACCCTATGTACTTTTATCCTGACAACATCCAAGAGACAATTCTTATTTTTCAGAAAGGGAAATTTGATTACAAAAGTATTCCTGATGAGATGAGAGGGAAATCAAAAATAGACATTTTGGAGTATAAAGATAAAAAGTGGTATTTGAACGTATGGAAGATTGTTAATGTCTTACCCTTAAAAAACCGATTAGAAACCGGTATAGCTGCTTTTCCAGAAGAAATACCATACAGGCTTATAAAACTCTTTTCATATGTAGGAGAAACTGTTCTTGATCCTTTTATGGGTTCTGGTACAACAAATAAGGTAGCAGCAATGCTCAAAAGAAATAGTGTTGGATATGAAATTGATTTAGAGCTATTAGAAGTAGTCAAAGAAAAAATAGGATTAAAAAAGAACCCAATATTTTATGATGTTGAGATAATAGTAAGAGATGATGCAAAACATCTCCGCACAGAATTGCAAAATAAAGTTAGCAACAAAATATCAGTGGTAAAAAATGCCAAAAGAATTTCAAAAAGGTCTAACCGATAAAGAGAAAGGGGAATTACTCACAATATTAGAGGAACAAGGTAAAATAAATTGGATAATTTTCCTATTTAGCGAAATATGGAAAGAAAAATTTGTGAAAATGAAAGATACGTTGATGATAGTTGATGGACATGTTGGTAAAGTATTTTGTAGAACTGGACTATTAAGCGAAATCCTCTATGAGAGAAATCGCCCATATATTATTCAAGCAAGCAAAATGAGAACGCAGATAGAGAAAATAGTATATGACTTTGGGAAAATTCCATTCTATGTGGACAACGGGGCTTTCTATATTTTTGAAGAAGGCTTTTGCACTGATATATCACCAAACTGTAAAAGTTGTCCAATAAGTAAATTGTGCAGAAAATATACAAAGTGGACAGCTTACCAAAAGTGGAAAGATTAAAAAATTACCATTCGCTAAACAGAATATAAAATAGCAAAAAATAAAATAATAGGTATATATTGGAGGACAAAAATGCAGACATTAGGAGAAAGGATAAGAGAGAAACTTTTCAAAATATGTCAAGATATAAACAAAGATAAAATACCCCATATACAGTATCCTGAAAGACCAAAAAACGACGAATATGGAGAACTCTTTACAGATATTGCATTCAAACTCGCTCCAATAATGAAAAAACCTCCAAATGTTATAGCAGAAGAAATAAAAAAAGAGCTACAAGAATTCAATCCTTCCGTTGTGAATGGATTTATAAATTTCAAAATACCTCCGGAAATCTCAATTGATTTTCTTTTCAACTTCACTAAACCCAAAAATTTTGAGGGACAAAAAATCTTGTCTGAATTCGTTTCTGCAAACCCTACTGGTCCATTACATATAGGACACGGAAGGATAGCCGCTGTTGGAGATGCAGTTTCACGGATGCTTGAATTTTGTGGAGGAGAAGTTGTAAGAGAGTTTTACATCAACGACGCAGGAGAACAAATAGAAAAACTTGGACAAACAATAAAAGGGGTTGGCGAAGAATACAAAGGAGAATATACAGAAAAAATAAAAAAAATTCTCCAAGATGAAATACAAAATTCTGATGCTTTCTCTTTAGGATTTAAAGCTTCAAGAATAATTCTTGAAGATATAAAAAAAACATTGGAGAGGTTCAGAGTAAGGTTTGAAAATTTCGTTTCAGAAAAAGAAATATCAGAAAAATATATCAAGGATGCTCTTGAAATAATAAGACCTTACACATATGAACAAGACTCAGCTATTTTCTTAAAAACAACATTATTTGGAGATGACAAAGATAGAGTCGTTATAAAAAGAGATGGAAAACCAACTTATTTTGGAAACGATTGCGCATATCATCTTTACAAAATAAAAAGAGGCTTTGACATACTTTTTCAGGTATGGGGAGCAGACCATCACGGATATATAAAAAGAATAGAATCTTTTCTAAATATCGCAGGATTTAAGGGAAAATTCATAGTCAAGCTTGTTCAGATGGTTCTTTTACTAAAAGATGGAAAAGCAGTTCAGATGTCAAAAAGAGAAGGAACATTCATAACATTAGATGAGCTCATAGAAGAAGTAGGAGAAGATGCGGCAAGATTCATCTACCTTACAAAAAACTCAGATACACAGCTTGAATTTGATATAGATTTAGCTAAAAAGAAAAGTATGGAAAATCCTGTATTTTATGTCCAGTACGCTCATGCAAGAATATCATCTGTATTTGAAGAAGCTAAAACAAGAAAACTTATTTCAGGATACGAAAAATGGAAAGAAGACCTCAAAGAAAAAATAAGAGCAAAAAATTTTGATGAAGACTTTGATCTTGAAGAGGAAGAAAGACATATATTAGGATTGTGTTGTGTGTTTTACGATGAGGTCATAACATCTTGTGAGCTTTTTGAACCAAGCAGACTTACCTCATTCCTTATGTCCCTTGCAGCTTCTTTTCACTCATTCTACCAGAAAAAAAAGATTCTCGTAGAAGATGAAAAAATAAGGTTCAAAAGATTACTTGTATGTGAAATGGCAAAAAAAACGATAAAAACCGGACTTGAACTCCTTGGGGTTTCAGCACCAGATAAAATGTAGCTTATTTTAGAACAAAATTTGCCAAAAGCACAAAGAAAACTTATATTATTAAATTAAAAAATGCTTTCTTTTGGGGTGTCGTCTAACTGGCAGGACACGGGACTTTGGATCCCGGCGTGGAGGTTCGAGTCCTCCCACCCCAACAATTAGTTTGTGTCAAAAGGCTTAAAGGGTGAAATAAAAATTTTTTCCGGGACAGCAAATCCAGAACTTTCTCAAAAAATCTCTCAATACATAGAAATACCTCTTGGAAAGTGTGAAATCAAAAGGTTCGCAGATGGAGAAATTTGGGTTGAAATAAAAGAGAACATAAGGAGAGCGGAGGTTTTCATAATACAACCTACATGCCCACCTACAAATGATAACCTTATGGAACTGCTCATAATGATAGATGCTCTAAAAAGAGCGTCAGCAGAAAAAATAACAACGGTAATACCATATTACGGATATGCAAGGCAAGATAGAAAAGTAGAACCAAGGACACCAATTTCCGCAAAACTTGTGGCCAATCTAATTCAGGTTACAGGTTCAAATAGAGTAGTTACAGTAGATCTGCACGCAGGACAAATCCAGGGATTTTTTGACATTCCAGTTGATAACCTATATGCTATGCCAATACACATAGATTATATAAGGCAAAAGTGGGGTGAAGGTGATGACATAGTGATAGTATCACCTGATACTGGTGGAGCACCGAGAGCAAGAGCGTATGCGAAGCATCTAAAAAGTGGGTTTGCAATAATTGATAAAAGAAGACCTAAACCTAATGAATCAGAAGTTGTATTCGTCGTGGGAGATGTCAAAGGTAAATATGCTATAATAGTTGACGATATTGTTGACACTGGCGGAACAATAATAAAAGCAGCAGAAGCCCTGCTCAATCACGGAGCAAAAGGAGTTTCAGCAGTTTGTACCCATCCTGTTCTATCTCTACAGGCACCAGAAAAAATAAAAGATTCCCCGATTGATGAACTTGTTGTCACAGACACAATACCACTTAACGGAAAAGATGAGAGAGCAGGGGGTAAAATAAAAGTTGTATCTGTTGCTCCACTTCTTGGAGAAGCAATAATGAGGATATATGAAGGGAGAAGCGTTTCAGAGCTATTCATTTGAAAAGTTATCTTTTGAGAAATCCTTTATGAAATTGAGAAGGTAAAACAATGGCGAAAAGAGACCTACCCTTACTTTTAAGAGGGTATAAGTGAATTTTTGGGAAACCTCAGATGATTTTACTTTCCTCATACTTTTTATTATTCCATCAATTTCAGAAGTTCTAAATTCAGCTTCTATCTGGAATTTTTTGAGAGACCTATAAACTTCCGCTTCTGTTTTAAGTTTTATAAAAGAAAAAACATAGGGATAAAGTCCAGATAAAACAGAATTTGGATCTTCATCGCGGAGCAAGAATAAGGAGTTTATTTTTCCTGAAAGTATGTCAATTGCGACTTTCTTGAAAGGAATAGAGAAATCAGGAGGCAATACTTTTAAAATATCATCTTTGACTATGTATTTTCTTGGGAAAGCGTATAGTGCAGCTTTATGCAAAATTTCTTCTGGATCAAGGTCGGTTTGAGCTATCTGATATAAAACTTCTTCAGCATCTTCCATAATTCTTATTTCAGGAAAACGGCTCTTCAAAATAGATATGATATCGGAAGTTTCATATGAAATCCACCAGTAGCTTTCCAACTTTGAAGCCAAATCTAAAATCGCTTTGTTTATTGATTTTTTCTCAGAGCGTATTACCACTACACTTTCGGTTGAGCTATTGAACTTTTGGCAAATCTTCTGTATTTCATATATTTGCGATTGAGAGGGAGAAAAAAGTTCTAAATCTAATACAATAATTTTCCCTTTACGAGAAAAAAAATCTTGTGAAGAAAAAAGATGATAAATACTTTCTTTCTGGGAGTAAATCTGAATAATTTCCACTCCTTTCCCTAAATTTTCTTTTATTGAGGATAAAAATTCTTTGAAAATTGGTTTTGGACAGTTTGCAAATACATATAAAGGTTTAATTTTCGCTTTCTTCCCTATCTCAACCAAAATTTGTTGATACCTTTTTTTCATATCAGAAGTTTTTTGAGGCTTTTCACAACTGCATCTCCAAATTCCTTTGTACTTACAACTTTTATTTTAGTTTTTCCTCTTTTTCCTTTTTGTGATTTCTTTTTTTCATCTTGAGATTTTTTCTCAAGCAAATCTTGGGTTCTAAAACCTTCCGAAAGAACATTCCTTATTGCAGTCTCTATCAAATTTCCCTCTTCCTTCATACCGAGAGAGTATTCACAGAGCATGGAAGCAGAAAGCAAAGTGGCAATTGGATTCGCTATTGATTTGCCAGCTATATCTGGGGCTGAGCCATGAACAGGTTCGTAAAGTCCTTGAATTCTGCCACCACCCAAATCCAAACTTCCTAAACTTGCGGAAGGACAAAGTCCAAGAGAACCTATTATTCCACCGGCTTCGTCTGAGATTATGTCTCCAAAAAGATTTGGGCACAAAACTACATCAAATTTTTGAGGGTTCAAAATAATGTAATAAGTCATAGCATCAACATAAATGTGTTCAAGTTTAACATCAGGGTATTTTTGTGCGACTTCGGACACAATTTTTCTCCAAAAGGAAGATACTTCAAGGACATTTGCTTTATCTACTGAGGTTACCAATTTTTTTCTTTTGCGCGCCATCTCAAAAGCAAGATGAGCTATTCTTTCAACTTCTTCTTTTCTATAAATCATCGTATTTAAAGCGTAATCTCCGAATATTCCTCTCGGTTGCCCGAAATACACATCAGATGTAAGTTCTCGCAAAACAACAAAATCTATTCCATCTGAATTTTTCAATGGAGAGATATAAGAAAGTTCAGGAAAAATTTTTATTGGTCTTATATTAGCCCAAAGTTCAAGTGCTTTTCTTATTTTAAGAAGTCCTGCCTCAGGTCTTTTATCAATAGGGAGGGAGTCCCACTTTGGTCCTCCGACTGCGCCGAGCAATATCGCATCTGAATTTTTAGCCTTCTCCACAACCTCATCTCTTATTGGGACACCATATTTGTCTATTGATACTCCTCCTATGAGATCAAAATCAAATTCAACTTTTATTTTCTTTTTTTGGAAAATAAAATCAAGAACTTTTACAGCTTCATCAACAACCTCAGGACCTATTCCATCTCCCGGAAGAACTAAAATCTTCATCATATTTTTTTATTTTATTTTTCTACTAATATAAGATTTTGGTGTTTTACAAGTCGTTATGCGGCAAAAATTTCAATTCTCTTCTTTTTCTTCTTTTAATCCTCCCTTCAATCCTTCTTTTTTTCAATCTTTTCCCCGATAAAGGATTTTTTGAAATATCACTATTTCAAAATCACGTCAAATCTTTTTGACTCGTTTCTGTATCTATATCTTTCACCTCTCCTCCTCCTCATCATCATCCTTATTTCTTTACTCCCGCTTTTATTTTGATTTGATAAAAAATTTTCTCAAAAAAATAAAAATTTTTTGATAAAGTATATCTGTAAAGATATGGAAGAGAAAAAGAAAAAAGAGGAGTCGAAAGAAGTTTTTGAAGTATCAAGGGACGGAAAGAAAATAAAAAAAGTAATAAGGGGAAGGTTCTTTGAAGACTTTGAAGTTGGAGAGAAATACTATCACCACTGGGGCAGAACCCTTACAGAAAGCGATAACATTTTATTTTCAACTCTAACGATGAACTATAACCCTATTTATTTCAACGATGAGTGGGCGAAAAAAATGGGATACAAAAGAGCAGTAATAAATCCTCTCTTGGTTTTTAATGTAGTTTTGGGTATGAGTGTTGAAGATCTCAGTGAGCAAGCCCTTGCTCTACTTGGATACACAGATATAAAATTCCCAAAACCAGTATATCCGGGTGAGACCATTTTTGCCTTCTCGGAAGTGATAGAAAAAAGAGAATCAAAATCAAGACCAGAGGCGGGAATAGTTACTTTCAAAACGGTAGGAGTAAATCAGGATGGTGAGATAGTTGTAGAATATAAAAGATCAGTTCTCGTAAAAAGACGGGAATTTATAAAAAAAGAACTTGAAGGCTAAAAATTTGCAAAGAAAAAATTTAACTTGTAAGAATGAAAATTGATAAATAATCAACCCAGAAAAAAAATGAATTTGTGTTTAAAATAAAAAAATGTAAGCCGGGTGGATTTCAATATCCACAAGGCTTACTAAAAGTAAATGAAGGTAAAAATGGAACACATTTTTGATGTCCCAGTAGATAAGTTTGATGAACTGTGGAATAATAAAGAGGTGATAGATAATGTTGTTGCAAAGCTCCCTAATGTAAAAAAAAGGGAGGTTATAGAGGAAGAAAACAAGGGCGGAGTAGTTTATAGGAAAGTATTATATGAGGGGGAAGCTGAAATACCTGATATAGTAAAAGGGGCTGTGAAACCTGATATGCTCAAATGGTATGAAATAACTACTTATTATCCAGACAAAAAGGAGTATGAGTTTGAAATGGTACCTGTTTTCTTCAAAGACAAAATTCATTTCAAAGGAAAAATAAAACTTGTACCGGAGGGAAACAAAACAAAAAGAATTATAGAAGGTGAGCTCAAAGTTTCTTTCAATCCCTTGGCGAACAAAATAATAGAAAAATTTATGAAAGATTATCTTGAAAAAAATATGGCAGTTGAAGCAAAAGTTCTATCAGAAGAAATGTCAAAAAAACTCAAAGAATTAGCATGAATAAAAAAGGAGATGATAGGAAAAAACATGAAAAAATAAATGAAGCTGAAATTAAGCTATCAAAAATAGGTAAATTCTCTCAAACTCCAAAAATTCCTAAAAATTGGGCAGAAGTAATTAAAGAAATCAGAAAAAAAGATAGAGTAATTATTGTTGGTGGGGTAGATGTTGGAAAAACATCTTTTACTATTGCTCTTGAAAGAAAGTTCAAAAATCCAGCGGTAATAGACCTTGATCCGGGTCAGCAGAGATTTTTCATACCGACTTGTGTATCAGCAAAATACAAAAATAAAATCTTAAAATTTTTTGTAGGAAGTACATCTCCAAGATTTTCAGAGTGGCTCATAATACTTGCTTTACAAACATTTCTGCAAAGGTTAGAAAAATTCAAACCTGATTTATTTATTTTAGATACTCCCGGTTTCATAGAGGGAGACAGAGCGGTTGTATTAAAAATTTCTGAGACTATAATTTTTCGTCCGACAAAAGCAGTAGTTATAACAGAAGACAAAACAAAAACTGAAAAATTGATTGAAGTTTTGTCTAAATTCTCAAAGGTTTATATATTAGATCCTTCGGAAGATGCAAGAAAAATTTCTCCGGAAGAAAGGGCAGAGATACGCCTTACAAAATTCAAAAATTACTTTTCAAAAACAAAGGAAATAATAATAATCAAAGAAGAGCAAAAAAAGAAGATCGTAGATATTTCACCAAAAATTGAAGACCAAGAAGTAACGAAACTTATTGGTTTTTTCAGAAATGGACTTACAGAAGTTGTAGGAATAATAAAAGAACAATCTGAAAGTGAAATGAAAATTATAATACCAGAGGATTATGAATGGAAAAATTGGGATTTTGCAATTTCAAGCACTATAAAATCTATAATTCCTATATGAGAATATGGTAGAAAGGGAAAAACTTCTTGAAGGAAAAACTATAATAGTGACAGGAGGAGGTGGTGGAATTGGATCTGAAATTTCAATATATATAGCAAAACTCGGTGCAAAAGTTGTTGTCAGCGATCCGGGAACAGACATAGAAGGTAAGGGGAGAAATCCATCAGTAGCGGATGCTGTTGTTGAAAAAATAAGGGAATTCGGTGGTCAAGCTGTACCAAATTATGACACAATAACAACAGAAGAAGGAGCGAAAAAAATTGTACAAACTGCATTAGAAAATTTCGGTAGCGTAGACGGTCTTGTAAATTGTGCAGGAAACATAAAAGATAATTTCACTCTTGATATGTCTTACGATGATTTCAAGAGTGTTATAGAAGTCAATCTTATAGGGGCATTTCTCATAGGGAAAGAGTGTCTAAAGGTTATGGTTGAGCAAGGAAAAGGAGGAAGTATAATAAATATGACCTCTGTTGCAGGAATATTGGGGAACTGGGGACAATGTAATTTTGCAGCTGCAAAAGCAGGGCTTATAGGTCTGACGAAAACTTGGACAGTTGAATTTGCAAAGTACGGAATAAGAGCAAACCTTATAGCTCCCACTGCAAGAACAAGAATAACAAAAACCCTACCAATATCAAGAGCAGGTGAAGAGGATGAAGATAGGTTTAGTCCAAAACATGTTGCTCCTGTTGCTGCGTTTTTGCTTTCAGACCTTTCAAAAGAAATTAACGGCTCACTCATTGCAGTATATGGAACAAAACTTTTCACATATCACATAGTAACGACCGAAGGAGTTTCAAAGAAAACAATTTGGACACCTTATGAGATAAAAGAAAAAATAAGGGAAATCTTTGAAATTGTTTAACTAAAAATATTTGCAAAAAAACACAAAAACTTTTTCAAAAAATGATTACTATTTTTTCTACTATGGCGCAGAAAAATATAAAAGTAAAGAACATAAAAAAATGGCTTTGCAGTTTATTCGCAATATCCTTGACCTTCCTTATTTCCTCATGCGGAGGTAAATCAGAAGATAAGAATAAAACTAACGGAACAAACCAACCTCAACTTTCTCCCGAAGCTCAGCAAGCATTAGAGAAAATTTCAAAGATATCAGCAGATGACTCTTTGCAAGGCATAATAACTCAATATAAAGAAGCAAGAAAAATAATAGCTGAAAGAATACAAGATAAAGAGAAACCACCAACAGCTGAAGAAAAATACATATACTTTATCGCTGATACTGCCTTACTTATCCACCAGCTAATTGAAGCAACAAATATAATAATCTCCGCAGTTTTGTCTGGAAAATTAGATCCACAAACAATAATAGATATAATCAACTCAATCACTCAAGCTCCACCACAATCAAGAATTTACCCAGCGCAAACAATATCTCAAGAGAAAATAACAAATATACCATATGGATGCGATACCCAGGGAACAACTGGCTTACTTTGCGGAGCTATTGATAATTTAATTCTTTCAAGGCTCGAAAAAAATTTAAAAATACTCCAAGAAATAGAAAGAGAAAATCCGAACCTGAAGTTAGAGGTGAAAAGTCTCATAATAAAAATACAACTTGTGGTTATAAAATATACGCTTGATTTTGGAGGAGAACACGATATAGGAATGGTATATTTCTTTGAGTCATTTTTACACTTTATTGATTCTATTTTCAGGTTGGCTTTTTCGGTGAATTTCGGGAACTTAACAGTATTGGTTAATGCTGGTCGAGATATTCCAAATTATCTAAATCAGATAACACAGGCAGGATACCCTCCAATTCAAGATGACCCAATACTACATTTCGGAAGAATAATAACCTACTTGCTTATAAGAGATCCTACTTTATTAACTCTTGCTTCTGAATTAGAAGTTGCGAGAGGAAGATATCAGCTTATTCAATCATTAGACAAAACCCAAAAATTCATTGACCATGTAATTAACAAAAACCAAAACTCACAGAAAACAATATTTTTCTATGACACTGAAAAAGAATCAATCAAGATGAGATATAAGTTCAATCAGGAAAATAGAGAAGTAGAGCTCATGAAAAAATCAGATTTTGAAAAATTTGGAGAAAAGATAAATCTTATGCAAAACAATATAGAAAAAGGTGGAGAACCAGTATCTTTATCGCGCGATATATTTTTTGTAGCATCAGTACTTTTGGTTGGTTTCATAAAATCTGGAATAGCAGAACCAATAGTAGATATAGCAATAAACTTTGCCGATCAAGATACAGCAAAGCTAATAAGGCAATTTTTGAGTTCAGATCTTTTCCAACCATCTCTTATAGCCTCTGTTCTTGCAGGAGTATTTGGAGATGTATTTTATCTTGATCTTGGAAAAGCTTTCTCAAATCTTATTGAAAGAAAAACGGAATACAGAAAATGGCTACCTGCTTGGACAACTTACTATTCTGTGGATAGGCAAAATGTTATTGATAACTTTAAAAATAACTTTGTAGTAGAATGGGACTGCGGAGATGGGGAGAAAAACGCAAAACTTTATGATGACTCAATAACTCAATTCAAAAGAGAAATGTTTGGATTAAGTTGCACTCAACCCGTTCTCCAACAGGATCCTCAACATTTTTCATCATCTCTTACATATTCAATAACTTGGAGTGTAACGGAACAGTATATTTTACCAGCAGATGGGGTTTTCTTTTCATTCCCATATATACTTTTCCAAGATCCTTCTTTTGGTGAGTTAGTTGTAATAAATAAGGCGGGTATAGTTGCTATTTCTGAGGAGAATTCACAGAAAATAGGAAGTTATCTCAGTTCTTGCGGAGTTCAAGAAGGTAAAAAAGCTTATTTTGATTTTCCTCGAGCAGGAAATTGCGCTTTAAATGCAGCTCTACAAAATATAATAGGAGGAATTTTAAAATTAGCACAAACGAGATAGTAATTTTATTTGTCCGTTTTCTATTTTTTCTGATACTAATCCCTCGTCTTGTAGCACATCAATATACCCTTGTGCTTCTGAGAATTTGAATGTCCAAAATTCATCAGGTAGATCTGGGTAGAGTAAATTCCCTATCTCATAGAGAGTTTTGGGAGATTCTGATATTATTTTCAGAACTTTCTCTTTTTGCTTTTCAACTCTTTTCCTCATTTTTGATACTACTTCTTTCACATTTGAGAAGGGTTCTAAATGTCCTGGAAAAACACAAGATATATCAAGTTCCTCAAGGATTTTAAGGCTTCTAAGCCAGTTTGGCAAATTCCTAAATCTGTCTTCTTTTTTTGGAAAGAAAAGAAGTGGAACTGGAAATCCTCGTGAGAAAATATGGTCTCCTGAAAATATAGTTCCTTCTTTTTCAATATATAAAATTATGTGTCCGGGAGTATGACCTGGGGTATGAAAAACCCTTATTTTTGTTCCTCCAAAATATATTTCATCTTGAATAGGTATAATATCTTGCTCCTCAACTTGATATTTTCTTGTGAAATATGATTTAGATTGTCTTTCAACTATAGAAAGTTTATCTTGTGGAACACCATTTTTTATAAGGAATTCTACTGCAAATTCAGCTGCCTCTCTTCTTATTTCTTTTGGTAATTCAATTACCCTATCTTTATCTTTTTCATGAACGAATATTGGAACTTTGACTTTGTTCAGAATCTCTCTCGCATTGCCATAGTGATCGGGGTGTCCATGCGTTAGTATTATGAATTCAAGTTTTTGCCATCCTCCGCAAATATCAAAAATAGCTTTCTCTAATTCATAAAAATTCTCTTCCGTTGGGAAGCCGGTATCAATAAGTGCAAATCTATCCCCTTCTTTTAATATAAATACATTTACCTCAAAGAAAGGCCAGGGGATTTTAAGCTTTACGCTTTTTATTTCCATAACTTTATAAATTACTAAATTTTAAATTTTATGCTTTTGAAGAACAAAAAAGTTGTTTTTGTTGCAATGAGTGGAGGTGTGGACTCTTCTGTCTCAGCCCTAATTTTAAAGCAGATGGGTTTTGATGTGGTAGGTGTGACATTTTTACTTTATGAATCAAAAGTAAAAGGTGAGGGTAGAACCTGTTGTTCAGCATATGATATATCTGACGCCGAAAGGGTTGCTATGAAAATAAAAATACCATTTTATGTTATGGACATGAGAGAAGAATTTAGAAAGTTCATAATAGAAAATTTCATCTCTGAATATAAAGCAGGAAGAACTCCGATTCCTTGTGTTCACTGCAACGATATCATAAAATTCAAGATTTTCTTTGAGAAAGCAAAAAAGCTTGGAGCAGATTTTATAGCAACTGGTCATTATGCCCTCAAAAGGCAAGAGAATGGTTATGCATACATATCAAAAGCTTATGATAGAAAGAAAGACCAATCATATTTTTTGTTTGGATTAAAATCAGAGCAACTTAAAAATATTTTATTCCCGGTCGGGGGAATGACAAAAGATTATGTGAGAAAAATAGCATATGATTTTGACTTGCCTACTGCAAAAAAACCAGAATCACAAGATATATGTTTCACAGAAGGTAAGGATTGGAGGGAGAAGATAAAAGAGTTTGGAGTTCAAGAGAAGAAGGGTGAAATAGTAGATATTGAATCAGGGAAAGTTGTTGGGGAACACAATGGGTATTTCTTCTTTACGATAGGGCAGAGAAGGGGATTGAATGTGGCTTTGGGGAGACCAGTTTATGTTGTAAAGTTAGACCCTGAAAAAAACAGAGTTTTTGTGGGCAATAAAGAAAATCTTCTTGTAAGAAAATTTTTCGTTGAGAACCTTTCATTTCCAAATGAGGAAATAGAGCAAAAGTTAGAAAATGAAGGTATGGAATGTGTAGTAAAGGTAAGATATACTCACGAAGGAACTGAAGCATTTGTTCGCAAACAAGATGGAAAACTTTTGATTATTTTCAAAGAAAGATTTGGACCTGTTGTCCCAGGTCAAGCCTGTGTACTGTATAAACATGATAAAGTCTTGGGTGGAGGATTTATTTCACATGTGGAATATGAATGGTGATTTTTTTTGATGACTTTTTTTGATGATATTATCAAATAAGAAAAAATTGCAACAACAAGAATTTCTGTGAATTCCCAAAAAATCAGTAGTGAGATTTATTCTATAAAAAAGAAGGGAGGATTCTAAAATTGGAAAAAGTTTTATCTCAACTTATACCAAACTTGGCGGAGCAGGTTAAGATGGGTAGTATTTTGATTGGTATTTATATTTTTTTCTTGGCAGCTTTTTTGGGTTACCACCTTATAACAAGAGTTCCTCCACTTTTGCATACTCCTCTTATGTCTTTGACTAATGCTATTTCAGCTATATCTATTGTTGGAGCTATGGTTATAGCTGGTATGAAGCACGATTTGGTCACAACGATTTTAGGAACGATAGCAGTTCTTGCAGCTTCAATAAATGTGGTAGGTGGTTACATAATAACAGAAAGAACTTTGAGAATGTTCAGAGGAAGAGGGGGTGGTAAGAAATGAGTCCACAATTCATAAACTTCCTTTATTTTATTGGTGCTTTATGCTTCATTTTAGGGATAAAGGGAATGACAGATCCAAAGACTGCGCGATTAGGAAACATCATAGCAGCAGTGGGTATGCTTATTGCGATAATTGGAACTTTGCTCAAAAAAGAAATAGTAAGCTATGAGTGGATAGCTCTAGGATTCATAATTGGTGGGATAATAGGAGCGCTAATAGCTATATTTATTCCTTTAACAAGGTTGCCTGAGCGAATTGCACTTTCTCACGCTTTTGGAGGTCTTGCTGCGTCTTTGGTTGGTATAGCAAAGTACTATGAGCTCGGAGCTGAGATGGGCTCTGTTAAAATAGCTGCAATAGGCTTTGAAGTCCTTTTTGGTAGTATGACTTTTACCGGAAGTATGATGGCTTTTGGAAAGCTTGCTGAAATCTTACCTTCACCCCCAATAACATATAAATTCCAGAACCAGAGCAATATCCTTATATTCATGGCGACTATTGCTTTGTGGATATATCTTATTTTTAACCCTGCTGCTTCCCACTTTTTCTATATTATGGTTGGCTTGGCTTTCCTTGTGGGAATACTCATAGTTTTACCCATAGGTGGAGCTGATATGCCAGTTGTTATTTGTCTTCTTAATTCATACGCAGGACTTGCTGCGGCAGCAACTGGGTTTGTTCTTGAAAACTACATTCTCATAGTAGCTGGTGCTTTAGATGGTGGATCAGGTTTTATTCTGGCAATACTTATGAGCAGAGCTATGAATAGGTCCTTTGCGAATGTTCTGTTTGGAGCTTTTGGTGCAGTCACAGAAGAGAGCTTAAAAAAACAAGAAGAATTTTACGCTGGGAAAGTAAAGTCAACTACCCCGGAAGAGGTCGCATATTTGCTTGAAAATGCAAGACTTGTTATGATCGCCCCAGGATACGGTCTTGCCGTCTCTCAAGCGCAATTTGTTCTTGGTGAATTGGCGAAAGTCCTCAAATCAAAAGGAATAGATGTCAAGTTTGCGATACATCCGGTAGCTGGTAGAATGCCAGGACATATGAATGTTTTGCTTGCGGAGGCAGGTGTCCCATACGAGGATTTGCTTGAACTTGAACCGTCAAATGCACTTTTCCCAGAAGCTGATGTAGCAATAGTTGTTGGAGCAAACGATGTTGTTAATCCGCTTGCGAGAGAAGATAAAGCAAGCCCAATAGCTGGAATGCCAATATTAGATGTAGATAAAGCGAGAACGGTTGTTGTGATAAAAAGAAGTCTTGCCCCGGGATTTGCCGGTGTTCCGAACCCCCTATTTATAAAAGAAAATACTCTGATGTTGTTTGCAGATGCAAAACAAGCCCTTCAAGAAATTCTCAACAACATAAAAGGAGTTGTATCTCGTCTTCACTGAAACTCAAATCAGATTCCAAAATTTTTAGTTCTCAAATTTTTTCAATAAATCAGATTACTATGGAATGTAGTGGGAAAAATAAAACTTGCAGCTGAAATTATAAACAAAAGTGAATTTACTGTTGTGCTAACGGGTGCTGGTGTTTCCGCTGAATCTGGAATACCAACTTTCAGGGGACCTGATGGTCTGTGGAAAAAATACTCACCGCACCAGCTTGCAACTTATGAGGCTTTTTTGAAAAATCCAAAACTTGTGTGGGAATGGTATAGTTGGCGTAGAGAAAAAATAAAAACTGCGGAACCAAATCCTGCCCACATTTCAATTGCAAAATTGGAAACAATAAAAGAAAAATTTTATCTCATAACTCAAAATATAGATGGACTTCACAAAAGAGCGGGTTCTCAAAAAGTAATAGAGTTTCACGGAAATATATGGAAAGAAAAATGTATAAGCTGTAATTTTAAAAGAGAAAGCTATGAAATCTATAAAGATGAACTCCCTCAGTGTCCAAAATGTGGTAACCTTTTGAGACCAGATGTTGTCTGGTTTGGAGAGCCGATTGACCATGATATTTTACAGATGTCTTTTGATTTGGTAGAAGAGGCAGATTGCGTTCTTGTTGTTGGAACATCAGCTGTTGTTTATCCTTTTGCGGGTCTTATAGAATTTTCAATAAAGTCTCAAAAAAAAGTTATAGAGGTTAATTTGGAACCAACTCCGTTTTCTGATTTATGCTATATTTCTATTCAAGGCAAAGCAGGAGAAATTTTACCTCAAATTCTAAATTATATAGTTCGGTAAATGTTTGACCAAATTATTGATGAAATAAATAGAGCCTCAATTCTAAGTTTAGACGATGCATTTGAATTCAAATATTCTACTCAGGAGAAGCTCCTTGATCTTTGGTTGAATCATAAAATAGATACTCAAACCTTTCTTTATGATCTTACGAAAATGTATGAGAAGATTTTAGATGAGTTGGTTGGATTGTATTTCCCAAAAGATCAAATTTGCGTTATGGCTTACGGCAAGTTCGGAGCAGAAGAGATAAATTTTTCATCTGATATAGACATAGCTTTTATTTTCAAGAGCGGAACAGATGAGGAAAAAATAATAAAGGCAGCAAGAAAGTTTATAAATGAAACCACAGAAAGAAAAGGGCAAAGGTTTTTGTGGAGAATAGATATTGAATTAAGACCAGGTGGTAGGACAAGTCCTGTTGCTGTGTCAGATAGTTTCTTTTTGTGGTATTATCTTAATCTTGGTCAAGTTGACGATAGATATGCTCTTTTGCGGGCTCGTCCTGTTGCTGGAAACATAAAAATAGGTCAAGACTTACTGAAAGAGCTTGAACCATTCATTTTCAGAAAATATGTTGATTTCTCTGTAATTGAAAGACTAAAAGAGATAAAGTTAGCCATTTCAAGACACATAAAAAGAGATGATAAAGTTTTTGATGTTAAATTCTCAGAAGGGGGAATTAGAGAAATAGAATTTGTTGTTTTTGTGAATCAGCTGATATTCGGTGGAAAAGATGAGAGGTTAAGACAAAAAAGAACTTCTTTGCTTTTAGATATAATCCAAGATTATCTTCCGGAGGAGAAGAACAAAACTCCGTCTTTGAAAGAATGCTATTTATTTTTGCGTGAGATTGAATCTCTTATTCAAGTTAACGAAGAACAAAGATTTACTCTTGAGGAAAAAGATATGGAAAGAATTCTTAGTTTTTATGGAATTTCACGGGAAGAATTTTCTGAAAGATTAAAAATTGTGAGAGATAGAGTTTCGGAAATCTTCAAGCAGACATTTGAGATAGAATTGCCAGATTACAAAATAATAACCGAAAATGTCTCAGATTACGAACTTGAAAAATATCTCTCTGAGTTAGGATATCATGATTTGTCTTCCGCAAAAGAAATCGTAAGAAACCTTTTGAGTAAAACTCTTTTTTTAAAAGAAAAGAAAAGAAAAGGAATTTTGGAATTTGAGATAAAGACAGAGGGAGTTTTGGTGTCTGAAAAGCTTGTTTCAGCTATTGTATGGTACTGCTCTCGCGCTCACGACAAAAACTTAGCTCTATCTTACTTTTCTTCTTTTATTAATGCAGTTGGTAGAAGAAAAGGAATATATTACATGCTTTCAAAAAATGAAAGGTTAGTTGAAATTCTCGCAAAGCTTTTCGGTGTTTCAAGATTGGCTGCAAATTACCTTATAAATCACCCAGAAAGCATTGATACTATTTTTTTAGCTTCTCAAATTTCTCCTGATTTGCCAGATGAAGTTGAATTTTGGGAAAGTATAAAATCGGGAGATGTTGATTCCATTCTTGATGAATTGAGAAAAATGAAGAAAGAAAAAATACTTCTGCTTTTGCTCGATGATGTTTCAAAGTCTTTGTCTCATGATGAAATTTCTGAAAGAATATGCAGCATTTATGACTTTTTTTTGCGTCAAACTTTATCTTTGACCACTCGTGAAAAGCTTAAAATAAATCTTCCTCCTCCTCATCTTAATTTACCGTTTTACATTATAGCTCTCGGGAAATATGGATCAAAGGAAGCTATATACGGTTCTGATGTTGACCTCGTTTTTGTTTTTTCTGAACCTGACCCTGAAAAATGGATAAGATTTTCTCAAAAATTCATCGTTTTTCTTACAGCATCTACAAAAGAGGGCTATGGATTACAAGTTGATATGAGGTTGAGACCTTCGGGGCATGCTGGTCCTCTCGCTTTATCTTTTGATGCTTTCTGGGAATTTTACTTGAACAAAGCTGATATATGGCAGAGACTTTCCTTGCTCAAATCTCGCGTTGTTTTTGGAGGAGATAAGAAGCATGAATTTGGTTATTTGCTCAACGAAATAAAAAAATTGGCTTTTGAAAATATTGATTTGGAGTCTATTATTTCTGCGATGAGAAATTTGAGAAGGAAGTCTTTGGAAAAACTTTCTTTAAAATTTGAGAATGGGAAAAAACTCATAAATTTGAAGTACTGTCTTGGTGGAATGCAAGATGTGGAGTTCATAACATTTTTCGTCTTGCTTAAAGAAAGAAAATTTGAACTTGATTTCAAGCAAGGAGTAATTTTTGCTTCTTACTTTTTCCCAAAAATAAAATCAGCATACGATGTTTTGAGAAAAATTGAAAAATATCTAAAAATCAGAAGTGATATACCTCTTGAAGATATATGGATTCAAGAAGATGATGGAGTATTTTGGGACGAGTTAAAAGATTTTTCTGGTGTTTCATACAAAGACTTCCTTGAAGCCAAAAAAGCAATAGCATCTGCTTTCAAAGAAATTTTCGGAGAAGTGTGATTTTGTTAATCCACTTATATCATTTTTTTATTTTGTTTTCGTGTATCTATCAATTTCTTGACTTTTTCGGTAAAATGATTATATTGTATAAAAACAAAAAGGAGGTGATTTTTATAATAAAGAATAAAGTAAGGGGGACGGAAAATAATAATATTGTTTTTAGGCTTCTGTCTTCTTCTTATTGCGCCAGAAATTCTTTTAGGTAAACAAAAACCAAAGATTATGCTCATTTTATTGATAGTTCTGAAAAGAACAATTTTCAGAAGGGGGAAAAATCTATGAAGATTTATCATTTTACACCGTTATTTGTTTTTTTATTGTTATTATTATCTGGGAGTTGTTCTGGGAGATCAGATAATAAAAATTGCGATTCAGGGGAGTCTATCTTTGTACTGGTATTCAGTATCAGATGAGAAAGGAACTCCTGTTCGACCTGATCATGTTTATGAGGTATTAGAAATAGAGGGGAAAGTAATTTCTAAAAATGATGAGTTTGTGGAAATAGAGGGGAAAATAATTTCTCAACATGAATTCTTTGAGTACCCTATTTCACGAGAAGGAATATTCAGAATCTATGTATATGATTATTATCCCGGCGATAAAAGAACGGGGATACTTCCTGTAAAGGCTGGACAAACTTATAGATTTGCTTTTCTTAACATACCAGGGTGGACATGGACATCTTTTTTGAAGATCTCTGATGACATCGGGTTAGTTTTTTGGGGAGAAACTACTGCTTTTTCTTTTGTTGAGCGCAGCTATATAGAGAAAGTAGCAAAAATGAGAAAGAGATTTTGAAATAAAAAAAGGAGAGGAATTTTGTATATCTAAATTTGCTTCTTCTGTTATCCCATCATGTTCGGTTGTACAAAAATTATTCTCTGTAAATTTAAGGTGTGGAGAAAACGAGATAAACTTGCGCCCTGGGGAAGAAAAACAGATAGTTTGTTTTGGAACAAAGTATCTTGTTCATCTTTTGGTGTCCGAAGAGTCAGGTTTGGTACCTGAGGAAGAAAATAAGGAAAACCGTTGTATTATTGTTGATGGTGTCCGTCCTAATTTTTCTTTTTATATGAAAAGATCAGATTAATTTAGTTTTTTAAAATTTTAATTGATTGTTTTATGCTATATGAGGATTTGATTGAGTCTTTTATTTCCTTTTTATCTTCAAGGAATTTTTCTCAGAACACTTTGAAGTCTTATAGGGAAGACCTTTTACAATTTTTCTCATTCGCAAAAAAAGAACCTTATGAAATTGATGTTCAGGATATTGAAAGCTTTATAAAGTATCTTGTGAAAGAGAAAAAGGCGGAAGATTCAACTTGTGAAAGAAAGTTAGCATCTTTGAAATCGTTTTTTAGATTTCTTGAAATTAAGGGAATTATAAATAAAAATCCGGCGGATCTTGTGCCTTTCAGGAAAAGAAAGAAAAAGATTCCTGATTTTTTGAGCGAAGATGAAGCCTTATCTCTTTTAGATGTTGAGAAAAAAAGAGATCTTGCTTTAATTTCTACACTTTATGGCTGCGGTTTGAGAATTTCAGAGCTTGCGAACCTCAAAATTTCTGACATACAAGGAAATTTTATAAGAGTGAAAGGTAAGGGAAATAAGTGGAGGATTGTTCCAATTCCTGAATTTACGCTTTCTGTTCTGAAAGATTACATTTTGGAGAGAAATAAAGTTGCAAAAACAGATTTTCTGTTTATAAATAAATTTGGCTCCCGTCTTTCTGAAAGATATATAAGGAAAATAGTGCGGCGTGTTGGTATTTTGAAATTAGGGAAAAAAGTCTGGCCCCATCTTCTCAGACACTCATATGCTTCTCATCTCCTCAAAAACGGAGCAGATATAAGAATAATTCAGGAACTTTTAGGACATTCTTCTATAAACACTACTCAAAAATATTTACATCTTGATTTAGATAGCATACTTTTTGTCTATAAAAAGTCGCACCCAAGGGAGAAAGATTAATCAACACCAGACTTTTTATTTATTCTTCTTATTTATTCTTCTTGAATTATTTGTTCTACCCAGTTTTTTATTGTCTCATATTTTTGAGCTCCAACCATCAAATACTTGCTATTTGCTACGAGTGTTGGTACTGCTTGGATACCATATCGGTAAGCTCTTTCAAGGTCGGAAATTATTAAGTCAAAGGTTTTTCCGTCTATAAAGGCTTTATACCACAGATCTATATTTATTCCGATATCTTTTGCGCATTCTAAAAGAACATCAAACTCTACGATATTCTTACATTCTGTAAGGTGTGCTTTTTGAATTCTGTCAAACATATCCCAATGGGCATCTTGCCCCCCGACGATTTCTGCCGCTTTGCAAGCGAGAAGTCCGGGCAAAGAATATGGATAATCAAAATCTCTTTTTTCCATAAGATCCGCATTTATTCTGTGTTCGTCGTCATGTAAGTTTGCGGCTCTCCAATGGTTTAAGATTTCTTTTTTTCCTTTTTCTTTTGAGCCGAAGATTTCAATTATTGATTCGGGTGTTGGAGCAAGGGCGAAACACCTGTGGATTACTTCAACTGGATATTCTTTTGCAATTTTTCTTACCCTTGGAGATATAACATAGCACCAAGCGCAGAGAACATCATGGAAGAACTCTACTTTTATCTTACCTTCTTGCTCTTTGATTTCCACAATTTATATTTTAAATTTCTTTTTTTTTATTTTTGAGTTTTTTGCCTGATTTTTTTCTTTTTTCTTGAATCGTAATTGAAATTTTGGTTGATTTGATTTTTGGTCAAATTCAATGATTGAATGTGTTCCTTTACTTTTTCCTTGAACTTCTCAAATTCTTCAAGATATTTTTTTGTCATTTCTGCAAGTGATTGCTTCCAGAATTTTTCACCTCGTGATATTATATCAAGTTCCTCCTCCATTTTTGCTGTAAATTCGGGGGAGCATATTTTTGGGAAATATTTTTCTAATATTTCATCTTGAAATAGTCCATCTTCTGTTGGGATTAGTTTCCCATTTTGCTCAAATATATAACCTCTTAATTTTAATGTTTTTATTATTGTTGAGTATGTTGAAGGTCTTCCTATTCCTAATCTTTCAAGCTCTTTTATGAGTGAAGCTTCTGTGTAAAGCGGAGGAGGATTTGTGAATTCTTTTCTATAAGATATTTTTGGGTATTTTCTTTCTGGTGAAACTAAAATTTTGTTTTTAAATTCAAAAGAAAGTAAAAATGAGAAAGCATCTTCTCCTTCATATTCCTCTTCTTTTTCTTCTTTTATCTCATAGTTCCATAATTTAAGAAAACCTTCTTCTTTTAGTTTTTTTGCCTTTACTTTGAAGAAAAATTTATCAGGTAGTTGCGGAGATTTCAGTATAACCTCTATCGTATCAAATATTGCGTTTTTTGATTGAGAAGCTAAAAATCTAAAAGAGATTAACATTAGAAGCTTGTCGTAAGGGGATAGATTAGATTGCCTAATTTGTTTCAGTGATTTTATGTTATAAAAAAGTCTTTCAAATATTTTGATTCCTTCTTCCGTTGGTCTTATAGCCTCATGTGCTTCTTGGGCATTGGCTACCTTTGTCTTCCACTTTCTTCCTGCATTCTCTATATCTTGAAAGTATTTTGAGAGGAATTCTTTTGCTATATTTTCTCCCTCTTCTGACAAAGATACAGAGTCTGTTCTATGGTATGTTATCAATCCTCTTTCAAAAAGTTCTTGGGCTAACCTCATCGTAAAATCAGAAGAAAAACCGAGGATATTTTTTGAATCTTGAAGTAAAGATGAGGTTGTATAGGGAGGAAAAGGATATTTTACATCTTTTCCTCTTCTGAATGATGAAACTATCAGTTCATTTACTTTTTCACATATCTCCTTTGCTTCTTGTTCCGAAAGAAAGTGTTTTACTCTTGCTCTATTAATTCCATTTTCTTCATATTTTTCATATAAAAGCGCATTTACTTTACCAAAATCTGCAAAAACAATAAAGTAGGGCTTTCTTACAAAATCTTTAACCTCTTTCCATCTTTTGGCTATAAGATGTAGCGCAGCCGACTGAACTCGCCCTGCGGACGAATTTTTTCTTATAGAAAAAAATACAGGAGACAGAGTATATCCTACGATTCTATCTATTAACCTTCTTGTTATTTGAGCTGACACAAGATTCATATCTATTTTTCTTGGGGAGCTCAGAGCGGAGAGAACTGCTTTTTTTGTTATCTCGTGAAATACAACTCTTTTTACATCTTTTAAACCCAAAACTGATGCCACATGCCACGCTATCGCTTCTCCTTCTCTATCTGGATCTGTTGCTATTATAACTTCGCTTGAATTTTTAACTTCCTTTTTTAACAAATTTACAACTTTCTGTTTGATTATTTCCCAAGTTATTTTTACTTCGCCTGAGATTATGTCGTTGAGAGAAAATCCCATATGTTTTTCAGGCAAATCTCTTATATGTCCAAATGTAGCAAGAACTTTGTAATCTTTCCCCAATATTGAAGATATTTTTTTACTCTTTGTCGGCGATTCAACTATTAATACCTTTTTCCCGTTATTTGATGACAGATTCTTCATATGCAAAACTTAACTTGCTCTTACCCATTCTTAATTTTTGATTAATTTTTGTTCCTTATTTCCCATTTACCTTTTATTTTGATAATTTTAGCAATTTAAGGATTTTTTCTTGTGTTTTCCTCTATCTTATAAAGTATATTTTGCAATTGCTTTTTGTGTTTCAACAATAATAGTTACTGTTGCTACAATCCATTCAATTTCCATCTCTCTTACCTCCATTCCGATTTTATTAAATAATTCTCTTATTAAAAATTTATGTATTCCTTCACAAAAAAGTAGATTGACTATTTTTATATTTATGCCAACAGTTACAGGTACAAATGACATTTTCGGAGATGTGGCAGAGAAATTTAGATTTTTAGAAAGTTTTGCAAGTAAGTATTTTAAAAGGTTTGGTTTTGAGGAACTGAGAACACCTATAATTGAATACTCTTGGGTTTTCAAGAAAACTCTTGGTGACTCTTCTGATATTGTTATGCATCAGATGTATTCTTTTGAAGATAAAGATGGAAAGGAAATTGTTCTGCGACCTGAGGGAACTGCTGCTGCTGTCAGGTTTTTTATTGAAAAACTTTGTCATACTAACCCTCGAGCAAAAATCTTTTACATTGGACCTATGTTTAGAAGAGAGAGACCCCAAAAAGGAAGATATAGGCAGTTTCATCAAATAGGTTGCGAGATGTTTGGTTTTGACTCTCCTGAGAGTGATGCATACCTTATCTTTCTTTTGAGTGAGTTTTTATCAAATATTGAAATTAAACATAAAATTGAGGTAAATTCAGTTGGTTGCAATTTATGTCGTCCAAATTATTCCTCTGCTTTGAGAGAGTTTTTTGAGGGGAAAATTCTATGTGAAGATTGTCAAAAAAGAAGGGAAAGAAATCCGCTGCGAATCCTTGATTGCAAAAAAGATGTAGAGGTTGTCAAAGACGCTCCAAGTATTTTATATTTCCTTTGTCAAAAATGTAAAACTCACTTTGATTCTGTGATAAATAATTTGGAAAAGTTCGGAGTTGAATTTGAAGTTAATCCAAAGATAGTAAGAGGACTTGATTACTATACGGGAACAGTTTTTGAAGTTTTTTCTGAAAAGACATCTTTAGCGATAGCTGCTGGAGGGAGGTACGATTTACTCGTTGAGTTTATGGGAGGACCTAAAACTCCTGCTTTGGGCTTTGCGATAGGAGTGGAAAGAGTAGTGGAAGTGTTAAATTTTCAACCAGATAAAAAGCGCTTAGGCTTATTTATTTGTTATACTTCTGAGGGAAAGGAAAAAGCTTTTGATTTTTTCACAAAAGTTGTGAGATCTACAAAAATCTTGAGATCTTTTTCTTTTTCAGGGGAAGAAATAATAAAAGAATTAGGAGATGATGATCTCAAATATCACATAGCAAATAGGTTTGACATAAGTGTTGAAACGTCAAAAAGTTTGAAATCTCAGATAAGATATGCAGATTCTCAAAATTTCAGGTTCGTAGCTATAATTGGAAAAAATGAAATTGAGAAGGGCACAATTACTTTTCGCGACCTTCAGAACTCTCAGCAGTTTGAGATGAAAGAAGATGAACTGCTTTTTTGAACACATCGTAAATATAAAATGTTCCTGTTATAAGTATTATTTCGCCATTTTTTGAGATATCTGCACATAAAAACGGGGCTTCTTCGTAGGTGACAATTTTTATCTTTGGAGCTATCTTTTCACTCTCTGCAAACTCCTTTATTTTCTCTTCTTCTACCCATCTCTCATCAGGAAACCTTGTGATAAAGAGTTGCTCTATTTTTGGTGATAAAATTTTCAAGAACTCTCTCCAATTTTTGTCTTTCCTGAAAGATACTAACACGTTGATTTTTTTATCTTTTATGCTATCTTCAAGGGCTTGGAATATTGCTTTGGCTGAAATCGGGTTATGTCCGCCATCATATATTATGTTATCAAAATATTCAAATCTTCCCTTTATGTGGCTGAGATCAAAATCAAAATTTTTTATGTATTTGCCAAAGAATTCTTGTAAGATAAAGAAGGAAGAAAACGAGGCGAGAACTGCATTCTCTAAAAAAGGTTTTACTCCTGAAAAATTAATTTCAATACATTCTTGGAACTTGCTTTTTTCAAAAGCTAAAAGATTAATTTTGTACCAAAATCCATCTTTTTTTTCATTTTTTATTTCCCACCAGAAATCGTTTATTATTTGACCTTTTGAGACCAAAGATATAACTTCGTATTGGGGTTCTCCTTTTTTATGGATTGTGATTCTTGTTGATTCTGGGGGAACGCAAAGAGCTTTTTCGTAGGCTATACTTTTTATATCGTCACCTAAGACATCTTCGTGGTCTTTATCTATTCTTGATATTACGCCTATTTTTGATTTTGCACAGGCTACCGCATCAAGTCTTCCACCAAGACCTATCTCGCATGATGTGAAATCTACTTTGTTTTCTGCAAAAAATAAAAAAGCCATAACAGTTGAATGTTCAAAGTATGTCAGCTCTACTCCCCTTTTTATTTCAGCTTTCCACACTTCATTTGAAAAATAGGAAATCTCTTCATCTGAAATTTCTTGTGATTTTCTGTCTTTCACGATTTTTATTCTCTCTGAAAATCTTTCAAGATGAGGTGAGGTGTAGAGCCCTATTTTCCCGAACCGAGAAAGCTCAAATGCTATTTCGGTTGTAACTTGACCTTTACCTACGGTTCCAGCTACGGTGACTGACTCAAATTTTTTCTGTGGATTTCCAAAATATTCCAATATTTTTTCTATTCTTTCTAACCCTAATGCTATTTTACTTTCTTTTTTTGAAAATAGGGGAATGTCGTTTGTTTTTTGAATTTTTAGTCTTTCCACGATTCTGCAAGTTTTTCTTTGAGAGTTGCGGGTTTAAAAGGTTTTACTATGTAATTTGTGACACCTTCTTGAATAGCTGTGAGAACTTTTTCTTTTTCTGCTTCTGCTGTCAGCATAATTACTGGAGTATCTTTATATGCTGGCATCTTTCTTAGCTCCCTTAAAACATCAATTCCTTGCATAATTGGCATGTTCCAATCAAGGAATATAAGGTCAAATTTTTTCATTCTGAGTTTTTCAAGGGCATCCTGCCCATTTTCTGCCTCCTCTACATTCATATATCCGAGCTGTGCAAGAATATCTCTTACTATTTTTCTTATCAGAGGTTGATCATCTACTAAAAGTATTTTTATTTCTTTTGGCGGCAAACCCATATAATAGAAATTTTACCAATATGTTTTTGCTAACTTAATTAGCATTTACCTTTGTAAAGCCATTTTATCTTTACTATATAAATACGATCTTATATGTGTTATTAGCATTATTAAAGAAAGTAATGTAATTTTTAGAAATTTTGATAAATTTGACATAAAATATACTTGCAAAAGTTATATAAATTTGATCTTATGATAAAATTTATCAAAAATGAAATATGAAAAACAAGAAGATATGGAATACGATAACCAAAAGGATAAATTAAATATAAATGAGAAGGAAATAGAGAAAAGATGGGAGGCTCAACCTTTCAATCCTATGCTCTATGAGAATGAAGCGGAAAGCAAAATAATAGTACTTATTGACACATTATCTAAGATGATCAACTCTGAAATTTGGAAGGCAATCAAGAATTTCAATATAAGTCTCACGCAAGCACAAATTATAACTTATCTACTATTTTCACCTAACAACAAAAAGAATATAAGCTATATTGCAAACAGCTTAGGTGTGTCAAAACCAACAATCTCTCGCGCCGTGGATAATCTGATAGATAAGGGGATAATTGAAAAAGCTGTTAATCCAGAAAACAGAAGATCCCATATTTTGACGCTTACTCAAAAGGGAATTCAGATTGCTCTCCATATATTTGAATACTTTTCGCAAATGAGAAAAATACTTGCTAACTCAGGTGTTGAGGAAAAAAAGGAAATTTTAAAATCTCTCCTCTGGATTTTATATAAATTGGTTGAAAATAAAATTTTGCCACAAATTCCATCTTGTATTTTCTGTCAAAATATGGTATCGGAACAGGATATATTTTCAGGGAGCGATGGCAGTATTTGGTGCAAAAAACTTAATCTTTTTCTTATTTTAGAAACCTTAAAAATAGATTGTCCATATTTTCAAAGCAAATATTCTTCTGAAGGAAAAGTGAAAGTTAGAAAGCGTAGAAGGAAAGAAATATCAGTTTAGTCTCAATTTGAAATAGTAAATATAAGATATTGTTTTTGAAATAATTTTCGCTGATGTCACTTCGGAGTGGAAACTTTTTTCATCCTCATCGGGACACATTTCCACAAAGTCAGCTCCGCATATTTTACCTTTAAAATTGCTTATTATAGATTTTATAATATAAGTTGCCTCTCTGAAAGAAAAACCAGGCGGCTCTGGGGTACTTAGGTGAGGTATGGAGGACGGGTCAAGGAAATCGTAATCAAAACTCAAATAAAGTAAATCTGATTTTTTATTTAGAGCCTCTACCTTTTCTTCTAATATTTCAAGCGAAGGTATATAAGGGTTTTTATCAAAGAAATCTTCAAAGAAGATGAATTTATCTTCAACTCCTAACTTTTTTATTTCATCTAATTCTTTGGGAGATATGTTTCTTACTCCTATACATAAAAAATCTTCAATATAGGGTATAGAAAGATAAAGAGCACAAGCGTGAGACAATTTATTCCCTTCAAATTCACTGAACATATCTGCATGGGCATCAAAAAATATTGCTGAGATTTTACCATAAAACGAACTTATACCTTTGAGTATCCTATGTGTTATAAAATGTTCTCCTCCTACGGTTATTGGTATTTTCCCTTGTGATACAATATATCTTACCTTTTCTTCAAGTTCGTCTAAATTATGTACTTTTTCAGTTGTGTATATCCCACAGTGTGTGAAATTAATTTTTAGTTCTGTGTCTATATCTTCTATTTGCCATGAAGCTCTTATTATTTTTTCAGGTGCTTTTTCTGCTCCTTTTCTACCACAAGAGGTTCCTCCTATTTCTGCTGGTATTATTATGAATTTTGAATCGTCAAATGAGGAATCTACATTAAGAAATTTCTGTGAGGCTTTTCCCATTTACGGAACAAACACTGCTGCGGAAACTACTGTTACCCACTCATTGTTTTGTCTACATTCAGCGTCTACTGATATATAAGATGTCCTTATTTTGTATCCGTTAAGATTTAGGACTTCTTTCGCTTTAATTAGATCTTCATCTACATCATATTCGTAGCCCAATATTGTAGCTAACATATACGCTGCTATTTTTTCTGCTCTTTTCCCAGCTTCTTCTTTTGTCATACCGAAAGCATGGAACTCGGAAAGATAACCATGTATGTTTTCATTTTCTGGTATTGCAAGCCCAACAGATGCTGAAACTATTCTGCCTTTTTCACAGGCGGAGTTTTTTGAAAGAACACAGAAGACGATCTGTCCTGCTTTTAGTTCCTTTAACCCTTCTTCAATTGATACTAACTTTGCACCCGGAGGAATTATTGATGATACATTCACAAGATTGAATTGACCTATTTTTGCATCTCGTAGAGCTAACTCAAATGAGGCTAATTCTTCTTTGTGGTAACCTACCCCTTTTGTCAGGAAAAACTTTCTTGGGACGAAACTTATTTTTGGTTCCACTGCTTTTCCCTCCCCTTTTTGTTTATTTTATTAATTTGAAGGAAAAAATAAATTTTCGTTTTGGAAGAAAGAAAAAAACGAAATTTTTCTTCAAAAATTTTATAGATAATTTTGTGGATACCACAAAAGATATAAATATTAGATAATGAAGGAGGGTTTAGATATGTTTGGGGAGTTTGAAAGGGAAAAGGCTTTGCTCCGAGCCATTTTGGAACCATACTTTAATTTGAAAGAAGACGGTGAATATTTGATAGCTGAAAAAGATGGGAAAAGAGATTTATGGGCTATAAAGATAAATCCACCGACTCCCGCATCGTGTGAGATGACTGCAGGTAAAGTTATTGAGTTCAAACCATCGGGCTATGTTTTTGTTGTAAGCCAGTTTGAGGATTGGGTTCAAGCTCTTTCAGATTCTTTGAGAGAAAAAAATTTTAATATATCAGTAAAGAGAGTTTCTCCAATAGATATTGGAGCTATGACGGCGGGATTTTTACCATTTTCAGAACATATCGGAGTTGCTGTGAGAAATCTTGATGAAGCCGAAAAAAAGTTTGAAGATGTCCTTGGAATAAAACCATCAGGAAGACATAAAGTTGAAACAGAGGGACTTACAGCATCTTTTATATGGGTCGGAGCAACTCGTATAGAGCTTCTTGAACCTTTCAGTGATAGCTCTGCTGTCAAATCCTTTCTTGAAAAAAGAGGAGAGGGCATTCATCATATAGCCGTTGAAGTAGATGACTTTGATAGAAAAGTAGAGGAGCTTAAAAATAAAGGATACAAGATAATAGGTCCCAGAATAGGAGCAACGGGTAAGAGAGTAGTTTTTATTCATCCAAAAGATTTTCTCGGAATTTTACTTGAACTTGTGGAGAAGGGATACAGAGCAAAGTCTTTTGAGGATCATTGAAAAAGTCAGGTTAGAGGATCAAAATTAAATTTGAATTCAAATTTCCGAAATCATTTTTTTGATTTCCTCTACTGATTTTTCAGGTTCAACTTCTTTTTTTGTCTTTTTTAGTCTATCTATTATTTCTATTTTCCCTTTTTCTTTGAGTGTTTTCCCTATCACAATTTTTATTGGAGCTCCCCAAAGATCGCAATCTGCAAATTTTTCTCCGGGGCTCACATCTTCTCTATCATCAAGCAAAGATATATCTTCAAGTTCTGCATGAATTTTTTCTGCTGCGGCTAAAATAGCTTCGTCTTTCATATTTATGGGAATTATATGGACTTTGAATGGCGCAACTTCTGGAGGGAAAGCCACACCTGTGTCATCTCCGAATTTTTCAGCAAGTGCCGCAACAGTTCTTGAAACACCTATTCCGTAGCATCCCATAACTACAAATTTTTTCTCTTTGTTTTTATCTGTGTATGTAAGTCCCATAGGCTCTGAGTATTTTTTACCAAGATAAAAAACGTGTCCGAGTTCAAGACCTATTTTCTCTTTCAAGATACCTTCTTTGCATTCTGGGCATATATCACCTTCTTCTGCGTATGCTATATCGTATATTTCGTTTATTGGAAAATCTCTGCCGGGAACAACATTTATGTAGTGGTAATCATCTTCATCTGCTCCTGCGACTCCGTCAACGCAATCAAGAACCGTTCTATCTACTATGATTTTGCCTTTGTATTTTAGGGGACCTATAAATCCCTTTCCTGCTCCGAAAATTTTTCTAACATCTTCTTCGCTTGCAAGTTCAAAGTTTTCTCCTAAAACTTTTGCTAATTTGTCCTCTGAAATTTGCCTATCTCCTCTCACAAGACACAAGTAGTATTTTCCGCTTTCAGTTTTTACGAAGAAGGATTTTATTATTTTTGATGTTGGAATTTTTAGGAATTTTGCGAGCTCTTCCACTGTTGTTGTTGATGGTGTATATACTTTGCTTTTTGGGGGTATGGTTGAGGTTTTGCTTTTAAGATTAGCTATTTTCTCATCAACATTTACAAAAAAGCTTGAAATTTCTTTTTTTGAAATGAAATTGCATTTTTGACACTCCATAATTTTGTCCTCTCCATATTCTGTTGGGAATATGAATTCATGAGAGAATTTTCCTCCTATTGCTCCAACTGCGGCTTGAACTGGTATCACATCAAGTTTCATTCTTTCAAAGATTCTTTCGTATGCTTTGTAAAATTTCCAGTAGGTTTTTTCTGCTTCTTCTTCTGTCCTGTCAAATGAATATGCGTCTTTCATTATGAATTCTCTTGCTCTTATTATTCCAAACCGTGGTCTTGCCTCATCTCTGAATTTCGGTCCTATTTGAAAAAGAGAAAATGGAAGATCTCTCCAAGATGAGATTGCAAATCTAACAAGGTCAACTATTATTTCCTCATGTGTTGGTGCGAGACAGAAATCTCTTTCGTTTCTATCTTTAAATCTGATGAGTTCCTTGCCATATACATACCATCTTCCAGTTTCTTTCCAGATTTCGGCTGGGTTCATAATTGGTAGAATAACCTCAAAACAGTTTATTTTTTCCATCTCTTCTCTTATAATTTTTTCTACATTTTTCAGAATCTTAAAGCCAAGGGGGGTAAAATCATATATGCCGGAAGCTAACCTTTTTATATATCCACCTTTTGTAAGAATAATATGGCTTTTTGACTCTGCATCTTTTGGAGTTTCCCTCAAAGAAAATATAAAATATTCTGATACCTTCATAGATAACACAATTTAATTGTGTAAAGATAATAGAAAAATTTAGCAGTTTCATATTCCTTTATACATATTTCTTCTCAAAAAATTTATCTTGAAAGAGGAGTTCTTGCAAGTGCAAAAGCTATAACATCCTTTGCCCCTTTTTCCCTTAAAACTTTGCTACATTCAGATAAGGTTGAGCAAGTTGTCGCAACATCATCTACAAGCAAAACTATTTTACCTTTCACATCTTTCACGCATACGAAAGCTCCACGAGGATTTGAAATTCTTTCTTCTTTTGGTATATCAAGTTGAGACGAAGTATTTTTGATTTTTTCCAGTGCAAAAACTACCGGTTTTGATGAAATTCTTGAAACCAAATATGCTATTGAAAAGGATGGATTATAACCTCTTTTGACAAACTTTGAAATATAAGAAGGAACAGGAACTACTATATCAAAATCTATACCAGAAACAATTTTCTGTATATCATAAGAGAAAGCCTCTAATACAAAAAGTTTTCCTTCAAACTTTATTTTTTGCAAAATAACTTCACCATACCCACTATAAGAGAAAATAGAAAAAAGCTTTGAAAAATTGAACTCAAAACTTGCACAATCTGGACACTCCATATTTTCAGGTAAAACAAGAGAACATCTTTTACAATGAGGGAAATTTTCAATAAAATCTATTTTGCTTTTGCATTCAGAACAAAGAGAGAGCTCCGAAACTTCACTACAAATGATACAGTTTGGAGGAAAGAAAAGATAAGAAAAAGACTGAAAAAGCGATTTTATAAAACTCAAAGATTTTTCAAGAAAAAGCGAGAAAGAAAAATTATCAGACTTCATAGTTTATTTACTTTTTCTTTTCTGTGCTCTTTTTGCTTTTTGCTTTCTTTTTATTGAGAATATGTAGTTCAATTAGTTTCAAAGCTCCGTAAGCGCCCGAGTACTCTTCAAGCTGAGCTGGAAGAATATTTAAGCTGCGAAAGATTGGTTCTATCAGTAATTTCTTTGAGTAATCTTTTACCATATCAAGAACCTTTGGAAAATGCCGAATAACACCGCCGGAGATTATAATGGCGTGAGGATTAAATATATGAGCCAGAGTTTGAATGACTTTTGCAGTGTAAAAAGAAAAAGTATCAAGAGCCTTCAAAGCATATTCATTCTGCGAGTTAGCCAAAGAAACTATCTCCTCAGGAGTTCTTAACTCGCCTGTTATATCTTTGTAGTATCTTGATATAGCTCTTGCAGAGACAAATTCCTCTGTGCAGCCTACCCTACCGCATGCGCAGACTCTTCTGCTATCTTCAACTAATGGTATATGTCCGACTTCCATTGCGATTCCATCTGCTCCAAAAAGAGGTTTCCCATCTATCACAGCTCCTCCGCCTAATCCTGTTCCCAAAGTTATGCAGAGAACAATTCCTTTTTTTCTCCAAGGTTTCCCTGCGCCGAACCAGACCTCTCCTAAGCATGCGAGGGTAGCGTCATTTGCCACCGCAAATTCTTTTCCTTGAATTTCAATTTTTTTACCATCAAGATAAGGTATGTTTGGAGATTGAAAGATGAAGCCATCAAAACTTACGAATCCAGCAACTGCAATTCCTACACCGTCATAACCTTCTGATATTTTGTTAAGAAAATCAAGAAGGCCAGAAAAGTTTCCGGGATTACTCTCTAAAAATTTTTTACCTTCTGAATCAACAACTTTCAAATACGAACCGCCTATATCTATACCCATCAGCTTCATCTTCACAACAATAAAAAGTTTTTTCTTTTATAAAAAGTTTGGTTTATAAAAAATTTTTCTTTTGTAATTTATTGTGTTCTTTTAGAAGTTTTTTTCTCTTCTTTTAAAAGCCTTTTCCTTTTTTAGAAGTTTTTTCTTTGGGTAGGATTTTTTTTAATTCCGTAGCATAATTTCCAAAAATTTAAAGATTGTTTTGATAGGAGATTCTCGTATTTTTTAAGGAAGTTTTTGATTTTTTCTTTTCCTATTGCTTTTTCAAGAATTTTGACCTGCTCTTTATTTCCTATTTCAAGAACTCTTGCGATAACAAATGGAGAATCAAGCTTTTTCAAAACGGAATTCCATTTATAGTCCCAAAAAAGCTCTTTGAGAATTTTGATGTTTTTACTTTTATTCATCATATTTTAGCGAATTCCTTTATGAAAAAGTTTTTAACTGTCAGCAACCTCTTACTTTGCCTTCTTATTTTGGTACAAACCCACCTCCGAATCATATTCAAATCCATCAACTACATAAATTCCGGAAAAGTAGTATTTAAGTTTTTTCTTCCAATCATCAGATAAGCTCAAATGTGATAATTTGTTGATAGCCAAATTCTCAGGTGTTATCTTTTCTTCCACACTCCAAAACGGGACATTTACTACAAACTTTGAAAGAATTTCCTTTTTAAACTTGGTATAAAGCCCATTTTGATTTATTTGATTGCTGCTTACAAAATTTCTCAATTCTTCCTTAAACTCTTCAAATTTATTTTTGGGAATAATTTGAATATCATAAATTCTTCTGAAAAGCTTAAAAGCTTCTCTCTTTTTATCAGAAACGAAACCCGAATTGAGAATTTCATAAGTCTTTTCAAAATCTTCAAGATATTTACTATCTTCGGGAAGACCTGAATAAAGCAAATCTACCATTAGGTATTTATCGTATTCTGAAAGTTCATAACTATATTGCTGATTCTGATTTGGAAAAATGTCCTCTAAAATTTTTTTATCTTTTTTATTTTTCCTTAAATTTAAAATTTTTTTATCTTTTTTATTTTTCCTTAAATTTTCAGAAGCCCAATTTTTCAATTCTCTCACCAGTTCTTCATTTCCTAAATCTTTTGATTTACTTAAAATTTTCAAACTCAAAAGAATTACATCTCTATCATAAACATATTCTTTACCTGATTTATCATAAACATCTTCTTTACCTGATTGAAGTCCATTTTTAAAAACCCATACAAAGATATTTGTTTTAGAGCTGTTATATTCATCAAAAGCCTTAAATTCCCGATCTAAACTTCTTTCTTCATTACCGCTTTTGTTATAAACTTTTCCGCTCATGTAAAAATATCTTCTTGCTACTCTTCCCATTCTTTGAACCAATGAGTCAAGAGGACAAATTTCCGTAAAAAGAACATCAGCATCTAAATCTAATGAGGCTTCAACAACCTGCGTAGAAACTAAAATCTTACCTTCACTTTCATTTGGAGGCTTTGGATTGGAAAACCATCCATTTATAACAAACTCATTTTCATTTTCCTTAATTTTTCCATTAAGTTCAAAAGTTTTATCTTCAAATTTAACTTTTACGAGAAAACCATTTTCATTTTTTACTATTTCAATATCTGATTTGTCTTTGTTCTGACCTAAATTATATAAATCATATTCTTTATCAAAGATCTTAACTTTTCCATTCTGAATAGAATAAACTCCGCCACACAATATAAGTTCTTTTTTCCTTCTATCTTCTAATGTAAATCTTGAATGAATAAGCATAATTTTTATGTTTTGGTTTGTGATTCTCTCTTTTAACTTCCTATAAACTTCTTGGGCAATTTCAACGGTATTTAAAACTACAAGAACTCTTTTGCCGTTTTTAGCCTCTTGAATGATATTTTCTAATTCCCTTTCTGGTAAATCAAATTTCTTTCTATTATCAATGAGTCTAACTTCTAATTTATGTTTATAAAACCTTTGGAATTTATCCTTTTCTTCTTCATAGATATTTATTTCTTCCAATTCATTTTGATTTACTACTTCATTTACTTTATCTTTTACAAATTTTGGTAAAGTAGCGGTTGTGAGTAAAAATTTACCTCCCATTCTAATGGTATCTTCAATGAACTTTACAACAATTGCACAAGCTCGTGGGTCATAAGCTTGAACCTCATCTATAACAAGTCTTGAATACGAAAGAATTGAATAAATTTTTTCATAAGTGGGCGGATTTAAAGCATAAGGGAAAAATTGGTCTCCCGTTGAAATAATAACAGGATATGAAATTTGGCGTGAAAGTTCATAAGTTCTCAGAGCTTCCTCATCTCCTTCATGGCTTAAAATTACAACATCAGCATCAGAATGGAGCAATCCTACCTTATCATCTCCGAAAATGTCTTTTGCTCTTTGAAATATCTGATTTACAGCTGAACGCAGTGGAAGCGTATAGATGAGCTTTTCTCCATTTGAATATAAAAACGCAAACTCTGTTTTTCCATAACCTGTTGGAGCAATTAGTATTATGTTTTTGTCAAGTAAATTTGAATTTTTGTTTATCTTTTCAATTTGCCAAGCATTTTCTCCAATTTTAGAAGAAACCTTCCCTCTTATTTCCTCAAAACTTATATTATCTATTTCAACATTACAAAAATTTTCTCCGGTTTCCTCACAAAATGAAGCAAAATGGTCACATCTTTGCAAAAAACCAGCTGAAAGTATCCAGTATTTTTTAATTTTGTCATCAACTTCTAGTCTTGAAGGTAAAAATTTGTTAAGATATGGTGGAATTACTAATGTCAAAAATCTTGTTTCCTTTGCTAAACTCTTTACCACTCTCTCGTTTATATCTATATCAGCAAAACCCTCGTTCCTTAAATTTTCAATTAGTTTATCCTTAAAATCTTTATCATCACAAAGTTTTCTTGCAACCTCAACCAATGAGCTATCACCATTTATTATTTTGTCAAAGCTTTCTCTCCAATGATGAAACGCAATTATAGATAAAATAATTTTCTCAGCATCTTTGCCGAAAATCTCGCTGAATTGCTCAATTTCCTCGTCTTTGACAAAAAAAGTAGAGAATATAGAATGAGGCACATCTAAACTAATCTCAAAAGGTTCATAATTAAGATTCGCTAATGCTTTTATTTGAAAAGCAGGTAAGACTTTTCCCAGATCGTGCTTTTCTATACAGAACTTAACAATGCAAAAAATTCTATTTAACTCTTCCGAGCTATCACGCAACTTTCCCTTAATCTTATTCCAAAGATAACACCAAACATTTTTTAAATCTTCTATATGCTCTTTTAAATATATATCGTTTCCTGTTTTCTTAAATCCTTTGGCTAAAACTCTCATCTAAATCTAAAAAAATATAGGTAATTCATCTTCTTCTTTGTCAATATAAGCATTTATAGTTCCATCAAATTCACCTTCACTCAAATAAACTTCTTTGTATTCAAAGCGCCTATGACCATTTCCAAGTTTAGAGTAAAATGTCGGAAGCCTATAAATAAGCCCCAAAATTCCACTGTTTGAGTATTCTTTTGGTATCCAAAAGAACTTTCTGTAATTGCCATAAATTGGCATTTTACTATCGTCAATCTGTATTATTTTTAGCTTATCTATTACAATCCAATCCTCTGCTCTCCCAAGATGAAGCGGATAGATTCTATCCGAAGGATTTTCAATTCTTTCTTTAAGTTTTTCCAAAAAATTACAATCACTGTGGGAAATGTAAATCCACAGATGAACATCGTTAAGAATATCAATGGATACAGGAGATTGACCTCCCGGATGCTCAACTTGACCATCTAAATACCTATTTTCTACATAACCAAATCTACTAATATGAGCTTTTTCGCTCAAATTTCTGAACCATATATATTCGGTAGTTTTACTTTCAAAGTACCCGCAGATAGAAATTTTTATTTTTTTGAGTTTATGATAATCACAGCTGGTGCAATTTTTATCTTCACAAGGTTCTCCTGTGTCTTTATAATTTCTTATTCCTAAAACATTGCATAAAAAACCAATAACAGTTGAGTATGGAGGGAGCGGATATGTATGTCTTCTTTGATAAGTAAAAGGAATTCTATAATGAGCGTGGGGTTGATATATTTTTATTCTTAAAATTTTTAAACTTTCCATTCCTTCATAACCTCCTTTATAATTTTTATTGTTTTCTTATCAAGTTCAGGGTAATCTTCAATAGAAAAAACTGCTCCCAGGTATATTTCAAAGCTTTGATGAGGAAACTTCTTTTCAAAATCCATTTTAACTTTTTTCCGTTCCCATTTATATTTTTTCCATAGAAAAGCAAAATCTATGATATCTTTACTTTCAATTCTTCTTCCTGCTGAGTATATTTTATTAAGGAAAATGTCATAGTCGGAATCAATTTTTATTCCTTCAAATACTTCAATTGGATTTATATTTTCAAATGGGAAAAATATGAAAGAAACTTTTATATCCTCAATTATAAAGTCAATGTTATCTTCAAATCTTTCCTCTTTTTGAACTTTAAAGTTTTCTTTGACTTTTGAGGCTAATTTTGTGAATGAAAATTCTTTTTTTGAAAAGAAATCTAAATCTTCACTTATTCTATGATTATGTTTTATCATTAGTGCAGTTCCACCACTTAGATAAAAATTTTTAAAATGCTTTTGTATTTCTATTGCTAAAAATTTCATTTTTTCAATTCTCTTTCTTTCCATAGCTTTATCCAAAACTTCACTCCTCTTTTTATTTCAGGGTATTTGAAAGCAATGTAAAATGTTTCATTTGGAAATTTTTTATAAATCGTCTTTATATCTTCAAAAGTGCCATATTGTAAAATTCTTAAAATGAACTTTTCAAGATAAGTCTCATTATTTGGACAATCCCAAAAAAACATTTTAAATTTTTTTGGAATTTTTACCTTTTGAAGAAATTTTGGTTTTATTCTTTTTGCTTCTCCTATTGTTTTCATTTATGGCAAACTTTAACTTTGGTAAGAAATTCATCCCAATTTGAAATTACTTGTCTTTGAAATTTCTGAACTTTCAGCCTTTCAGAAGAGCAAATATAAACAATATCCTTTTCAAGCCATTCATTATTTAGACAATCTTGAATTCCACAAACTATATAGCTTCCGTCTTCTCTTGCAAGGTATATATAAGGATGGAATATGGGAGATGGTATTTTTACAGCTCCTGCAATTATAAATAACGGGATTATTGAATTTGCTTCACCTGACGATTGAGAATGTAAGCCATTTTTTATGGCTTTAAGAATTTGTTCTATTCTTTCTTTCTTTTTACTTTCATCAAGTTCAAAAATGATTTTATATTTGCCACTTCCAACTTGTTCAATTTTTATAGTACCATTTTGAGTTTTATATTCGTTTTGATTTATTTGTTGAACATTTGAAATTGTTTTTTCTTTACCATCAGGTAGTGTTATTTTAAGTTCATTATTATTGAAATTAGGCATTTGATTTACAATCCACTCATCTTTTCCAAGTCTTTCAACATCAATTGTAAAGCTTACTTTATAAAAGGAAACATGTTCCTCTTTGCTGAAAGGATTAGGTGTTGCATCTTCTCCCTGTTTTATAGCTCTTTGTACCAAATCATGATTGCAGTAAAAAGCCATATCTCCCTCATAAGGTTCTAAACTTATAGCTTTTGTTATTCCTATTGGTGATTTTCTTGTTATTGCTCCTTCATCCCCAATAGTGTACATATATCCGAAGGCATCAAGCTCAGGACTTGTTAAAATATCATCTTTTGTGATGTCAAACTGAACTACTTTTTTATCTCCCGATCTGGATAAACAAACAGCTGATGCTTTCCATTTAAAACAATTTTTCAAAGTTGAAAAGAGATAATGTCTTATGGCAGTTTTACTTATGAAACTATATGTTCCATCTTTTCTCCTAAGCTTTTTTATTGATAAGATATTTCCGGCAAGCTTTTCATCTCTATTCAAAGCAGAACCTTCAAAAATTATAGTTATAGTTATATTTTTCAGTTTATCCTGATTCTCCCTCTCCTCCCGATTCTGTTCGGTCCTCCTCGCCTCCTCCATATTTTTCACCTCCTTTTTCCATAATTCCGCTTAGAAATGAAAAAATCATTACTTTAAAAATTTCATCTGAGTAGATAGGTTTGAAGGGCTCACATAAAACCTCTGGAATTCTTTTATTTCTTGCTACGAAAATTCTATAAATTCCATAAAAAACTTCTGATCTTTTGCCGAGCCTTGTAAGCTCCATAAGTCTGAAAATTACTTTATCAAAATCCTCTTTTAAACCCTTTTCTCTTGCCACCTTACCCCCTTCATCTCTCAATTTATCTATGAGATCGCTTATATTTTTTTGAGCCCATTTTCTGTAAAGTTTATCTATTTTTTCATCCTTTGTTATTCTGCTTGCAAATTCAAGTGTTTTAACAAAATCTTGTTGCAAATCTTTCAGAGATTTTTCAAAGTTCTCCAAACTATTCCTCAACTCTTCTGGATTATCTTTCTTTTCTTTTACTAAACTTGATAATTTACTCCTTAAATCTTCAAGAAGCTTCTTTAAACCCTCACTTTCCATAAAACATTTCCCCCTACTTTTTCTTCTATTAGAGCATATAGTTTAAGCATATTTTGAACTGCCTCTTTTCTTTCTTTATCTTTTCTTTCTTTATCTTTTTGATTTTTTTTAAAGTATTCGTTTAAAAATTCTTTATCGGATTCGCTTCGTTGGTCTTTCATCAAAATCTTCATAAGTCTATATGCGTCTTCTATTAGTTTATTGAATTTTCCATCAAGCACAATATCTAAAACTTTGAATTCGCCAATTTGGTAAATCAAACTTGATATTTCATGGTCATTCAAAAGCGAAACAATCTCGGCTGGTAGAGAGAAGAAATCTATTTTATCTTCGTATTTATTAGCATCTTTTTTATATTTATACTTGATAACAACTTCTATATTCATAGATGTCCAGAGCCCCAATTGAGCTTTTAGTTTTGTAGAAAATTCAATTAGCGACATACCTAATAAGTGTTTTATCTTTTTTCCATCTTTTGGAAGAGATTGAACATATTTATTCAGGTAATACATAACCTTAAATGACGGAGCATTTATGAAAATTTCAGAGCCATCAGGAAGAGGAGTAAAAGCAAGATGATGGTGAATAATGATAAAACCACCACATAAATGGCACATTCTTGAACTTTCATTTAGTCCCCAAAAAGCATTAGGAAACTCACCAATAGAAGGTCCTAGTAAAGTATTATGGACTATGGAAAATTTTCTAATTCTATAGAGGAATTTAGTTTCTGGCCTGCTGGCAGGATCTATTCCGTTTAAGTATGATTCATCATTATTATCTAACGAATATCCGTTACCACAAAAATCACAATAGTCAGGTCCTACTTTTTCTAAAAGTTCTACAAACCTAACAAAGAGATCTTTTTGATTTGGCTGTAAAAAATTTCTGTAAAGATTACTCTTTCCTACTATGGAAGAAATTTTATTATCTCCAAAATATCTTTCTTGAACTTTAAGTTTTGGGAATAAATTATTAGGAATTTCTACCGAACCATCAGAATTCAGCATATTTAGAACGCTAAATTTTTCAATCTCTTCAACTGACCAAAGAAACCCCACCACACCCGCATTATATAACCAATTTGATGGATAAAGTTTTATATTACCGCCGTTCATAATTTTTTATTATAAGTTAAACCGAAAATTTTAGATCTGGTTGATAAATCATGTTTTATTTTTGTTTCCTTCTTCTTTTTTTACCTTTTGTTCTAATTCTTTCAAAAGGTCTATAAGATCAGAAGAGCCAAAAATATCTACTCCCTCTGGACTAAATTCAAATTTAACTTTTTTGCCACTAGCCTTCGGAGAAACCGATAGTATATCATCACCTACCTCTATTTCTTTTGCTTTATCACCCAACTTTAAAACTTTTTTTACTTTTTTCCCTTTCAACTTCATAGTTTTATTTTAAGCATGTTTATTCAGAAAATCAGGCTTTTAAACGATAAAAATTCAACTTAATCTAACTTGTTAGAGATTTCAAATTATGTTGTCCTTCTGAAAAATTTCTGGGTCTTTATCTTCTGTAATCATAAATCCGTTTTCTTCATCATAGTTCCCATACACATAGTATATCCCAAGTTTTAAGTCTGCTGGCTCAAAGTTTTTCACGACCCACCAAGGAAGTTGAAAAGTATAATTCATTATCTTGTTTAAAATTTCAACTTTTTTTCTTAGGACTCCTTTTGTCCTTCTCCATTCTGTAAATAGAGCTTCTACATCACTTTTAAACTTTTCAGGAATTACAGAAACGGCATTTATATCTCTAAAAAGATTTTGTGCTTCACTTTTAGATCTAATTAATGTTTCACTTCCTTCCCATAGATTGCAAATATATTTAAAAGCTTTTTCAAAATTTTCTTTATACTTTGTTCCTTTTATAGCCTCGTCAGAATAAACTTTATCCATTAGTTCCCATTTGTCTTCCCAAGTCCATGTTCCTTCTTTTTTAATATTTTTTTTGGTAAGCTCATATAAATTTTTAGAATATACATTCCCTATACCGGAACATTCTTCCGTGAATATGAAAACGTTTGGTTTATCGGTAGATTTCAATCCTCTTCTATTGCATCTCCCCATTCGCTGAATAAGGCTATCGGCAGTGGAAAGTTCAGTAAAAAGATAATCAGCATCTAAATCAAGTGAAACTTCTGCAAGCTGAGTAGTAATCCAGATACCTAACTCTTTGTTGCTATCAAAAAAATCTTTTATTTTCCTTTCCTTTTCGGTCCTATCTTTAAGAATAAATCTGCTGTGTAGAAGGCAAGAATTTACATTTCTTTCTTTTAAAATATTCTTCAACTCCTGAGCTCTCTTTACAGTATTTACTACCACCAGAACTTTTGAAGTTTTTGAGAACTGAATAATTTTCCTCAGGGCACTATCAGATATTATTGAGTCTTCACAAATTTCTACATTATGATATGGTTTATTCTGAATATAAAAACGCCTAAAATCTAAATTCATTTGTTTAAACATTTTTTCAAGGAACTTTGGAAATGTAGCGGTCATTACTAAAAATTTTCCACCATTTTCAGCAACAACAGACAAAGCTTTCACGATAAAAGCTAAGGTTATGGGATCATAAGATTGTATCTCATCAATTACAATACGAGAATAAAGGCAAGTAGCATAATATTTTTCAAAACCTTTGTATTTGAACACAAAATGCATAAGTTGATCAGGAGTACAAACTATAATGGGTTTAGCAAAATTCCTTGAAAGAAAATAGGTCAAAAATATATTTTCTTCCTTATTGTTTTGTATATGCTCTCCGCTTTCATCTTTCTCATCTCTTGATAAAAAATAGTTTAGAGCTGATGAGTGCAAAAGCCCACAGGAATGGCTGAACAAGTTCAAAGCTCTTTGGTAAATTCCATTAGCAGATACCCTATATGGTAACATAAAAAAACCTTTCTTTTGGATGTATATAAATCCAGCTTCCGTCTTACCTGAACCAGTTGGTGCAATAATAATAAGGTTCTTATCTCTATTTTCTTTTACAAATTCTTGAATTTCATTGAGCCTAAATCCTTTAACTTCAAAGAATTTATTAACAAATTGTAATGTATCACAAGGCAGAGTTTCTTCTACTTTATCAGCTTGTTTTGAACTACTTGCATGGTCTATTCTTAAAAGAAGACCTTTCAATAATCTATAATAACGCAAAAGTGAGTTAAAATCTATACTAAACTTCTCTGCAATTTCTTTTTCAAGATATTTCTCTTCAGATTTTCTAAGGAGAAAATTCAAAGAATTTTCTTCAAAACCAAATTCTTCTTTCAAGACTTTTTCCACATCGTCTGTATTCACAGGTGTATCTACCGGATGGTGATGCAAAACAAGAAGACGAACAATTTTTCTTACAAACTCATCGCTATCATCAACAAAAGCAGGAGATAGCAAATTATGCCTGACCTCAGGCAAATTATTTTTAGGTTTAACTTTTTTATTTCCAACTTTCCACTGAAACCATAAATGAATTTTCCCGTAGTCATGATATTTACACGCAAGTTCAAGTATATACCAAAATTTTTCTTTTATTTTTTCAGTTAGTTCAGATGGTATCAGCCTTTCTATATCTTTCTTATAAAAATTTTTAAGTATTTTCAGATTGTCTAAAAGTTTATCTATGTGTTCCTTAATTGTTGTACCATCATCTTTCGCCCAATATTCACTCAGAAGTTTCTGAATTTTCTCTGTCTTCATCACCTTCTAATTCTTTTTCTTCTTTTCTTTCTTGTGAGTTCAGACCAATTATGAAGGAGTAAGCTATCATATTGAATTCTTCATCTTTTAGAGCTTCCTTGAAAAAGTAAGGAATTTCTTTTTCTACTTCAAGATAAGCCCTAATTATGTTCTGAGCAAAATGTTCTTTATCTTTTCTCCTCACTGTATCAAGCAACCTATAAGTAAGTGTTTCAACCTTCTTTTTTGCCTTTTCTTTTCCCATAGCGCTAATATAATTTGCTTTTAGCTTCCTTCCTTCTTGATAAGCCCAATCAATATAATTCATGGTACTTACCCCCCTTCCATTTAAGGTTTCTTGAAACTCTATAAAAAAAGTTAAGTTTTTATTCAAACTTTTCAAACTTTTTCCAGCACTAATTATTCTGCTTTCAATTGTTTTAGTTTCTATATTTTCATAGCTTTTACCCCTTACAAATCCTGAAACGAGCAAAAATAAAAACTCATAAAGAGATCTACCTGTATATATATAAAACAGAAAGTCAGAAAATATTCTGTTGAGATTCTTTGGATATTTATCTATTTTTTCTCTTATGACTTTTGCGAGCCGTGGATGAATATGAAACGAATATATGTTTGATGTAGCATCTCCTACCTTTTCTATTTCCACAAAGTATATATTTTGAAGTATCCAAGTACTTTTTTGTTTTTCTTCTTTTATGATGCGATCTACTACGCTCCAAAATAAACCAAGTTTTTCTTTCTCTATCTCTTTCCCTGATAAAAGAGTATAGTTTGATATATATGTTTCCCAAAGATCCGTAGGTATATACACAAAAAGATATTTTCCTCCAGATTTACTAAAACCCACAGAAGAAAAATAAAGTAAGAACTCACATTTTTTACATATCGGGATAGGATCCCAGAAAAAATTTCTTACCGTTTCTGGGCTTGCAAAAAGAGGTGTAAAGTTAGTAGCATCTAAAAAATTTTCAGCTGTTCTTTCATGACAGAAAAAACACGGAAAAGACAAATCTATTTTCTTTTTAAGAAATTCACTATAAGCATCTGAAAAACTTTTTTTCACACTTTCAATTGCCTCTTCTTCTTTACCAGGTTCATAGGTTCCTTTTAGCCTTTCTATATAATCATGACTTTGATTGGTAAATGGACTGTTCTTGTGAAAATCACCAAGAAATTTCAGAATCAAGGTATTATAAGGATTGAATTTATCTTTATCTTTTTGACTTTCATAAGATTTTTTTAATATCTCCTTTCCGTCCTTTACTAAATACTCAGCATAGATTTCAGGTAGTTTACTCCAGATATTCTCAGGAAGTTTTAAAATATTCTCTTCTACAAATTTTTTGATTTCTAAGTTTTCATCTTTGATATACCATTCAAGTACTTTGAGAACTCCAACACAAGCGCTTGCCATGAGCCAGTTATTAGCATAAAATTTGATTTCATTGTCAGATGACAAACTCTTTACATTTGAAAATCTATTCGGATTTTCAGGAGATAAAAACAGAAGGTCTTTATCTTCATCAACTAAAAGATCTCCATAAATTGAAGTTCCTTTCTGAAAATATCGGGCATTTATCCACGAATAAGTTTTAGGTTTAGCTTGATTTTCATAAAAATAAGAAAGATTAAATAGAATGCCATTATCAGTTGTGCTTATTTTTCTTTCTTTAAACCATTCATCAGGTATATAAGCGTTATACTTTAATTTTACACTATCATCTTCTGGAACTTTTTCCTCTTGATACTTTACTCTTTTTACTTCTTCTATTTTTACTGGATATTCACCGCCGGATAGAAAAAGAAGTTCCTTCGGATTTTTTAAAGCATTTTCAATTTCAGTCAGTAAATTTTCTTCGGCTGATATATGAATTATTAATTTTAGATTATAAAGAATAGGCACTTGAAGAGGAAGTTTTTCAAGCTCTTTCTCTTTAAGATTATACTTTTTGAACCAAATATAATCTCTGAAAATTGTCTCATAATCACCTTGAATAGAAATCTGAAAATGTTCTCCGTCCCACTTTCTTCCCATAGCTTTGTATATAAGACCTATGATGGTAGAGTATGGAGGGAGGGGATAAATTTCTATACCTTTCATTGAAAGAGGATTTTTAAAGATTCCAACGGGAGAATATAGCTTAAATTTAAGACATTCCATATATTTGATCAACTTTTCTTTTTAGTTCTTCAAAAACTTCTTCTATGGATTTAGCCTTGAGCTTTTCTCTTATTTCCTGTTCATTAACGAATACTCCTGAAATCAAACCGCAAAGAGTATTTTCTCTTTCATCCTGAGGAATTATGTTTTTACAGTCAAGGATTTTCTGAACATCAAGGGATAGTTTATTATCTCCTAATTCCTTTGCTGATATACTTCCCATAAAAAATGGATTTTTGACTTTATAAGCGCCTCATATTACAAATATAGGAGAAAGATTTTCACATCTTCCTCTTATTTGTCTTGAAAGTGTTCTAATTATATCTAGAAGGTCTTTTACTCTTTTCGCTTTCTCTTCATTAGGGATTACATCTTCTACTCCATTTTCTTTTTCCCAAACTCCTATCCTATCTAAGTCAATAGCTATTGTGTAGTAATAGTAAGAAAAGTGTTGCTCTGATTGAACAATGGCTTGCTCTCCCTTTTGCTCTACATGTTTTATATATCTATTGTATGCATCTATATTGTTCATAAAATCCATGTCTCCCTGAAATTTGGATATAGAAAACGCATAAGAGATTTTCACCGGTGAAGTTCTTTTTACACTATCACCATAAGAGAGCTCAATCTTTTTTCCGTCATCTCCCTTCAAATTAGTAAAAAGTCCTCCAAAAAGGTCAAATTCTTCATACTTCTCTATTAAACTTTTCCCGAATTGATCTACATCAAGAGAAGATTTATCTTTTTTAGTAGTTTTGGCAGAAGAAATAAGTTCCTTTATTTTCTCATCCAGAAGTTTCCAACCTTTTTCCTCTTTTCCTTTTCTTCTTATTTCGTATTTTAGAGCTTTATCTGAAACATAAGTCACTTGCCCACCATCTCCCAAAGTTACTTTTTTGAGGATTGAAACATTACCTATATTTTCCCCATAGTTAAGACTTGAAGCCTTCCCTGTTATAACTGTTAATGTTAGCATCCCTTTCATTTTATTTCCCTCCTAACTTTAACATTAAATTTAATCTTAATTTACATTATTTGTTTATAATTTTCAGTTTCAACCTATTATAGTGATCAAAAGTTTCAACTCCTCATTGGTAAATTGCGAAC